>ENA-OQAX01000207-OQAX01000207.1-human-gut-metagenome-genome-assembly--contig:-NODE-207-length-13828-cov-2.670973_pt1 | contig 13828 bp, 18 predicted proteins | sample MGYA00242741_ERZ504539 | MGnify/ENA primary metagenome ERZ504539 (study PRJEB26092, sample SAMD00036277) | human gut metagenome | host: Homo sapiens | study: EMG produced TPA metagenomics assembly of... | reverse complement strand
TGAAAAAATCAACAGAGAGAAATTTTTTTCGGTAGGGTTTTGCCCAGAAATACAGCGGTATTTACTTTGCGTTCATATTTCGTGGGTTGTGGGATATGACCGGTATTATGCTATAGATGAGGAAGATATAGCGCTCTATGAAGAAAGTCCAGATGAATTTTGTCAAAAATATGCAAAGGAAATTAACGCTTACAGAACAGAAAGACTGCTTGGTGCAGGAGCATTAAGAGATTATGATTTTAGATGTTTACCAGATGAGATATTAAAGAGTTTGGATGGATACCCATCATTCAAGAGATATTGTTATACAAACGGAATGCTTTATGCCCAAATAAAGATAGATGATAGTTTCTTTACTATTCCGCCAATTCGTGATAAAAAACAGATGGATTGCTAAAATAAAGAAATTGAGGGCTATGGGATTGGAAATCTTTCGCCCGCCGATATGAAATTCCGAAGCAAGTTCAGAAAGGAGGCGGTCGCCATGTCAACTTGGAGCGGAATTCGAAACAAACTGGAAAGTGACTACCTGTGTCCGGCGCTCCGGGGCCACATCCAGTATTTTGCCACCAGTTACAGCAAAAGCGCCGACCACGAGGGCCGGGCAGCCATTCGTGTGGACGGCGTGGAAGTGCTGCGGAGCAACTACTACACCTATTTTGAGAATGTGTGGACGAAATTCACGCAGCTCAGGTCAACAACCATGAAAGACTGTGACTCCACAAAGGAGGCAATCAACCTTTCTCATGCTCATGCACTGGAGCAGGGCACCTTTGACCAAAAGGTGTTCTATGAGGCGTTTGGTATCTTTGACAACCAGAGCATTGAGAAAAGCCTTGTCAGCGAGAATCCTCTTGTCCGCATCTTTGCTCTCCTGGATCGAAGGCTGGGAAAGCGCCGCCTGCTGGCTTTGGAGGAATCCATGGAGCAGGAGCTGGACTGGGTGCGGGCCTTCTATGTGACCCGGATGCAGGCAGAAGCTGATGGACAGAGAATAACGAGGGTTAGGAGAATTGTGCAGCATGAATTTTTCGGATATTGTCCAAGGTGAAGACGGTTTTTTGGTAGAACTGCGTTGTAATAACACATTTCAGGTGCAGTTGTTTGGAAAAATAAAAGCTTATCTTCTTGAAAATCAACCAGCATGGAAGGCAGCAGGAGCGATCCCTATTCCCGATGCAGTTGCTATGTTCAATCTGATTGACCAGCTGGCTGGTGGAAATCGGTATTGGAGCGAGGAAACAGGACGCCAGGCAGAAGATGCTCTTTTTGAATTACAGGAAATAATCGATTCGTTAGAGGAAACATAATTTCGGTGAGGAGGAATCACCATGTCACAGATCGCATTCTTTTTATCTTCTCAAAAGACGGCCAGCGGCAGGAACTGTCCAACGGCGACTACTCCGGCGCGGTATACATGGCTATCTGGGACTGGTGTGAGTACGAGCTGGATCTGGATGTTCGTTTTCCTGCTCCCCAGACGGAGGACACCCTGGACTACGCTTTGCTGGAGGGAGAGCTGGCATCTAATGCGCTGGCAGCCCTTCGGGAGCAGGACCTCCCGAGCTGGCCGCTGAAATTGCCCCTGACTGGGATCTGCCCGCCGAGGCGGTGCAAAGCGGACTTGAAACGCTGCGCTCCCACCTGGAGCTGGTGCAGGGCGACGCTGCCCTGCTGTATGAAATGATATAGACAAAAAGGAGAAAAACTTATGGGACTTGACATTTATGCCGGGACGCTGACCCGGTACTATTCTCACAACTGGAAAACTGTTGTTCAGCAGTGGGCAGAGGAAAATGGATATACCTTCAACCGGATTACGCCGGATGGAGAACCTGCTGACAACGAGGAGGAGCTGTCCCCGGCCGAGGTTCAGGCGGCAGTGGAGGACTGGCGAGATCAGATCTTAACCGCCATTTCCCAGCCGAACCAGCCGCCCTACACTCCATGGCCGGAGGACAACGAGCGCCCCTATTACACCGACAAGCCGGATTGGGATGCCTTCGGCGCTATGCTGCTGGTAGCTGCCTGTCGTACATACGAGGAACCGGTGCCTCCCACCGTGGAGAAGGACTGGATCTTCGGGGAGCATCCCCTGATTGCCCGCCTTGCATCGGACGAGGATCGGGTGTGGTCCCTGTTTCGGGGCGTGACTTGGTGGCTTTCCCTTACCGACAGCTTTCTGTTCCAAGGCCCTCTGCCCACCGATGATCAGACGATGATCGCCACCTTGGGCGGACTGCGGAAGGAGCTGGAAAAGCTGAACCAGCTGGCATGGCAGGCCGATGAGGACACTATCCTTGGTTGGGCAGACACGGAGGGATACCCGGTAGACGGAACCGTAGACTCAGATGGACAGTACAGCAAGGCAGACATCCCGGAACACACCCAGTATGACACCCAATCCTTGGCCAAGTTTGCCTTCTCCGTGTTCTGGCGGGCCATGCGGTTTGCCGAGGAGCAGCAGGTGCCTATCCTGCTTGACTATTAAAGAGAATTCGTCAGGGGGTGGAGACCGTGGAACAAAAACGGCCGGCAGATATAATTCAGGAACTTCTGGACTACCTGTGGAACGGCCTGGGCCTGGAGGAAAAGGGCTGGAAGCGTCTGAAAAAGGGCGACTTCAAAAAGAAAATGAAAAACGGGCTGACCTATCAGATCTGGTTTGACCGGAGCCGCTACAACTACATAGACTACGAAATCGGCCATGGGAATGTGGAGGTGGGCTTCACAGGCATTGACGATGATATCCACGTCGGAGCGGTTCATCAGGTCTTTCAGGATGCCAAACTGCTTTTTGGTACCAGCAGACACCAGATTTTCATTATCTATCTTTTTGTATTAAGGTCTACAGCAATCTAATCCCACGTTAAAACGAGAAAATGCTTAATTGTTCTCCTCAAAGTTCTCTACCTGTTCCATGACCTTTTTGAGAACTTCGGGGCTGTACTGCGGGGGATATCACGCTTTTCAAAGAACGAGCCGGAGTTGCGCGCAGCGCGCAGATAATCCCGGCAGTTAAACAAAATCTAATCAAGGTTGAGAGCTTTTTCTTCAGCCTTCGTCTTTGCCATGGCGTTTTTCTCCAATCTGAAAATTACAAATTGCGGACAAAAAGGACGCATTGTTGTGGCAAGCAGTGCAAGCTGGTACCAACTTGCAATTTTTGAATCCGATTTCTAAAAATCAAATTCAAAATGCTTGTTGCTGTGCCCAAACCCCTTGTGTTCTGCATCCAGTGGATGCAGGCTGCACATTTTTTGAAAAATGCTTTTTAATCTGAGTGCCGATGCCTGTGGTATCGGCACTTTTTGCACAGATGGATTCCCGGAAGCAGAAAATAGTGCTATGCAGCACATCCGGGATTGTGCTATACTTGATTTACATAAACTTGTTTGTCCTAAAAAGTTGGAGGTGTTCATGGCAACACGAACCATTTGTTTTCCCATATCCGGCTATCCCTATTGCAGAGAACAGCCGGTGACATTCACATGGATAAAAGGCAGCAAGCGGCAGAATATCCGTGCCGTCCATGATGCCGTCCATACAACAGACCCTGATGTTTCGATTCTGGAAGTCAGCTCTGCATCCGTTCAGCCGGAGGGTGAAGCTGTTTCTTCTCTGCGGCTTTTGCTGCATCTGGATTCTGTTGCGCAGGATGTACCCATCAGCACGGTTTTTGAAGCCACCAAAGTGTTTGAACATGGTGGGCCTATTTGCTTGACCTTTTGACCTGCGAACCGCCCAAGGTTCATAAAGACACCCGGCTGAGAACCAGTGGAGAGCTGCTTCGTTACTCGCTGGAAGGAAACGAGTATCCGACAGAGCCGTACATGGATTCGTTTTTTGAATGGCTCTACTGCCGTGCGTTGAAGCAGTTCCCGGAAAAGGCGGAGCCGCTGAGCCGATATAATGCTTTTTCTGATATTGCTGCCGCAGCGGATTCTAAAAAGTATTATGGCGATTCCTCGCGGGCGGCTGCGATTTATGTGGGACTTGCAGCGGCAGGAAAACTTTCGTGCATCGATTCCTATGAATTATTTATTGCTGAGGTCTATACGGAGCCGAAACCTTTGCCCAAGTCTGGAAAATCTGAGGCTGCTTCAAAAATGACACCCGAAGTTTCTGCACCAGCAAAGGAGACTCCGGCAGACGAATTGCCGCAGCCCGATAACGCAAATGCGGAAGTGATTCCGGACGCTGCGCAGATGGAGCATATCCTTGAGCTGCCCAAAGCGACCTGTCTGCTTCTCTCTTTGGCAAAAAATGCTGGCCTTTCTGCAAATAGTTCCAGTGAGCTGACATATAAGGGAAAGGAATTCCTTCTTGACGCTTATCAGATAGCGCTGAAAAATAAAAACGCTCCAAATCAATATCCAAAAGAACAAAATCACATTTCCGATGGAGGAACCGGACAGCGGATTTCATGCAGTTGGTGTGTTGACCCGTTCGCCTGCTTGGGAATACGGATGGAAGTTTAACTATCTGACTGAGAATACATCCGGTGCAGAAAAGTCCGAAGTTAAAGAAAAAATCCCTCCGAAGCCTTTGACCGCATTGGAGCATCTGGAACGCTGTGGGTATAGAATCGTTCAGCAGGTCGTACCGAAAAAACTTCCGCCGATTGCCGTTCAGCGGATGGCATGGAAACAGGCGAAGCTCTTTGCGACCCGGTAGTGGTGGATTTCTTGCAGTTTATTCGGACACATATGCAGAGTGACGGCTCTTTTTCGTTTCGTATCCCAAAGGGTACTTCCAAGAATTCGTTTGCCACACTTTCGGAAATCGCTCAGACGTGGGATAAAATGGGACTTTTTGCATCCATTGTGATCTATCCGCAGAATATCGTCTATGAGCTTGCGCAAAATGAGACTGTCCGGCATTTCCTGAGCGGGAAGTGGCTGGAACTTTTTTGTGGAGCATCAGGTTCAGCAGATTTTGAATCGCTATCAGGAGGAGCAGGGTGCAGAAGTTTCGGTTTGCTCCAATGTGATTCTTTCAGAAGCGGCATCCGCAGGGAGCACGCATGAACTGGATGTCGTATTCTCCATCAACGGAAAATTCTTCTGGGTGGAAGCCAAATCGTCCAGCCGAAGTATTGATTATGGAAAATACGCTTCTCTATGCGAAAAGCTGAAAGTAACCTCCGACCGACTGCTTTTGGTCAACAGTGATTTGTCCGTTGAGGAGTGTGAAGGCGTTTCTTACTTCTGGAATTATCGTGTTGCAAATTGTGCAACGATCACGCAGGAACTGGAAAGCATGATTGCTAAACAAATTGAAATCACCGCTGCTCTGAGTACAGACTGAGTAATAAGCAAAAAAGCCCTGAGAACCCTGCCGGATAAGCGGCAAAGTTCTCAGGGCCGTATTGTTTTATCGGATCTGCTCGACTTGCTTGGAGTCCTTTTCCTCCGCAAAGAACAGTTCCACATTTTTCTGTGCTTTTACGATTTCCTGCATCTCATCCCGTGCCTTTCGGTACTCCGGGTAGAGTGCTTTTTTCATGGTGAGCAACGCAGAATACTCTGCATTCAGGTCTTTCACTTTGGGCAGCTTTTTCAGGCCGGATTCATTGAAAGCGGCTTTCGCCGTCTTATGCAGCGTGACTTCTTCCCGGTGCGCTTCCAAAAATTTGGAGCTGTACCCGGATTTGCGGTAAGCATCGTATACAGGCCGGGTCTTGGCATAGTTGACGATGTGCGCCCGGAGGACGGCGATTTCTGCCATACGCTTCTCGGCGGCCTTGATGGAATCGCCCAGTTTGTGATAGCGAGAAAGTGCAGCATCAGCACGCTCTTTCAGGTCATCCGCACTGCCGATTTTCTGCTCCTGCAAAAAAATCAGCGTTTTGGACATCTCTTTCAAGTTGTACTTCTTCGCCCAGCGTTCGTAGCCGCCACCTTTGCCCTCGGCAAGTTTTGCTTGAATGTCAACCAGCAACTGGAACGGCTGCTCTTTGGGAGGTTGCTTCTGATGTGGGCGGTGTTCGGCTTTTCCGGCAATGACTGCTTTGATTTCATCCTCGCTGTACCCGGCACCCAGTGTCTTTAACCGGATAAAGCGTTTCTGCCGTGCGCCTTTAACGGAAGTGTATTTGCCGCGTTTGATTTCATAGCCCTGCTGTTCCAGCTTTTGCAGAAAATCTTCGTAGTCGGTGGGCTTCTGCTGCAAAATTTCGTCGATGACACCGCACAGTCGTCGCGGTTGCTTTCCCTTGGCGGGTAAGTGATACGCTTCTGCCGCTCCCGATAAGGCTTCTTTTCAATTACGGAAAGCTGATGCTCCAGACAAATCAGGTCGCTTAACCGCTGCACTGCCAGCCCGGAAAAGAAAAAATCCCGAAATTTCCGGGTACCATCCAAAGCGGTCGAATTAAAGATAATGTGATTGTGGATATGCTCCCGGTCGGTATGAGTGGCAACGATAAAAGCGTGTTTGCCTTTCAGAAAGCGGGAGGCCAATTCGTAGCCAACTTGATTTGCTTCCTCTGCTGTGATTTCGCCGGGTCGGAAGGATTGCCGTATCTGATAGGCGATGACATTGCTTTTCTGGCTGCGCCCGGTGGCTTGCTCGTATAGCTTTTTTTGTGAGCATGAACTCCTCATCCACGGTAAGCGGGCTGCATTGATAGCTGCTGACAAGTTCGCCCCTTTCAGTCTTGTCGGGATTCTGCGCATAATCAGTGCGGTCTTTCAGGCAGGCGGCGATAGATTTTCCTTTGTGCTGATGCAGTGCAATCAGACGAGTAGCAGCCAGAGCAAATCACCCCCTAAATGAAAAAAGCCGCCCGAAGGCGGCAAAAGATTCAAAATCAAATCACGTCCCGGAGCCAACCGCTGAATCGTTCACGCCCGCCACCATCGCAGTTGCGCTGACAAAAAGAACAAAGCAGAGAAATTCAGCAACCAGCAGAATCAAAAACTGATCCCAAGTCTGGCGGTAGACGGTGTAGATGCCGCAGCCAAAGATATACAGCATCAACGGCGCGACAACATAGCTGGACAGAGTGAGCAGCCACTTTGCCATCAGAGCCAGAAAAGCCACAAACAGAGAGACCGGGGCAAGCACCATTTTGAACAGAAACCTCATATCGAACACCATCCTTCCTTTTTCCGCCCCAATTATAAAGGTATCGGCTACTGCCTTGCAAGGATGTCAACCGTTATGTAAGCCCGCAGTCCTCCTGCTGCGGGATTTTTTTAGAGTTCCGAAGTTTTGGCGAGAAGTTGCTTGCCGATAGCTATCAGCTCATCCAACCGACTACGCAAGTCCTCTAAATCGGCGGCATAGAGCTGCCCGCTTTCATTGGCCCGTTTCGCCACCTGATTCAGGTTGTTGCTGCAATTCTGAAGAAGGTACGCCATCCGACGCAGCTGTGGTAAATCAAGATTCAGGCAGTAACCATCCAGAGCCATTTTTCGCAGATAAGAGCCAATGCTCAAAATACCGCAACTTTCCATCTTCTGACGAATGCGTTCCAGTTCGACTTTGCTGACACGAAAATGGATCTGCTGGTCACGGTGCTCCGTCACCGGGCATCACCATCCTTATCCAAGTAAGATTTGAATGGTCGGACAGGCTCCACTTTATCAGCCTTTTCTTCCAGAGCTGCCAGCACAGAGGGGCGGGCATCCGGCTTTTCTTCCGCTTCGGGTTCTGTCCGGCTGGACTGATGCTCCATGTTCAACAGCGCATCCAATTCTGCAAGGCGGGCAGATTTGGTTTGCAGTTCTTCCTCCTGCGCAAACGGCTTGGCGATTTCAACCTCTGCGGCCTGCTTCTGCTGTTCCAGAGAATCCAGTGCGGCATCAGCATCGGCAATGCGGTCGGCAAAATTGCCGATGGCATTGTCCAGACGGACGATGTTGCCGCGAGGGTCATCGCCCAGCGGTACCGGATAACTCAGCTCGCCGCGGAGAACGATTTGATGCTCATTCTTGAAACTGTCAAAGCGAATGTTCAGCTCAAAGCCGCGATAGGTGCCCAGCAGCATCATATCCGCATTCGGCATCTCCTTGCAGGCGAGCATCAGCCGCTCACCAGCTGCTTTTTTCTCATCGAACACCATGCCCTTGATCGTCATGCCGCAGAAGTTCTCCTTATCCTGCGGGTGTGCGTCTGCGATTTGGGCATCGTTTTTCAGAGCCGCAATACGGTTCTTCGCTTTCTGAATTTCCTCCGGGTAATGCTTGAGCAGCTTATCTTCCAGACGATATTTCTGGTTCTGGTAATCCGAGCGCAGCACCTTGAGCTTTGCTACCTGCACATCCAGATCCATCTTTTCCCGGATGCGCGGGTCGCCTGCGCATAGGGCCTTGACCTCGGCATACGAAAGAGCCTGCTCATCCACATCATCACAGGAGCGCATCGGAGATTTGCTCGTCATGATCTGCGAAATAAACTTCTGCTTGTTTTCCAGCGTTTGCCAGAGGTAGGCATCGAATGTCCCCTCCGTGACGTAATTATAGACGTAAACTTGTTTGTTTTTGTTGCCCTGACGGATGATTCGGCCGTTGCGTTGGGTCATATCGGACGGTCGCCAGCCTACATCCAGATGATGCACGGCCACCAGCAGGGTCTGGACATTGGTGCCTGCGCCCATCTTTGCAGTGCTGCCCAGCAGGACACGCACCTTGCCGCTGCGGACTTTGGAGAACAAATCCGCTTTCTTACCTTCAGTATCAGCGTTGTGGATGAACTCGACCTCCGATTCCGGCACCCCGGCGGCAAGCAGCTTTGTGCGAATATCATCGTAGACATTGAACGAGCCGTCTCCCTTGGGCGTGGACATATCGCAGAAAATCAGCTGCGTCAGATTATCCTCTTTGGTTTCGTTCCAGATACGCAGAACATTGTCGACGCAGGCATTCAGCTTGCTGTCCGGGTCATCCGGGGTGAGCGGATTCATCAGCCGCTGGTCAAGGCCGATTTTACGTCCGTCCGAGGTGATCTTCAGCATATTGTCCACCGAGGGGTCAACCGCACCGCTATGCACCTCAGCAGCACGTTCGCTCAGGGATTTCACCATGTCCTGCTGGATTTCCGAGGGTTTGACCACGACAGTTTCAAACTTGGCTTCCGGAACAGGCAGATGCAACTGGTCGGAAGTCTTGATGTCCGCTGCCTCCTTGAACATATTCATCAGCTCCGGCAGATTAAAGAACTTGGCAAAAACGTGTGCGCGCACGGTAGCCGGTTCCTTCCGGCGCAAGCTCAATGGCCGTGGTGGTCTCGCCAAACGTAGAAGCCCATGCATCAAAGTGGGTCAGTTGTTTCTGCTGGAGAGTGCTGTACTGCAAATAGCGCATCAGGGTGTACATTTCCGTCATGGAGTTGCTGATGGGCGTTCCCGTTGCGAAAATCACGCCGCGCCCGCCAGTCACTTCATCCAGATAACGACACTTGCCGAACATATCGCTGGACTTCTGTGCTTCGGAGGTAGAAAGGCCAGCAACATTGCGCATCTTGGTGTAAAGATATAGGTTCTTGTAGTTCTGGCTCTCGTCCACAAATAACCTATCTACGCCTAATTGTTCAAATGTGACCACATCATCCTTGCGGTCGGTGGACTGTAGCTTTTTCAGTTTCACCTCCAGTGTTTTCCGTGTCTTTTCCATCTGTTTCACGGTAAAATGCTCACCGGACTGTTCTTTGGCCTCTGCAATGGCATTTTCGATTTCCTCGATCTGATCTTCGATGATCCGTGCCTGCCGTTCCGCAGAAAGAGGGATTTTCTCAAACTGCGAGTGGCCGATAATGACGGCATCGTAGTCGCCGGTTGCGATGCGGGCGCAAAAACGCTTTCGATTGGCGGGTTCAAAGTCTTTCTTGCTGGTAACGAGCAGCTTTGCATTGGGGTATAGCCGCAGGAACTCGCTGGCCCACTGCTCGGTCAGATGGTTGGGCACCACGAACAGGCTTTTCTGACACAGGCCCAAACGCTTAGATTCCATTGCCGAAGCTGCCATCTCAAAACTTTTGCCGGCACCCACCTCGTGGGCGAGCAGGGTGTTCCCACCATAAAGCACATGAGCAACTGCATTGCGCTGATGTTCCCGCAGATTGATCTCCGGGTTCATACCGACAAAATGGATATGGCTTCCGTCATACTCGCGGGGCCGGGTACTATTGAACAACTCGTTATACTGCTTCACCAGCAGATTCCGCCGCTGCGGGTCTTGCCAAACCCAGCCTGCAAAGGTATCCTTGATGGCCTGCTGCTTCTGCTGGGCAAGCATCGTCTCCTTCTGGTTCAGGACACGCCGCTCTTTACCATCCTCCTCAATGGTATCATAAATGCGGCAGTCCCGCAAATTCAAGGTGTCCTCCAAAATCTTGTAGGCGTTGGCCCGATGGGTGCCGTAGGTTTCGGTGGACATGATATCATACATTCCGGCGGCAGATTTGTTGCCGATGCGCCATTCGGACGTAAATGGAGAGTAGCGGACTTGGATCAGGTTGTTATAGCGGATGCGGTAGGGCGGCTGAAAAGTCTCCATCATAAACTGCTGCACAATGGCGGGATTCAGCCATGTGGCACCCAGTCGGATGTCGATTTCTGATGCTTCAAGGTCCTTCGGCTGCGCTTTGGTCAAAGCCTCCACATTGATCTTGAACTCCGGGTGGCTTTCAGCGGCAAGCTGAGCCATGCGCAGTTTATTCCGCACATTGCCGGAAAGATACTCGTCCGCAGTCTGCCAGCCTGCTTCCGGATCATCTGCATAAGGAGCAAATCGACATGAAAAAGATGACCCGAAATGAATTCCTTAAAATGGCTGGAACGAGTGCTGCGTTGGTTGTTTTCAACACAGTTTTGATGCCTGCTGCTGTTGCAGTTGAACCAGGCGTTGTAGCACTTTCTTCCAAAAAATCTAGTATCGAAATTGATAAAGGAACAACTGTAAACTCTGCAACATTCAAACTTGTCCCAATTTCTCGCGAAACCTTCTGGGGCGATGCTGGTTCATGTACACTTGATTATCTGTCTGAAGGGTATATCCAATGGACGATTACCGTTCCGGGTGCAGTAATTGTTTCCTTTGAAGGTAACCTGCATTTCAATAAACTTGGTACACCCTTTGGAACCTTTGATCATGCCATTTCTGCATACGGCACAATCGGTACGGAAGATGTAAAATATGGACTCTCTAAAGGAAAATGGGAGGTTGAGTTTACTGGAATTGCTACTGCGGCTAACGGCGATATGTATAGTGTCGTTGATGGCGCAACATTAGCTTTCAGTGTCACCAAATGATTCTGCCATATAATCTACGTATTTGATTTTTACAAAATAGCTTATCACATAGAACAAGCCCCACCTGCAGTAGATTCTTCGATTTGGAATATCTATTGTAGGTGGGGCTTTTAGATAAATTTATTTATTCAAGTTTGCCTTTATGTCTTTAAGGAGTTTTTATAGAGAGATAGCTTAAAAAACGATGATATCACAATTGCTGGATTTCTTGTTCGGCCAACCAAGCGAGTTTATTCCAGTTGTTTACACGACACCGTTTGCCGATAAATTCCAATATTTTTTTTGTGAGTTTTCTTTTGGCAGAGTATCGCATTATGACATGCAAGAAATGTAAAAGGTTTAGGGATGTCTTCTTTTTATCGGCCAATAATAAAATATATCCGATATACTTTCCCTGTTCAGATATCACATAAAATTCAGGTAGACAGTTTTCTTTACTGCTCTGAACAATTTCTTTAAAAATGTCTAATGGTATTTTTTGGGGAACAGCAGAGGCATAGACGTATTGAATGGCATTATCTTCATTTTTCAACCATGTAATCTCCATACTTATCTTCTTTTCCTTTTTGCAAACACAGTTAAAGCATTAAATATATTGTTATTATACCACATTTGTTGTGTGTTGGACTATGATTTGAAATTATTTGGCATTTTAACCAGTTTATCAAATGACTTATTGTGCGAGTAAGAGAATTTTAATCATAATCATTCGCTTGACCAATTTGTAACACAAAATACGTTACAATGATTTTCGGCGGTAGCCATGAAAAAACGATGACACTCAATCCTCCGTGTCAACCCCACTGTAAAGTAGCGGGTTGAGGATGTTCTGAGGCAGTTGGGCATCCTGTTGGCGACGGCAGAGCCATCCGTGAACCGGGCTTCCACTCGGTTGGTGTCTATGTTGTAGCGGAAGGAAAGCAGTTTTTGAGAGTGATTATGGTCGAAATTCTGATTTCGTTTCATTTGAATAGCTCCTTTAATGATTTTGAAATTTGATTTTTGACGAGATGAGGTCTCTTTTTTCTTTCTCTTGAGTCACCTAACCGCACTACCCTGCATCGCAACTGTTCACGATGCTGCCCACATCCGGGCGGTGCATGAGCTTTTGCAGGATGCCAAACTGTTTTTGGGTAGACGCAGACACCAGATACTGCCACCTTTCCGGCAGGATGGGCAAATCTGCAATGCTCCACTTGACGTATTTGGCATCGTAAACATTGGGCGGGGCCAACTCTACCAGATGACCGATACACCAACAGACGAGATAGCCGTTGCCCTCAAGATAGCCGTCCTGACGGCTGGTGGCACCGAGGACTTTAGCGTAAGCCATGGCAACGGACGGTTTTTCTGCTACGATCAATTTTGCGATAAATATCCCTCCATTCTGTTTCGGATTGCAATATGTAAGGCGGCAGACCGCCGCCTTAAAATCAGATAGGTTCGGTATCTTCTTCGCCTGTCTCCTCCGGCTCGTCCTCGGTGGGAATCTCAAAATCGCCCTTGTCCTCGGTATAACCTGCATCGGGGTCGAGGGCTTCTTTTTCTGCATGTTTCTTGTTTTTCTGCTGGACATAGAAATAGAAGCCGCCGCCTGCCGCCAGTGCGATCAGCACGACCACGCCCAGAAAGCCGGACGCGATCTTTGTGACCTTGTTTTCCTTGGGCTGTTCCGTGCCGGATGCCGCCGCTTCTTCTGCGGCTTTCTTGGCTTCTTCCTCAGCTTTCAGCCTGTCCTGCTCTGCCTGCGCCGCCGCTTCTTTTTCAGCAGTGTAGACATCGGCATCTTCTTCCTCCATCAGTGCCAGCAGGTCGGCCTCGTCCACCAGATTCATAAAGTGGACGGTCTGCTGCCCCTTGGCGTTGCGGTCGATGACCAAGTAGAAGGTGTTGCCCGATTTGCTGACTAACGTGATAAACTGCTGACCACTGCCATCGGAATAGTTAGTGTGGTAATCATCCACCAGCGTCAGGTTGCCCTCCGGCGTCAGGGCACCGGATTCCTCGTCGGTCACGGTAACGGCATCCGACTCATCAGGAGTGGCAGTCAGGACAGGCTGCTCCACTTCCTCCACAGGCTCACCGCCATAGGCAAAAGCAGGAGCTGCCATGCCAGCGCACAGTGCCACCGACAGCACCAGCGCACAAACCTTATTCATCATCTTCATTATCGGGGTCCTCCTTATCAATGGTAGCACCGACTGCGGACAGCGCAGCCGGGTTCGGGGTAGTGTTTGTAGACTGCCGCAGCAGCGCAGCCAGCTGTTCCGGCGTGACCTTTGCCGTCCGAACCATCTCGTTCACTTTCGGCGGCTTCCGCTTCCTGAATCCGCCGCTCAAGGCTTTCGATGCGGTTGTTGATCTTGATGCGCCGCTCCTTCTCTTTTTCCAGAGAAGCACGCAGCTTATCGAGTTTTTCGCTCATACTTTCCTCCAATCATTTTGAGAGCCGCCCAAAACCGGACAGATATTTCTGCCAGTAGGACGAATGAATATCGGCATACTTTATGGGGTCGCCAGCGGACACCATCATGCCGTTGCCGAGGTAGATTCCCACATGACTTTTTCCCC
>ENA-OQAX01000206-OQAX01000206.1-human-gut-metagenome-genome-assembly--contig:-NODE-206-length-13913-cov-2.760699_pt1 | contig 13913 bp, 18 predicted proteins | sample MGYA00242741_ERZ504539 | MGnify/ENA primary metagenome ERZ504539 (study PRJEB26092, sample SAMD00036277) | human gut metagenome | host: Homo sapiens | study: EMG produced TPA metagenomics assembly of... | reverse complement strand
TACTGTGGGAGCGTTATCTGAGAAAGTTACTGATTTTGAACGATATGACGATTAAAAAAGCAACTTTGTCAATGTGACAAGGTTGCTTTGTTCTGAGAAAGTTCCAACTTTGCCAAATGTCCGAACTTTGTCAAGTTGACAAACATCGAATTTATGACGTAGATGGGTTGTTAAATTGGAAGTTTGTCGGATATTTCTCCACGGTAGAGCTGCACTGCAGTCTGCCCGGATGATTTACAAATCCCGCCAAAAGCGTTATACTGCTTATGATTGTGTAATTTGGCAGGAGGTGAGCGCATGGCAGAGCAGCAGCTGGAACAGATCGAGGGCACCGTGGAGGACATCATCTACGAGAACACCGACAACGGCTATATGGTGTTCGAGGTGTCCGGCGGCGGTGTGGTCACAGTGGTGTGCGGCATTGTGGGTGAACTGCACGCGGGCGAAAGCGTGGTCTGCCGCGGCCGCTACGAGAACCACGCCACCTATGGCCGCCAGTTCCACGCACAGGAGTGCGAGACCGACATGCCCAAGGATCTGGAAGCGGTGTACGCCTTCCTTGCCAGCCGGTCACTGCCGTACATCGGGGCCAAGACGGCGGATAAGATCATCGACCTGTTCGGTGCCCAGGCGCTTGAGGTGATCGCCAACGACCCGGCCCGGCTCACGCAGGTGCCCGGCATCTCGGCGGACAAGGCCGACCGCATCCAGCAGGAGTTCAAGCGGATGTTTGGGATGCGGGAGCTGATCGCCTATCTGGCGCAGTTCGAGATCAGCCCGCGCCGCGCGATGGAGGTGTTCCGTACCTTCGGCCCCGGGGCCATGCAGGCCATTGCGGCAAATCCCTATCTGCTCTGCGGCGAACCGCTGCAGCTGGATTTCCGCCACGCGGACAGCATTGCCCAGTATTACCACATGGAAGGCGACTGCGCCCAGCGGCTGGAAGCGGCCCTGCTGCGCACCCTGCGCCACAACGCGGGCAACGGCCACACCTGCCTGCCGCGCATCCAGCTGCTGGAAACGGCATCCAATTTTATCCATCAGCCGCCGGAAAAGCTGGCTGCTGCGCTGGACGAGTGCATCCGCACCGAAGAACTGCGGGTGAAGCTGTTTGACGGCACACCGTATATTTATCTGCCCGACCTGCTGGAAGCCGAGGAGGACATTGCTGCCCGGCTTGCCATGCTGACAAAACGGGGCAAGAATACCGCCCACGGGCTGGATAAAAACATTCAAATTCTGGAACTGACGCAGGGCTTTGCCTATGCGCCCCTGCAGAAGGAAGCCATCCGCAAAGCCATGACCGAGAACTGCCTTGTGCTCACCGGCGGCCCCGGCACCGGCAAGACCACCACCGTTAACGCCATTCTGCAGCTGCTGGAAGATCAGGCGGAACGGGTGGCCCTGTGTGCCGCCCACCGGCCGCGCGGCTAAACGGCTGAGTGAGCTGACCGGCCGCAAGGCCAGCACCATCCACCGTCTTTTGGAGGTGGACTACACCGGCGGCGTGGTCAGCTTTATCCACAACGACAAGAACCTGCTCAAGTGCGATGTGGTCATTCTGGACGAAATGAGCATGGTGGATGTGAAGCTGTTTCAGGCCCTGATCGCAGCGCTGCGCTACAGCTGCCGCATTATCATGGTAGGTGATGCCGACCAGCTGCCCAGCGTCGGCCCCGGCAATATTCTGGGCGAGATCATCCGCTCCGGGCTGGTGCCCACCGTGTGCCTGAACGAGATCTTCCGGCAGGCAAAGCGCAGCCTGATCGTGGAGAACGCCCACCACATCATCTCAGGTGAACCGCTGCAGAAGGGCGGTAAGACCGACGACTTCTTCTTTTTGGAATCGGACGGCGATGCGGCCCAGCGGTTGGTGTGTGATCTGGTCACCACCCGCCTGCCGCGCAGCTACGGCTTCGATCCGATCCGGGACATTCAGGTGCTGTGCCCCACCAAGCTTGGCCCTACCGGCACACAGGCACTGAATGTGGAACTGCAGAACCTGCTGAACCCGGAACAGACGGGCAAGCCCCAGCTGCAAAGCGCCGCCCGGGTGTTCCGCGTGGGCGATAAGGTGATGCAGGTGCGCAATAATTACGAGATCATCTGGAATCGCATTGGCGGGGAGCAGGGCGTGGGTGCCTACAATGGCGACATCGGCATTGTGGAGAGCATCAACACGCGGGATCGCTCCATGGTGGTGCGCATGGATGATAAGCGGCTGGTCTACCCGGCAGAGAACCTGGGCGAGCTGGAGATCGCCTATGCCATCACGGTACACAAAAGTCAGGGCAGCGAGTTCCCGGCGTGATCCTGCCGGTGGCGCAGGTGCCGCCGCGGCTGTGCTACCGCAACCTGTTCTACACCGGCGTTACCCGTGCACGGAAGTTGTGCATTGTGGCGGGCCGCAGGGACGTTGTGAACCGCATGATGGGCAACATCCGCCAGAACCTGCGCTACAGCGGCCTTGCCTATCTTTTGCAGGCAGAGCTGCCGCCGGAACAGACGGAAACAGAATAACTCCTTCCGTCACCTTCGGTGACAGCTCCCTCGGAGAGGGAGCCTCTGGCGAAGAGGAAAAGCTTTCTGCACTGCCAAAGCCTCCCTCTGGGAGGGTGGTGGATGCGAACAAAGTGAGCAGACGGAAGGAGCTCAAAACCGGTATACTTTTTACGGAAACTATGCTATACTGTAAGTTGGTATGATTTCCGGCCTGCATCAACAGGCCGTTGTTTCGATAGAGGAACCAGAGAAAGGAAAAAAGAACTTATGGCACAGAACGATATCGGTATCGATCTTGGTACCACTACCATTATCATTGCGCAGGAGGGCAAGGGCGTTGTGCTCAACCAGCCCAGCGTTGTGGCAATGGATACCCGCAAGAAGACCGTGCTGGAAGCAGGCGATAAGGCCCTTGCTATGGTGGGCCGCACCCCGAACTATATTTCTGCCATCTTCCCGCTGAAGGACGGTGTGATCAGCGACCACACCATGACCCGTGAGCTGATCTGCCGTTTTGTCAAGCAGGTGTACAGCTCCCACATGGTCAAGCCCCGCGTGGCCGTCTGTGTGCCCGCCGCCATTACCGGCATTGAAAGCGATGCGTGGTGGAGGCTGTGGTGGCCGCTGGTGCCCGTCAGGTGTACCTGATCGACGAACCCATTGCCGCTGCCCTTGGCTCCGGCATCGACATCACCCAGCCGGAGGGCCGCATGATCATTGATATCGGCGGTGGCACCACCGATATTGCAGTGCTTTCTCTGGGCGGCAAGGTCAAGGCCACCAGCGTGCGCGTGGCCGGCAACCACTACGACGAAGAGATCCTCAAGTTCGTGCGCAACAAGTACAGCGTTGCCATTGGCCAGCGCACCGCCGAAGAGCTGAAAAGAACGTGGCCTGCTGCCCCCAGAAGACTGATTTCCACGAGACCATGGAGATCAAGGGCCGCAGCCTGCTCACCGGCCTGCCGGTGCGTGTGAATGTTTCCACTGACGACCTGTACGAACCGGTCATGATGCTCAGCGAGCAGATCGGCACCGCGGCCCATCAGGTGCTGGAAAAGACCCCTCCGGAACTGGCAGGCGATATCTTCCGCAATGGTGTCATGCTGACCGGCGGCGGTGCACAGCTGCACGGCCTTACCGAATACCTGAGCGAAGAGCTGAAGGTGGAGGTGACGGTTTCGCCCGATCCCGTCAACTGTGTGGCACTGGGCACTGCCATGAGCCTTGGCCTGAACGACAAGCTGGAAACCGGCTTTTTGGATGCAACGCCCCGCATTGGCCGCAGATAATCAAAGCTGCACCATTTATCCATGAATCTGAACAAAAAGCGCCAAAAAGAAAAAATATCTATTTTTGTTGAAATAAATTGGAAAATAAGGTATAATGTACCCAAATTGATTTTCTGCTGACGATCTTGTATCGGACGCAGTATACAAGAAACAGGAGGAAAACCATGGATTTAGGTTTTGACGTGGTCGTTACCATTACCGGCATCGTACTGGTGTTCTTGATCCTTATCCTGCTGATGGCGATTATCACGCTGGAAGGCAAGATCTTCGATTCGATGAACGCAAAGAAGAAGGCTGCCAAGGAAGCCGCCAAGGCTCCCGCTGTACAGCCCGCTGCACCCGTGCAGCAGGCCGCAGCTGCTCCCGCTCCTCAGGTGGAAGAGGGCATTCCCGGTGATGTGATCGCCGCCATTATGGCAGCAATCCATGCAATGGGCAACGGCAAGTACACCCTCAAGGCTGTGCGCCGCAGCAAGAACGGCTGGGGCAATGCGGGTGTAAACGACACCACCGCACCGTTTTAACAGAGGAGGAAGAGCATGACACAGTTTATTGATACTCTGGTCGGTATTTTCCAAAGCTCCGGCTTTGCGAAGTTTGGCGAGCCGGGCGGCTACCTGTACGCAGTTATGATCTGCGTGGGCTGCTTTTTGCTGTACCTGGCCATCGTCAAAGAGTTTGAGCCGCTGATCCTGCTGCCCATGGCATTCGGCATGATCCTGGCAAACCTGCCCGGCAGCGGCGTTATCCACATGCAATATTTCGTCGGTGACGGTCTGGAACACCCCATGTGGGTGGAGATCCTGAACAACGGTGGTCTGGCCGATATGCTCTACATGGGCGTTAAGCTGGGCATCTACCCGCCGCTGATCTTCCTGGGCATCGGCACCATGACCGACTTCGCACCCCTGATCTCCAACCCCAAGAGCCTGCTGCTGGGCGCTGCCGCTCAGTTCGGCATCTTCGGTACTTACATGGGCGCTCGTCTGCTGACCGCTACCGGTCTGGTGGACTTCACCCAGAAGCAGTCCGCTGCTATCGCCATCATCGGCGGTGCAGACGGTCCTACCGCTATCTTCGTTACCTCCCGTCTGGCACCTGAGCTGCTGGGCTCCATCGCTGTGGCGGCCTACAGTTACATGGCGCTGGTGCCTGTTATCCAGCCGCCCATCATGAAGGCACTGACCACCAAGAAGGAACGTACCGTCGTGATGAAGCAGCTGCGCACCGTCTCCAAGACCGAGAGGGTCATCTTCCCCATCATGGTCACCATCATCGTTTCCCTGATCGTTCCGGATGCCGCTGTTCTGGTGGGTATGCTGATGCTGGGCAACCTGATGAAGGAGTGCGGCGTTGTGGATCGTATCCAGAAGACTGCCGGCAATGAGCTGATGAACATTATCACCATCTTCCTGGCACTGTCCGTTGGCTGCACCACCTCTGCAAACACCTTCCTGAACACCCGCACCCTGTTCATCATCGTGCTGGGCCTGATCGCATTCTCCTTCGGCACTGCCGCAGGTGTGCTGTTCGGCAAGCTGATGTATGTGCTGACCGGCGGTCAGGTGAACCCGCTGATCGGTTCCGCAGGCGTTTCCGCTGTGCCTATGGCCGCTCGCGTTTCCCAGAAGGTTGGCCAGAGCGAGAATCCCTCCAACTTCCTGCTGATGCACGCAATGGGCCCCAACGTGGCCGGTGTTATCGGTTCTGCCGTTGCTGCTGGTATTCCTGATCAACATTTTCAGCTAAGCGCTTTCTGAAAGCATTTTTTCCGCCCGTCGGTTCGCAAGAGCTGCCGGGCGGTTTTTTGTTTTACGATTTGAAATGCCCGCCGCGTTTGCTTTGGGCATAAAATAAGGAAATTATATTATTTATTTTCGTGTTTGTCGCAGCCTGCGGGCTGCTCCAAACACATTTTCACAAAAAAGGCCGTAACGAAAAAACGGCTGCTGTTTTATCAGATGCAATTTTTCTCTACGACCTCTTTCGTGAAAAAGTAACTCCGAAAAAGACCGCAGGCTTTTCGGAGTTACAAATTATAAAAATATTTTTTCCGCTGAAAATAGCCAGAGCGAACGCGGCGGCTATTCTCAATCGTTTTGAAATGTGGTATACTGTATTTTGATAGTATAAACATAAAAGGAACAGGGGAAACCATGGCAACAGATCTCACACAGGAATTCTGCGCTCTGCGCGATACCTATATCGAAAAACAGTTTGGCCGCCTGAACGATATGCAGCGGCAGGCAGTGTTCACCACCGATGGCCCGCTGCTCATCCTTGCTGGTGCAGGCAGCGGCAAGACCACCGTGCTGGTAAACCGCATTGCAAACCTCATCCGGTTCGGCTCGGCCCACGGCTCCAAACAGACACCGCGCCCGGCCACGGAGGACGATATCAAGGCTCTGCGCAACGCCATCATGACCGGCACTGCCGCCCCCAGCTGGCTGGACGGGATGCTGCGCCAGAACGCTGTGCGCAGCTGGAACGTGATGGCCATTACCTTTACCAACAAGGCAGCAGGGGAGCTGAAGGAACGTCTGCGCCGGATGCTGGGCGGCGAGGAGGGCGATGAAGTGTTCGCTTCCACCTTCCACTCGGCCTGTGTACGCATCCTGCGCCGCTGGGCGGAGGAGATCGGCTACCCGCGCAGCTTTACCATCTACGATACCGATGATTCCCAGCGCGTGATGAAGGCTGTCTACAAAGACCTGAATGTGGACGATAAGTTCCTGCCCATCAAGGCTGCGATCAACCAGATGAGCCGATGGAAGGATCAGCTTGTCAGCCCGGAACAGGCCCTTGCCAGCCCCGCAAAAGATACCAAAGGCGCGCTGACGGCCCGCATCTACGCGGCCTACGAAAAGCGCCTGAAGGAAGCCGGAGCATTCGACTTTGACGACCTGATCTACCAGACTGTGCAGCTGCTGGCCGAGCACAAGGATGTGCGGGATTTCTACCAGAACAAATACCGCTATCTGCTGGTGGACGAGTATCAGGACACCAGTGTGGCGCAGTTCCGTCTGGTGAGCCTCCTCACGGCCCGGAAAAGAACATCTGCGTGGTGGGCGATGATGACCAGAGCATCTACCGCTTCCGCGGCGCTACCATTGAGAACATCCTTAATTTCGAGCGCATTTACCCGGGCACCAAGACCATCCGTCTGGAACAAAACTACCGCTCTACGTCCAATATCCTGAACGCTGCGAACTGTGTCATTCAGCACAACACCGAGCGCAAGGGCAAGACCTGTGGACCAGCAATGGCGAGGGCGACAAGGTGCAGGTGTACACCGCCGAGAACGAGCAGGACGAGGCCAGCCACATCGCGGATGTGATCGGCCAGCACCTGAAAGAGGGCGGACATCTGGCCGACCACGCCATCCTCTACCGCATGAACGCCCAATCGGCCCCCATCGAAAGCTACTTTACCCGTGCAGGCATCCCCCACAAGATCGTGGGCGGCCAGCGCTTCAACGACCGCAAAGAGGTCAAGGATATCCATTCCTACATGTCCATCGTGGCGAACCCCGCGATGATGTGCGCCTGCGCCGCATCATCAACGAGCCTGCCCGCAAGATCGGTGCCACCACCGTGGAGGTGATTGCCGATCTGGCCGCGCAGGAGGGCGTGAGCATGCTGGACATCATCGGCCATGCCGACCAATATGCAAAGCTCAGCCGCGCCGTAATGCCGCTGCTCAAGTTCTGGCAGATCTATCAGCGCCTGCAGGATTCTTTGGAGACCCGCACGCTGGACGAGTTTGCAGCCGATGTGATCGAGCTGACCGCTATAAGGCCATGCTGGAAGCCGATGCAGCCAAGGGCCACGAGGATGCGGCTGACCGCCTGCAGAACCTTGGTCAGCTGGTGAACAACGTCAAGAACTACTGCGACCAGCACGGTGAGGAAGCCACGCTGGAAGGCTATCTGGAAGATATCGCCCTCATCAGCGATATCGACAGCTATAACGAGAGCGCCGATCAGGTGGTGCTCATGACCATCCACTCCGCCAAGGGTCTGGAATTTCCGTATGTGTTCCTGATTGGCATGGAGGAGGGCGTATTCCCCAGCGAGATGAGCAAGTATTCCGAGGCCGATCTGGAAGAGGAGCGCCGCCTTGCCTACGTGGGCATCACCCGCGCAAGAAGGAGCTGTACATCTCCAACAGCGTTTCCCGGATGCTGTATGGCCGCACCCAGCGCAACGAGCCGAGCCGCTTTTTGCGGGAGATCGAGCCGGAGTATATCGAGGAGACCCGCAGCCCGGTACTGGAACAGCGCTCCCGCTTTGGCGGCTGGGGTGACAGCTATCGTGATACGGTGCCCGGTGGTGCGTCCGGTTACTCCGGGCCGTCCGGATGGGGCCGCAGCGCCAGTGGGTACGGTTCGGGCGGCTACGGAAGCGGCTATAGCAATCGCAGCGGCTACCTGAACCGCGAATACAACGCGGGCGAGGGCCGCGGCTTTGGCTCGGCCTATGCAAACCGGGGCAGAGCCAGAGCGGATATGGTTCCGGCTATGGCCGCAGCGGCGCAGGTACGGGATATGGCTCTGGTTACAGTTCTGCATATTCTGACGGAACAGCGCAGAAAAAACCTGCAAAGCAAATCTCCTTTACAGGCACACCGGCAGCAAAAACCGCTGCAAAAAGGCGCAAAACACTATGAGCCGGGCGATCTTGTGGAGCACAAGGTGTTCGGACGCGGTCAGGTAGTGGCTGTGAAGCCTGCCGCCGGAGATCAGATCGTGGAGATCAACTTTGAAAAGGTGGGCATCAAAAAGACCATGGCCAATTTTGCGCCCCTGACCAAAATCACTGCGGAGGAATAACACACTTATGATGACTGTTCGTTTGATCGCACATACCCCGGAGCCGGAAAAGGTGGTGGCTGCAGCGGCAAAGCTCTGCTATTCCGATGCGCACATCACCGACCTGCTGGACGGCCTGACCGAGGAAAAGACCGCGAAGTTCCTGACCATGCTCAGCGATCTGGGCCATGCCAGCCCCATTGAACATGCCAGCTTCACCTTTGGCATCGAGGGGGTCAGCCGCACTTTGCTGGCGCAGATCACCCGCCACCGTATTGCATCCTTCAGTGTGCAGAGCCAGCGCTATGTGCGGCTGGACGATTTCCGCTATGTGGTACCGCCCGAGATCGAAGCTATCCCGGAAGCAAAGGAAGCTTTCCTTGCCAGCATGGAAGAGGACGCAAAGCGCTACCTCGACCTTGCCCACAAGCTGGAAGAAGGCCACACCGCCCGCCTGATGGCTGAGGGAATGCCGGAAAAGCAGGCCCGCGCCAAGGCCAGCAAGCAGGCCAACGAGGATGCCCGCTTTGTACTGCCCAACGCCTGCGAGACCAAGATGGTGGTCACCATGAATGCCCGCAGCCTGCAGAACTTTTTCCACCTGCGCTGCTGCAGCCGCGCCCAGTGGGAGATCCGGGAGCTGGCCGAAAAAAAAAAATGTTTGAGCTGGTGTACCCCGGTGGCACCGCATATCTTTGCAAAGTCCGGCCCGGCCTGTGTGAGCGGCCCCTGCCCGGAGGGAAAAATGTGCTGCGGAAAAACCGCCGAGGTGCGTGCAAAATATGCCGCGATCAAAGAAGGTGCCGAAGCATGAGCAAGGGAAAACTGATCGTACTGGAAGGGCTGGACGGCAGCGGCAAGGCCACGCAGGCAAAGCTGCTGGAAGCACATTTAAAGGAGCAGGGCTTTTCTGTGCGGGAGATCACCTTCCCGAATTATGAGAGCGACTCCAGCGCCCTTGTAAAAATGTATCTGGCAGGGCAGTTCGGCCAGCACCCGGACGATGTAAACGCCTATGCAGCCTCCAGCTTTTATGCGGTGGACCGCTATGCCAGCTACAAAAAGGACTGGGGCAGTTTTTACGAGAATGGCGGCATCGTCATTGCCGACCGCTACACCACCTCCAACGCGGTGCACCAGCTCCAAGCTGCCGCCGGAGCAGTGGGAGAGTTTTCTCGGCTGGCTGTTTGATTTTGAATTCCATCTGCTGGGCCTGCCTGCGCCGGATGAGGTGATCTACTTACAGGTAGACCCCGCCGTGAGCCAGAAGCTTATGACCCAGCGTTACCACGGCGACGAGAGCAGGAAGGATGTGCACGAGAAGGATACCGAGTATCTTGCCCGCAGCCGCTGCGCCGCCGAGTATTGTGCCGCGCACTTGGCTGGGCCGTCGTGCATTGCACCAGCGGGGACAACATGCGCAGCATCGAAGACATTCAGGCCGAAGTGCAGGAGATCGTGTTGAAGCAGCTGACATAATTTTCGATAAGAGGGGGCATCCTGACAGATGTATCGTTTGATGCAGCCGGAAGATAAACCGGCAGTGCTGGCTTATGGCAGAGCCAGCGCAATGAATCAGAAGAATTGCCAAAAAGGCCATTGAGCAGTTTGCAGGCGAGCAGAACGCTATGTGGCCGAGGAAAATGACGAGATCGCCGCGGTGGCGCTGGCTGTGCCGGTCACGCTGCAGGGCCGCAGCGGCACCTACCTGTACGGTCTGTGCGGCGAGGGCAGCCTGATCCTGGCGGGCCTGTGGACTATCTGTGTGCCCAGCAGAAGCTGCGCGGCGCAGGCTTTACGGTGGCGGTGCCCACCAGCCCGGAGCAGGCCGCACTGCTGCAGGATAAGGCTTTGCATGGGCCTTCGCCCTGCGCTGCCTGGCCGCGCGAGGTGGAGCGCAACCTGTGGAGTCAGGCGGATGTTTGATTCCGTCACCGCCAAAAAGCTGTGTGAGCTGCGGGAGCGCTTCTGGCCCGATACCGTGCAGCTGACCCCGGAGCGCATGGCCGTGGTGCTGGGAGATCTGTACTCCTCCGGTGCCACCATCGTTTCCAGCGCCCACGGCTATGGTATTTATTTCCGCAAGGAGGATACGCTTTACTTTGTGGAGCTGCAGGCCGACAATGACCGCGCCGCCGAAGTACTGATGGAAGCCGCCCGCGAAAAGGAAGTCATTGTGGAAAAGGCGGTCATTACCGTGGGCGCATCCCAGCCGCTGTTCCTCGGCGAGGGCACCCGGCAGGACTACGGCATGATCCGCTTTGATGCCGAACCCTTTGATGTAGCCGAAAGCTACATGCGCCTGATGCTGGAAAACTAAGATAAAAGGAAGGTGCTTATGGCACACGAAAAAAAACACCCGCAAAAAAGGCGGTGTAGGGAAGATCCTGCTGGTGCTGGTGGTACTGCTGGCGCTGGCCGTTGGCGGGGCGCTGCTGTTTGCGCACAACGAGATCAGCGGCAATGGCAGACCCGGCACGGAGGTAACGGTGAGCATCCCGCAGGGCAGCGGCGTTTCCGTCATTGCGCAAAAGCTCAAGGATGCGGGTGTGATCCGCTCGGCCTATCTGTTCCGCTGGTATGTGGGGCAAAAGGGTGCGGCATCAAAGCTGCAGTATGGCGATTTTACCCTGCAGAAGAGCGCCTGTTCTTACGATGCCATCATTGCGGTCCTGTCCACTTACGCCAAGGCCGAAACGGTGCGCGTGACCATCCCAGAGGGAACCACGGCCATTGCCATTGCCCAGAAGATGGAAGCCGCCGGGCTGTGCAGCGCCGAGGATTTCCTGAAGGAAGCCAACGAGGGCGATTTCAGCGAATACACCTTCTGGCAGTACGTGCCGGACGATGCCGACGCGCCGGACCGCTTTATGAAGTGCGAGGGCTATCTCTTCCCGGAGACCTACGAATTCTTAAAGGACGACACCGTGCACAACTATGTAGCCACCTTCTATGCCCAGTTCGATGCACAGATCACCGATGAGATGTATGCAGAACTTAAAAAGCAGGATATGACCCTGCCCCAGCTGATCACACTGGCATCCTTTGTGCAGGAGGAAGCAGGCAACAGTCAGGACTCGAACGTGGCACAGGTGTTCCACAACCGTCTGGCTGCGGATTCGCCCTACCCGCGCCTGCAGAGCAACACCTCCAGCTATATCCAGAGCGACAGTGACAACAATTACCTCTGGAACTGGGTGGCACCCTACTATGGCGGCTGGGATAATATCCCGGAAAATATCGTGGCTGCGTATGATACCTACAGCTGCAAGGGCCTGCCTGCCGGGCCGATCTCGAACCCCGGCATTGCGGCCATCAAGGCAGCGCTGGCCCCCCAGCCCAATGAGGAGGCCAAGGATGCCTATTTCTTTGTGACCGACCTCAAGGGCAGCTATTATTATGCCCGCACCCTGAGCGAACACAGCGCAAACTGCCAGAAGGCAGCACAAGTGAACAAAACTGTGAATACGGAAAATGAGAGGAATTTGAACATTATGCTGCAAATCCCGGGAACTGCTGGCCCCGGCAGGCGATCTGGAACGCCTGCGCTATGCCATCAACTACGGTGCCGATGCCGTTTACTGCGGCCTGCCTGAATTTGGAATGCGGTCTGCTCCGGCCAACTTTACGCCGGAACAGCTGGCCGAGGGTGTCATCTACGCTCACGCCCGCGGCCGCAAGGTCTACCTGACCATGAACACCCTGCCCACCAACGAGGAAGCCGACCGCCTGCCCGAGGCCATCAAGGAAGCAGCCAAGGCCGGTGTGGATGCCTTTATCGTGGCAGACCTTGGTGTGCTGGATGCCTGCAAGACCTTTGCACCGGACATCGATGTGCACATGTCCACCCAGACAGGCATCACCAACTGGGCTGCGGCTCGCGCCGCCTACAACATGGGCGCAAAGCGCGTGGTGCTGGCCCGTGAGATGTCCCTGCAGGATATTGCGATCCTGCGCGATAAAACACCGCCGGAGCTGGAGATTGAAGCCTTTGTGCACGGTGCTATGTGCATGAGCGTTTCGGGCCGATGCCTGCTTTCCAACTACATGGCGGGCCGCGACGCGAACCGCGGCCAGTGTGCCCAGCCCTGCCGCTGGAAATACTATCTCAGCGAGGAGACCCGTCCGGGCCAGCTGTACGAGATCGGCGAGAACGAGAACGGCAGCTACATCCTCAACGCCAATGATATGTGCACCGCGCCTTTCCTTGATCTGATCTGCAAGGCAGGTGTGGACAGCCTGAAGATCGAGGGCCGTGCCAAGACCTTCTACTATGTGGCAAGCGTTACCGCCGCCTACCGCAGGGCGCTGGACGCTTATCTGGCCGACCCGCTCAACGACAACTTTGAGCTGCCTGCTGAAGTGTACGAGGAGCTTACCCGTACCAGCCACCGCCATTACTCGCCGGGCTTCTACTTTGGCCGCGAGCAGGCCAGACAGGCCACCGACAGCGCTACTTACATCCGCGAGTGGGAGTTTGTGGGCACGGTGGACGGCTGGGAGAACGGCGTTGCCTCCTGCCAGCAGCGCGGCAAGTGGAGCCTGGGCGACACTCTGGAAGCCTCTGCCCGGATGGCCGCAGCATTCCGCTGAACCCTGAGTGGATCGAAAACGAAGCCGGTGAGCGGGTGGAGAGCACCCCGCATGCCATGGAAAAATACACCATTCCCACGCCGGAGCTGCCGCCCATGAGCCTGCTGCGGCGCAAAACGGTATAAGGAGACCACAATGGAAGCAACACGCCTGTGTCCATACTGCCTGCAGCCGCTGCCCGGAGCAGCACAAAGCTGCCCGCACTGCGGCAAAAGCTTTGCCGGGCGCAACCCCGGCGGCACCCTGCCGGTGGGCACCGTGCTGGCCGGGCGCTACACCGCAGGGGAAATGCTGAGCATCGACGGCGAGGGCATTCTCTACCGCGGCGCAGAGAATCTGGGCCGTTTCCGGGTGACCATCAAGGAATATCTGCCCATTACCCTCACGGCGGAGCGCACGGCAGAAAGCACCCTGCGGCCCAAGACCGGCAGTGAGGTGCTGTTCAAGACCACCCGCATGGATTTTGCGGACCTGTACCGCTCCATCCAGCGCATCACTCCGGCCAATGGTCTGGAAGCCGTGCTGGATGTGGTGGAAGCCAATAACAGCGTTTACGCCATTCTGGAAAATCTGGGCGGCACCCCGCTGGATCAGTGGCTGGAAAACCACCCCGGCACCATTCGCCCGGACGATGCCTGCACCATGCTGCAGCCGGTGTTTGAAGGCGTAGCGCCATGCACAAGATCGGTCTGGTGCACCGCGGTATCTGCCCGGAGAA
>ENA-OQAX01000205-OQAX01000205.1-human-gut-metagenome-genome-assembly--contig:-NODE-205-length-13924-cov-1.832645_pt1 | contig 13924 bp, 21 predicted proteins | sample MGYA00242741_ERZ504539 | MGnify/ENA primary metagenome ERZ504539 (study PRJEB26092, sample SAMD00036277) | human gut metagenome | host: Homo sapiens | study: EMG produced TPA metagenomics assembly of... | reverse complement strand
TTCTTAATTTGTTCTTGTCAGGTCATCCTGATATCTTTTTATTACTTCTTATACAACATCCATTTTTATCCAAGTCAGTGAATGAGACAAGTCAGGTGGATAAAAATCATCTGCTTCGCTGCTCAGTTCATAACCGAATGACTGTGAAAGGAGGTCATCCATGTCTATGTTTATCCACGCAATTATCGTAATCCTGCTTGCTGTGCTGGCTATGGGGATTGGGCTGCTGATTCTTGTGTGCTGGGCTTTGGCAGCATGTGCAAGCAGACGGGATTCTTATCTGGAAAAGGATTATCGGGTGAAATAAAGGAAGTCTGCGCATGGACGCTGAGTATTGCCGATAAGTTTATTCATTACTTTTCCATTAAAGTACAGGGTTGCAGAACCGCCTCCATCCAGGTTGTAAGCATAAGTACAGCCGTAGGATTTGAAAATATTCACCATATCCCAGTGATTAAGACCATTATAGCTGCCGGTATCTGTTACAAGGAGTACATAATCGTTGGGCTTTACCATTCCTACCGCTGTACGTGGATAATATTTTTCTGTTTCAGCCCATGGAAGCTGGGCTTCGCCATCTTTAATAGAACCGGACCAAAATTATATGTATCTTTTACACCGGCTGCAAGAAGATTTTTTCCCATAAGTCCCTGTGCCGGAGTATAAATAGTTCCATCTTTCTTTACTGCCATGACTGAATAACTGGTCATGTAATCACCATAGATAATCCCGTTTTTGATGCACATGCCAAGGGGGGATGGTTTTCCTGTACCATAGTCGAAAGCACTGCCGTTTACTCCGATAATGCCTCCATTTGAGATACTGCATCAGAGGTTGTCTGTCGGGATCCGCCATAAGTTCCGTTGGAGAGGGCGGATTTCAGCTGTTTGGCATTGGATGTCTTTATATGCGCTACCCAGTAGGAAATTCCATGGACTGATTTGCGTTCAAGTTTAATATTAAGAGTGCTGCTTTTGTATTCGTAAGTATTGCCGCTTTGAGTGACTGTTGGTTTAGTATCTGAAGATTTTACACGCTGCCCTTTGCTGTTTACATAATATTTACCTATCCAGGTATTTTTTGCCATCACTCCTGTTTTCTTGCTGAAATAGTAATAATATTTTCCTATCTTCTGCCAGCCCTTTGCCATGGTGGAATTGCTGAGGAAATAGTATTTTTTTCCATCCTGAGTAAGCCACTGCCTGGCAATTGCCACGCCGGATTTATTGAAATAATAGGTATATTTATCACCTGTTGCCCAGCGATTGCGGAACATGGCACCATTTTTTACGATTGTAATAGTATTTATTACCGGAACGCTTCATCCACCCGGTGAAACGTTTGCCGTTGGCAATACTGTAGTAATAATAACCTTTATACTTAAAAGAACCGCAGATCAGACGCCCCTTTGAATTATAAAAATAAGTAATCTCCGTTTATTTTCTGCCATCCCGTTTTCTTCGATGTGATGCTGACGGAGGTTCTGTCCTGTTTCACATATGTAGCTGCATTTACGGTAACTGCACGCATACTGATGCCTGCTGTCAGAAATAATGCCAGTATCAGAAATACCGCCACTTTTCTGAATGGTAATTTTCTTTTCATGTCTTTCATCTGCCTTTCCATGATGTCTGATATGCCCATATAAGGGAATTGCTATAAATATATTACCGATATGTCCCCTGCGATTCTTTACCCGACAATTCGACAGACCGAGCGTTGTCAGATAATATTCCATGTCTCTCTCTGACATCAGACACTTTGGCCCTATAACGAGTTCCTTTATCAGCTGGTCAAGGCAATCTGAAAAATCAAAATCCAACATAAGATATCAGCTGACTTTCTTTTACATAGTAGGAATAGTTATATAAAACGTGCACCGAGAGAAAGTTCAACTTCTCTTCCCATCAGAAACTGTTTCGGCGAAAACTCGCACAATCGGATTTCGCTTTCTTCTCTGAAAAACGGATTTTTCATGTAAACAGATTCCTGAAATAATTTCAAAAACTTTTTCTCAAAACAGTTCATGACTTTATCCAGTACTTCTATTTCATAATCCTGCTTCTCCTCAATGCTTTCCCGACATTGTTCTTCTTTCTGTAATATCTTCTCGATTTCATCAACCAATTCTTGCACTATCTGATGTACAACTTCTCTCTGCTCTGCTTCAGAATAACTGATCTTATGTAATGACACAATTGACGGCTTTGAAATCTCCGGAGAAACCGTTACAACTTCTTTTAATACATCCAGGTCAAATCCGATGGCAGCTCCGCGCCCGTCATCCGCATATCCCCGCCACTGACTGAGCAGATCATTCTGATACGAAAAACAGGTTACATAATATCTGAAGTCTGCATGATTTTCATTGAAAAATTCATCTGTAAACAGTTTCACATATCCCATCAATCTCTCTGATGAAATCTTTGATCTGAATAAATCTGAAGCATTTTCATAAGCTCTTTTAAATTCTGCGTCATAATACCTGCAGATCCAGCTGATCTCCATGGAATCATTGGATTTCAGGATATTTGTCAGACGGAGGGAACGATTTTTCAAAATAGAATTCAATGATTCTAAACTGCAATAGTGATATACGATCATATTTTTCTTCTCCTGTAAATAATTGTTCTTTTGTAACCATTCAACATTCTGCCATTCCCCAAAAATTCTATAGCAAAGTTCATCAGCAAAAGAACTTACGGAAAGTTTATATCAGTAAGTAACAGAATTATTATATCAGATACATCTTATGAATCTGTAAACTTATAGCAACCCTTGTAAATAATGCATATTGATTAAGAGGCTTGCTATAGAAAAACATTGCTTATACTTATAATATAATAACTGTTTTTTATAAAGAAATCCCCATCCACTGTTTATTATTTTGCAGCAGATAGGGATATGTTGAGGTTAATAGTTATATGCCCCCTCGTAAGCATTGCACCTGTCTAATTTCCGTGACTGATTCTGACAGGAACTGCATCTGTCGCAGAACTCCTGCTCATAACAGGTGGAACAGGCGCATGTCCTGCAGGCTTTGCGGTCATAGCCTGAGGTATTGCCGTGAGGAAGTGTGCTTTCTGTTGCATTACCCATATATATCACCCTCTTGTGTGCCGGTTACTGTTCATCCAATTTTTAAGTACAAACTCCATGAACGAACAGATTCCTTATATCCTGTATTATACGCTCACAGAAAGGGAATACAAGTAATTAATAATCTGTTTTCTGGTAAAATCTTCCGTTTATGTAATCGGTTTTGATAATATTTACAAAAGCCTTCGGATCGATCTCATGTACCTTCTTTACCAGATATTTTGCTTCTTCTGTAGAGACTACAGAATAGATCATACTGGTCTTCTCGTCTGTGTAACATCCGGTACCTTCAAAACGTGTCGCCGTATGATTGGTAAGTTTGAAAATCTCCTCATAAATCTGATACGGCTCCTTCGTGATAATGAACAGCGTATGCTTCTTATATCTCTGATGCAGCATCTGAATCACCTGAGTAGAGGTAAACTGAAAGATAATAGAGTAAAGTGCCCTGTCCCATCCAAAAAGTAAACCTGCCACAGTCAGGATCACTGCATTTCCACACAGAATATAATTCCAGATATCCCTGCCATTTTTCTCGGAAAAATAAATCGCAATAAAGTCAGTTCCACCTGTACTGGTATTACCGATCAGACAGAGACTGATGCAGAAGCCATTGATCAGACCACCAAAGATACTGATCAGCAATGTATCATAAGTGATCGGCTGACTGGGAATAATATCTGTAAGCAGACCGGAAAGCACGATCACACAGACAGAACTGATGGTAAATTTCTTTCCGATAAATTTCAGACCAATAAATACAGGAATAGAGTTCAGCAGTACATTAATCAGCGTATACGGAACTGCAATCCCCATAAATGTCTGAAAAATGTTCTGGAGCAGCAGAGTAAGTCCTGTAAATCCTCCCGGAAAAAGACCGCCTGCACGAACAAATGTCTTAATATTCAACGCCATGATCGTTGCAGCCAGAACCGCACAGCCGTAACGCTTGGCTTCATGTTTTAAATTAAGTTCCTTCATAATCACGTTTCCTCCCATCTCGCCAAACAGTTCAAATTGAACTCATGTGAAATTGCTTTTCACAATCTCTGCAGGAGACTTAACTGATTCGGCTAAAAAGCAGTTTTCCGTCAATGACAAACAAAAGGAAACCTTTCTACGCCTCCCATCTTCCAGAAGCACCACAAGGCAGAACCAGCCCGTTAGAACTTACAGGAAGCCCGATTTCCTGAGAGTCTACATGTCCACCAAACTTCTTGAGCTCAGTAGAAAGCATATAGGTAAGAACTGCAGGTGCCAGACCTGTTGTATAGGAATTGATCAGGAAAAACAGAGGCTCATCACTGAGGATCTTTGTGCACAGTTTGATCAGATCATGGATACAGTCCTCTATCTTCCAGATTTCCCCCTTCGGTCCACGTCCATAAGAAGGCGGATCCATAATGATCGCATCATAATGATTCCCTCTGCGGATCTCACGCTCAACAAACTTCACACAGTCATCCACCAGCCAGCGGATCGGAGCATCTCCCAGACCGGAAGCAACCGCATTCTCCTTTGCCCAGGTAACCATACCCTTAGAAGCATCCACATGAGTAACAGAAGCTCCCGCTGCCGCTGCCGCCAGAGTCGCACCACCTGTATATGCAAAAAGATTCAACACCTTCACCGGACGTCCCGCATTGCGGATCTTATTGCCAAACCAGTCCCAATTCACCGCCTGCTCCGGAAAAAAGCCCGGTATGCTTAAAACTAAAAGGTTTCAAATTAAAGGTAAGTCCCTTATAATGAATATCCCACTGCTCGGGCAGATCAAAAAACTCCCATTCACCGCCGCCCTTCTTACTTCTGTGATAATGCCCGTTCATATGCTTCCAGCCCTTATTTACCTTCGGCGTATCCCATATAACCTGCGGATCCGGCCTCACCAGAAGATAATCCCCCCAACGCTCCAGCTTCTCCCCACAGGAAGTATCAATCACCTCATAATCTTTCCATCCATCTGCAATCCACATCGTATAATAATCCTCCTAAAATAAACGCATAATAAGTTACGATTGTACTACATATCCAATCATTAGTAAAGCCATATTTCTCACATAAATTCCATTGTGTAAAGTATAAAATAAAACTCTCCCCGTGGCAAGCAAACCATCATAATTCACAGTTATAAATAAATAAAGTGTTACTGTTCACTCCCAATGTCATTAACTTAAGTGATTATTGCCTGTTTAACAAGAAATAATTTTTTAAGTTAACGACATTGGTTCACAGACAAATCATAAACCAATCATCATAAACTACCGCAGGAACATATAATCCCTGCGGCATAACATAAGCAGCCTAATGGAGTATTTTATGATGACTGCTGATACATGAATTCCTAATCGAAGTATCGTATGTATTAATACAAACATCCCATTTTTTTTCTTCAACACTTCATACTGATTCCAGTAATATATATTTCTTGTATAAAATTTTAATTTCTTTCATCTCTTTTAATTTCTTGAGATTTCTTCCAACTGTACGAATACTCATTCCAATTGCATTTGCAATTTCCTGATAATCCGTCCTTATATAAACGCTCTCATTCGCACAATCAATATTTCTATATTTTTCATATCTTGATATCAGAAAAAAACGAACACGATCTATTCCTTCCATATAATACATCAGTCCGTCACTTTCTGAACGTTTATACAAATCCTTTGCCAGTATATTTACAATTCTTCTCAATAACTGCATATTTTCCATAATCGCCTGATATATAACTTCCGGCTTAAAACAAAGCATTGTAACCTCAGTTGCCGCATACACTGTTGCAACATATTTTTTCTCGCCTGCCATAATTTCCAAAAGGCCAACAATTCCATTTATACTGTTTAGTTCAAAATAGTTATATGTACTTCCATTCGCATATTCTCGTAATCCCGTTACACTACCTTCTTTAATAAAATAAACACTATCCGCTGCATCGCCCCTTGAAACAATAATACTGTTTGGTTCATATTTTTTTAATCTTGCCTTTTTATTTCCAGCTCTTTTGGTAATACAAAAGCCAAACGTTTCCTTTGTTTATCTTCTCCTGCACCTTCATCAATTGGTTTCATATCTCCATTTATATTCATATTTTTTGTATTCTTCCTATTATATTGGTTATCATAGTTACCATCGTTCCAGTCACTAACACCGAACAGATAGTTCCTGCTCCAAAATGTGCCACCTAATACAGTTCCTATAACCACATAACTGATGTCACATCCTGTTCGCATAATTGTATAAGAAAAAAAATTTTGTATGATTCTGAAATTTTTATATAAAACAGCATCCAAAGCATTCATTCCTAAATTAAGCTGGATTAAAAAGTGCAAGTCCAAGGCTAAGGCAGCATTGTCCAATAGCAAACGCTAGAATTCGTATCAACATATCCTGTTCTGCAAGATGAATGTCTGTTAATATCCAGCTATAGAAATCAATAAAATAGCCGGAAACAAGTGCATATACCACTGTACCTAAGCCCATATTTTTTCTCGCCACCAGGCAGGCAATTAAAATAATAAGCAAATTATAAAACAATGATGCATTTCCAAAACTTATCAAAAATGTATGTCTGATTCCATCACACAATAACCCAACAGAATCACTTCCCAAACCACTTTCCAAAAACAGTGCTACTGCGATTCCGATTAAGTTCATAACCACAAATACCATTACGATTTTGCTCATTATTTTGCTCATAAAGCCCTCCTTATCATCATACCGTTTACAACCGATTACAAGCATATTTTAGCAAAACCAGATTATTTTCTTAAGGTCATATGACCTTTCAGCACTTTTTATTTTTATCTTCCAGCTTTATATAAAAATAGCCCGGACATTTCGCATATCCAGGCTATTCATATTCATTATTCTCAATCTTACGAACTTTATTCCAGAAACTTTCACCCTGCACATTTTCTTTTACGTCAAAAATATCAAGGATTGTCTGTCCAATATCTCCAAAGCAGCTTCTTGTACCAAGATTGATTCCTTCCTGAACCAGTTTTCCATACATCAGCATGGGTGTATATTCTCTAGTATGATCGGTACCCTTAAATCCCGGATCACATCCATGGTCTGCTGTTATGATCAGAATATCTTCATCTCTCATATTTTTCATAAATGTTTCCAATGCATTATCAAATTCCGTTACTGCTTTTGCATATCCGGAAACATCATTTCGATGTCCATAAAGCATATCAAAATCTACCAGATTCAAAAACAGATTCCGTTAAAATCTTCTTCCTGTTGTTCAAACAAAACGTTTGATACCGTCTGTATTTCCTTTTGTTGATATACTTTTACTGATTCCTTTTCCAGCAAAAATATCATATATTTTTCCTATACTTATTACATCAAAATGATTTCTTTTCAGCACATCCAACATAGTATCTGATGGTGGAACAAGAGAAAAGTCGTGTCTTTTAGGTGTACGTTCATAATTCGGATATTCACCGGTAAATGGTCTTGCAATTACTCGTCCCACTCCATGCTTTCCAGTCAGAATTTCTCTTGCAATTTTGCAATAACGATACAATTCTTCAACCGGCACTACACTTTCATGTGCAGCAATCTGAAATACGCTGTCTGCAGATGTATATACAATCAGATCACCTGTTTCTACATGCTCTTTTCCATATTCTTTTATCACTTCCGTACCTGAATATGGTTTATTGCACAGAACCTTTCTGCCTGTTCTTTTCGTAAACTCATCCAGAACATCCTGCGGAAATCCATTCGGATAAGTAGGCAATGGCTGTTCTGATACAAGCCCTGCAATTTCCCAATGTTCCAACTGTTGTATCTTTACCCCTTGACCTTTCCTGCATTCTGCCATATGCACCTACGACATTTTTCTTCTTTACTTTCAGCTTCAACACCGTCTATATTAAACAATCCAAGTTTTTCATATTAGGAGTATTATAATATTCAGATTTCATAATTGTAGCAAGAGTATTACTTCCAACATCTCCAAAATCTGCTGCGTCCGGTTCATATCCAATTCCAAAGCTGTCCAATACAACTAAAAAAACACGACGTTTCATATACTTCCTCCAGTTTTAAATTTCCAGTGCCACACGGATCATATCATTAAATGTGGTCTGGCGTTCCTCTGCTGTACACTTCTCTCCTGTCAGAAGATTATCACTGACTGTCAGCATTGTTAATGCATCCACCCCATATTTAGCCGCCAGAGTATACAGTTCACATGTTTCCATATCCACAGCCGCTACGCCATATGACGCAAGAAGAGAATTTTTTCTCTTTTTCCATGATCATCATAAAAATTTATCACTTGTAAAAATGTTGCTTACTACTGCATGTACATTCAGTTCTTTTGCTTTATCATACGCATTTCTGAGTAATTCAAAACTTGCTGTAGGTGCAAAGAAATGTTTCCAAAGCGGTCTTTATTCATACTGAATCCGTAGTTCGATGCCATAGCAATTACTACATCTTCAGGTTAATACCCTCTCTAAACTACCACAGGTTCCAATACGAATCAGTTTTTTTGCACCATAATTCTGAATTAATTCACTGGCATAAATATGCATAGACGGCATTCCCATTCCCCGTTCCCTGAATTGACACTTTTTTCGCCTTTTATAAAAGACCGGTAAATCCATACATACCTCTGACTTCGTTATAGCATACTGCATCTTCCAGAAAATTTTCAGCAATAAATTTTGCTCTCATAGGGTCTCCCGGAAGTAATACTTTTTCAGCAATATCTCCTATCTCTGCATGGTTATGTGGTGTACCCATAATATTTCTCCTCCCACAATTTATTTATTTGAACTTTCGTATTTCTCAATAACCTTTCCGATGATACTTTCAAAATCACCCTCAAAAATATCCATAGAACTTCCAAACATCAGATTTGCCGGATAATCAAAATCTTCTACATTACTTCCTGTTTGATCGCGATATTCTTTGTCTGCCCCCAGATGCGGAATACGATTAATCAGCTTATCTGCATTATCCATATATCCATACAGTTTTTTCCCTAATTCAAACCCCATACCGCATTCAAAAGCAACATCATTATTAATCTCATATCCACGATAATCGTTCAGATTTGCAATGATAAGATCACAGTTCCTTACATGCTGCTGAAATCTGTCAAACAGGTTCATAGCTTTCATATAAGGATTTTCTGATGATGTTTCCTGAACTCCTGGTGCTCTGTCTAATGGAGAAATTGCCTCATAACCATATTTTGCACAAATTTCTTTCATTCTTGCAAAAACTTCTTCTCCATTGGAATCATATCTTTCAAAACCAGCCAGATAAATCAGAGGTCTTTTTTTTTATCAGTTTCCGTAACATGGCAGGAATGATCCACACATATCGCACGACCTGCTTTAAATTTGTATTCTTCTTCGATATCTACCATAAGCATTTTTCAGACAGTCGTCAAAAATCACCTTCAACGATTTTAGTAGAACCAATAATGGTTGGTGAAAATGGCAGTTCTGCATATGGCATTACATTCCCACGTTCATCATATACCTTCTGATCTTTTAAAATATGCTTTTTGATTCTTTGTTGCAAGACTTCTTTTGTCTCTTGTATAACCATAGCATCTCGCTCCTTTTTGCATATGCCATTCCCAGCTCATATATGGTTCCACTGTCAGGCTCTGCTCCACGATATGCTTCAAGATCAGCAATGATAACCGTTGTTTCTTTCATCACTTTATCCAGATCATCAAAAATGCTGTCTGCCCTTTTCTGTTTATCCGGATTTTCCAGATCAAGAGGATGTGTGTTCGGCAGTGTAACACCAAATCCCAATGCATTTGCCCGGGCTTTCATCGCTCCAAGTGCATCATATCCATATGTATAAAAACATTCCGGACCTGCTATATATATTGCTTCTTTTTCATATAATTTATGCTGATATCTATACATTCTCAGTCTCCTACTTTAAAACTAATCCAAGGAGTAATTTCAGGAATCTCCCATAATCTGCATTACATCCAATCTCAATCAGCGGAAGGTTTTCCCATACAAAATGATGTCTTCTGTCAACTACTGTCATTCCAAGAGTTAATCCATCTTTTGTTTCTACACCAACTCTGACTTTCATTGTTTCAACTAATGTCGGATCAATCGCATATGCCACAGCCATACAATCAATTACAGTACAATATGCATCAAATCCTCTGTTTCCATTAAAACGAATTGCCTGGCGCAGGAATTTAGCTTCTTTTCTGTCACTTTCTTCTAATAATTTGATGTCATCATCTGTAAAGTTAACATCAAAATAAGTAGCTACATCCAGTCCTAAAGCAACAAACGGAATTCCTGATTCATAAACAATTTTTGCTGCTTCAGGATCTACATAAACATTCCATTCACTCTGCGGAGTATCTCCGGTTGCGTTAAAGAAAGCATATTTGTTTAATCCAAATGCTCCTGAAATTGCAACGATTTCTTTAATTAATGGTTTGATTTCCGGTGCTTTTGTAATTGCCATCGCAATATTACTCATAGGTGCTGTTGCAATAATTGTAATTTCGCCCGGGTTTTCTTTTACAAGATCAATAATCAGGTCAACTGCATGTTTTTCGCATAATGGCAGGGTTGGCTCTGGAAGGTAGTTTTCCGCCTGTCCATCCTCACCATGTGTAAAAGGATCTTTAGGGGATTCTCTTACCATTGGTTTTGCCATTCCTCTCGCAACCGGAATATTATTAATTCCTAAAAGTTCCATAATTTTTCTTGCATTTTTACTGGTAATGTCTACCGGATAATTTCCGTTTACTGCTGTAACAGCCAGTAAATCAAGGTCCGGGGATTTTGCCGCCATAATGATAGCCATAGAATCGTCCATACCTGGATCACAGTCAAGAATTATTTTTCTTCATATTGATATTCTCCTTTTTTCTCTTTTATTTATTCAGTCTTTCAGGTTTATCAGACAGATATTTGCAATCTGCCTCACTGCCATCCTCTATCGAGGATAATTTATTTATCTTCCACAACTTTTACATAAAATTCACGATTTCTAGGTCCGTCAAACTCCAGAAAATAAATTCCCTGAGAACCACCTAACAGTAATTTTCCATTATGAACGATAAAGGTTTCTGTTACACCAAGTAATGCACATTTTGATATGTCCTGCTGCATCCTGCGGTGTATCATGCTGATGTTTAAAATCAATTCTTGTTGGTACTAATCTTCTGATTTCTTCATCCAGATCAACAAATCCATCCGGGTCCCACGGTGAAAATACTGCCAGCCCTGCTGTTGAATGCATATTATGAACAATACAGATTCCTTCCTGAATACCGCTTTCTTCTACTACCTTTTTTACATCCTGTGTAATATCATGTACTTCATTATAAGTTGTTGATAATTTAATATTCTTTAATACTGCCATTTTTTCCTCCATCCGTTACTTTTATTTTACGATAATCTCACTGTTTTTACGCAATATCCGCCATCACAGAATGCCCAGTCTCCCTCGCATCCTCTGCCATACTTTTCTCCAATCAGTTCTGAAATATAGCTTGCGATCAGGCATACCGGAGCAAAATGTGTTAATGGCATTGAAATTGGATATTTAGATACCGGAACTTTAATGTAAGTTGCCGGCTCGTTATTGAAATCTTCTGCAGAACCATCTGTGATCACTGCCAGCGGTCTGTGAAGCTCATTTGCATATTTCAACAGTTCTTTATTCCTGCTCATTGCCGGATTTGTTGTATTTGCTACAACAACCGTTCCCATATGTTTTGCATCTCTTGCAAAGAAGTTTAAGTGGAACCATTCTTCAGAATTAATATGCATTGCAAATTTGCCAGTTGCTTCGAGCATCTTTGCCTGTCCAAACCATGCTGTCGCATAATCAAAGCCAGCTCCAATAAAATCATAACAAGGGAAATCTTTCCAATCCTCTGCCAGCTTCTTGCACTGTTCTTCCATTGCAGGTAAAAGTTCTTTTAAAAGGCTACCCTGATTCTTAATATCTTTACGACAATCCATAGCCTGATCCATTGTATATTTTCCTCTGACTTCTCCGAAACGAATTGCCAGAAGTAACAGTGCCATTACACTGACCATGTAACTTCTTGTTCCCGGAGCACTTTCAAACTTCGGAATATCTAACTTGAGAACCTTATCCGCATACTGAGCAAGAGGAGACTCTAAATTACCAGTTACTCCAAGAATGTAACATCCATGTTTTTTAGCTCTCTGAACTGCTTCTGATACTCTGGCACCTGTTCCGGAATTGCTCACAGAAAATCACCAGTGGATTGCGACAGTCAATTCCCATATGCTTTTCACAATAAAAGCGGCTTAATTCAATAGCCGGAACAACTTCTGTTGGAATTGATGTCAGCATTTCAAAAGCATGTTTGGTTGCCATAGCCGCTGCATAGGAATCTCCACATCCCGTCAGAACAATTCTCTGAACATTAAAGATTTCCTGAAAAGAAAGTACGGTTCTTGTTTTTGGTTCCAGATCCTCATATTGCTGTTCAATCAGTTCCGGAAGACTCTCCACCTGACGGCTCATTGCATTATCAAATTTACTATTCTTATTTTCTCATTTTCTTTTATTTTCAGTCTCTCTTTTCAGGAAACCAATATTCTTTTCCAAGTTTCTTTTTGTCTGATCCATTTTATTAAATATTGCACAAGTCTCCAAAGCAATATCTACTGCAAAATCATGTCCAGCACCAGCTCAAATTTTTTCTCCTGTGCATAGGTTATCGGCCACAGAACAAATCGATCCCCCCTCTTCTTCCAAAACAAAAGCTGACAAATGTCACTATTGCTGCTGATTCTCTGTCTCCATTCAAAACACCAGCCCCGATTATATATTTCTGCTATCTCAATATTCCAAGGTTGCATATATCCTCCGACTCCAGGTCGTCCGCCTCCTACAAAATCACTGTCAACAGACATTGTCACACCTACATGATAGGGAGCCTTTAGTTTTTCAGCAGCCTTTACCATGGCCACAACCACTTCGTAATGGCTCACCGCAGGATACGCTGATGGTATATACGCTTTTGTCATTCCTTCTTCTCTGACAACACCACTGGAAATCACTACATCTCCAGGATGAACACCATCTCCAATACCACCCGACCCTCCCACTCGTATAAATGTACCTGCATTTGTATATTCCATAAAATCATAAAGGATCAATTCCATTTCCGGAGATCCGCTTCCGCCACTGACTACTGTAATCTTAGCGCCTTTATATCTTCCACTGTAACTTGTAAACATGCCTGAATTTCCAATCATTTCTGCATCTTCCAAGCGTCGTGCTATCTTTCTGGCAGGATTTTCACTATATGCACATAGCGGATCACGTACGGTAAGCAATACGTAATCACCTACTTTATCTGGATTGATCTGAGTCATTGCAGGTTTGTTATTAATCACAAGTCCCTTTTCTGGTACATTATGATAATATCTGTATTTTTCATGTATTTTTTTTACAGATTCTTTTTCTCTGATTCTATCGCTCAACATTACGCATGGCCTCCAGTCTCATTTCGGAAGTAATCCGATCAGGAACACCATATTGGGATATACACATTGCTGCTGAAATACTTCCCATTTTTCCACAAATCAGAGGTGAATACCCTTCACAAAAACCATACAATACAGCTCCAGATGAACTATTACCACCACCAGTAGGATCTACAACTTTTATATTTTTCTGTGAAGGAACTATAATCGCTTCATCCGGAGTAATCATGATTGCCCCATCTGCCCCCCTTCTTAAAAACACCAGTGGAATCTGAAAACTTTGGTATTCTTTTATAATCTCTTCAATATCTTCTGTTCCCATCATATCG
>ENA-OQAX01000204-OQAX01000204.1-human-gut-metagenome-genome-assembly--contig:-NODE-204-length-13976-cov-4.443137_pt1 | contig 13976 bp, 16 predicted proteins | sample MGYA00242741_ERZ504539 | MGnify/ENA primary metagenome ERZ504539 (study PRJEB26092, sample SAMD00036277) | human gut metagenome | host: Homo sapiens | study: EMG produced TPA metagenomics assembly of... | reverse complement strand
TTTTGCCCCCGAAGCACGATGCGGGTACCGCAACCCGACATTATCGAGCATTTTGGCAACGCAGATGCCGTGCCGCAGCCGCCGAAGCGGTGCTTAAGCCGTAAGGCGGGAATTGTGCGGTGTTGCCCTAAGGCTCTTTGCCTTACATCCTGCTTGTGTTTGCGAAATATCCGTCATTTTCTTTGTTTTCAGATACACCTTAAATACTTCCGCCTTTATGCCACACCCCCTGCCTAACTTTATGAGAATTCCAAAACCGGTGAGAGTTCTCGACACCAGAAAATTTTCTGAGCAAAATTTCTGGGGACAGGCATCTTGTACTTTGCCGTGCGTTGCGGTATACTTAAGTGTCAGATTCTAATTTTTTGTGCTCTCCCAGGCGTTAGCTGGGACAAACTGCACCCGTCAGGAGCAATATCTTGGAAAAACTAACCTATACCCATAACGCGGATGCCGCCGCCGTCATCGCCCAGACTTATGATACCCCCGCCCCTTGCCTATGTGCGCAGCTATGGCTGCCAGCAGAACGTGAACGATGGTGAGAAGATACGCGGCGTGCTGATGGACATCGGCTTCGGCGTCTGTGATTCCGTCGAGCAGGCAGATTTGATCCTGTTCAATACCTGCGCTGTGCGCGAACATGCGGAACAGCGCGTGTTCGGCAATGTCGGCGCGCTGAAAAAGCTGAAGGAAAAGAACCCCCGCCTGATCATCGGGGTATGCGGCTGCATGGCGCAGCAAAAGCATATTGTGGATAAGCTGCGCGCCAGCTATCCTTATGTGGATCTGGTGTTCGGCGTGGACGGCATTGACCGCCTGCCCGCCATGCTGGTGGAGCGCCTGCACCGCGGCAAGCGCTACCTGGAAACCCCGGTCGAGCGCAACGCCGTGGTGGAGGAGCTGCCCATCCGGCGTGATTCCGGCTTCCGCGCCTGGCTGCCCATCATGTATGGGTGCGATAATTTCTGCACCTACTGCATTGTGCCCTATGTGCGCGGGCGCGAGCGCAGCCGCACCTCGGCGGATGTTCTGGCAGAGTTCAAAGCGCTGGTAGAGCAGGGCTATAAAGAAATCACCCTGCTGGGCCAGAACGTAAACAGCTATGGCAAAGGTCTGGAAGAAAAGACAGATTTTGCCGATCTGCTCAACCTGCTGTGCACCGTTCCGGGCGATTACCAGATCCGCTTTATGACCAGCCACCCCAAGGATGCCAGCCGTAAGCTGATCGATACCATTGCCGCGCAGGATCACCTGTGCAAGCATATCCATCTGCCGGTGCAGTCCGGCAGTGACCGTATCCTGAAAGAAATGAACCGCCACTATACGGTTGCCCAGTATATGGACCTGGTCAATTATGCTAAGGAGAAAATTCCCGGTGTAACCTTCTCCAGTGATATCATTGTCGGCTTCCCCGGCGAGACGGAAGAGGATTTCCAGGCAACGCTTGATTTGATCCAGCAGGTCAAATACATGCAGCTGTTTACCTTTATCTATTCCAAGCGCACGGGTACCATCGCTGCCAAGCTGCCGGACCCGGCCACCCATGCCGAAAAGGCAGCTCGCATGGACCGCCTGCTGAAACTGCAGGATTCCATTGCTTTCCCGATGATCGCCGCTATGGCGGGGCAGACCGTGAAAGTGCTGGTGGAGGCTGCTGGCCGCACCCCCGGCACCCTGAACGGGCGGCTGGATAACAACCTGGTCGTCGAGTTCCCCGCCGAGGAAAGCCTGATCGGCCAGTACGCCAATGTGCGCCTGACCGGTTCCCGCGCCGCACTGCTGGTGGGGGAACTGGCAGAATAAGCCAGTTCCAATAAAATATCATAGTTAACATTTGCTGAATACAGCGTAATAATAAGGAGTAACCAAAATGGATTGCATTGATTCTTTCAAAAAAGCCGCCGCCGCCATGCAGACTGACCCCCGTTACCTGGAACTGGATGCAGCCCGCCGCGAAAACGATAACGACCAGGAGCTGCAGGGCCTGATCGGCGAGTTCAACCTCAAGCGCCTGGACCTGAACAACGAAAGTGCCAAGCCGGAACCGGATACCGCCCATGTGGCCGAACTGAACCAGCAGGTGAACGACCTGTACACCCAGATCATGTCCAGTGAGGGCATGGTGCGCTACAACACCGCCAAAAAAGAGTGCGAAGCCATGGTCAGCCATATTGATGCCATCATCAACACGGCCATGAACGGCGGCGACCCCATGACCGTTCAGGCCCCCACCGGCGGCTGCACCGGCAGCTGCTCCACCTGTGGCGGCTGCCACTAAGGCGGCACAGCAGCCAATTTGTTCATGAACAGAATCAGGAGTGTGAAGAATGGCAGCAAACATTGTGCCCCAAAAAGTTGAGGATGTTGATACACAGGCGCTTTCGCCCATGATGCAGCAATATCTGGAAATCAAGCGCCAGCACCCCAACGAGATTCTGTTTTACCGCGTGGGTGACTTTTACGAGATGTTCTTTGACGATGCCCTGACGGCATCGCGGGAGCTGGAACTGACCCTGACCGGCAAAGCCTGCGGCTTGCCGGACCGTGCGCCGATGTGCGGCGTGCCGTTCCATTCGTATGAAATTTACGCCGCCCGCCTGATTGCCAAGGGCTACAAAGTCGCTATCTGTGAACAGATGGAAGACCCGGCGCTGGCCAAAGGGCTGGTCAAGCGGGATATCATCCGCGTAATTACGCCGGGTACTGTGATCGAAAGTAGCATGCTGGCGGACGATAAAAACAACTATATCTGCAGCATTTATACCCGCAAGGTGCGCAGCCGCTGGAAAGCCGGCATCTGCTTTGCGGATATTTCCACCGGCGAGGCCTATGCCACCGAGCTGACCGCGGAAAAAATGGGCCCGGCCATCATCACCGAGCTCTGCCGCTATATGCCCAGTGAAATTCTGATCAACCCGGCACTGCTGGACTTAAAAGAAGTAACCAACTATGTCCGCCAGCATACCCATGCGCTGGTGGAACTGCGCGAGGATGCCTGCTACCAGCAGCGGGTGATGGAGGACGCCGTGACCGCTCAGTTTGGGGCGGATTGGCGCAATACCTGCGGCTTTGCGCAGGACGGTTTGGTGCCCTATGCCTTTGGGGCACTGCTTGGCTACCTGCATGAGACCCAGAAGCACGGCATCGACCGCATCAAATCAGTGCAGAACTATGCCGATGCCCAGTACATGCGGCTTTCCCCGGTCACACGCGCTAACCTGGAACTGACCGAGACCATGCGCGGCCGCGAAAAGCGCGGTACGCTGCTGTGGGTGTTGGATAAAACCGAAACCTCGATGGGCAAACGCCAGCTGCGCGCCTGGATCGAGCAGCCGCTGGTGGACAGCAGCGTCATCAACCAGCGTCTGGATGCTGTGGAAGCACTGTACAATGCCAACGTGACCCGTGCAGACTTAAAAGAAGCGCTCTCCCATGTTTATGACATTGAGCGCCTGACTACCCGCATTCTGTATGCTCCGCCACCCCCAAGGAGGTCAAAGCCCTGGGGGATACCTGTGTTTATCTGCCGCAGGTACGCCAGCTGGCCCGGCAGTGTACCACCCCACTGCTGCAGGAGCTTTCGGGCGCTGTGGACCCGCTGGAAGATTTGCTGGACCTCATCAACCGTGCCCTGGTGGAAGATCCCCCGGCAAACCTTAAGGACGGTGGTGCTATCCGCGCAGGGTTCAACGCCGAAGTGGATGAGCTGCGGGATATCATGCACGGCGGCAAGGGCTTCCTTTCCCAGTTGGAAGCCAAGCTGAAAAAGGAGACCGGCATCCCCAAGCTGAAAATAGGTTTCAATAAAGTGTTCGGCTACTATATTGAGGTCAGCCGCAGCTATGCGGCCAGCGTACCGGATACCTTTATCCGCAAGCAGACCCTGACAACAGGGGAGCGCTACATTACTCCCGAACTGAAAGAGCTGGAAAACAAGATCCTTGGCGCAAACGAGCGCCTGTTGGTATTGGAACACCAGCTGTTTGCCGACCTGCTGGAAGCCATCTCCGCCCAGCTGCTGCGCATCCAGCGCACGGCTTTTGCGGTGGCCCAGCTGGATGTTCTGGCTTCCTTTGCGGAAGCGGCGGTGCAGAACAACTATGTAAACCCACGGTGGATGACAGCGATGTGCTTTCTATTACCGAGGGCCGCCACCCGGTGATTGAGCAGATGCTGAAAGGCAGTCTGTTTGTGCCAAACGATACCACGCTGGACGAAACCGAAAACCGCATGCTCATCATCACCGGCCCCAACATGGCGGGCAAATCTACCTACATGCGCCAGAATGCGCTGATTGCCCTGATGGCGCAGATCGGCAGCTTTGTTCCGGCATCCAGCTGCCATGTCGGTGTGGTGGATGCTATCTTTACCCGCGTGGGCGCATCGGATGACCTTGCCGCCGGTCAGTCCACCTTTATGGTGGAAATGACCGAAGTGGCCGAAATTCTGCAGCGGGCCACCAAGAGCAGCCTGGTCATTCTGGATGAGATCGGCCGCGGCACATCCACCTTTGACGGCATGAGCATTGCCCGCGCCGTGGTGGAATATATCTGCGATAACATCGGCTGCAAAACCTTGTTCGCTACCCATTACCATGAGCTGACCAGCATGGACCAGGATGTGGACGGCATTAAAAACTATAACATCGCCGTCAAAAAGCGCGGGGAGGATATCACCTTCCTGCGGCGCATTGTGCAGGGCCCAGCGGATGACAGTTATGGCATTGAAGTCGCCAAACTGGCCGGTCTGCCGGAGGCCGTGATCAAACGTGCCCACGCCGTGCTGCGCCAGCTGGAAGCCACAGCTCCCGGCGCCAACAAGGCCATGCAGCTGGATTTTGAAACAGTGGAAGCCTATAACAACCCCGCCGTGCCCAGCGAAGTTGTGGACAAGCTGAACAGCCTGGATATTGAGACCCTGACCCCCATCGAAGCGCTGAACTTCTTGTATGAACTGAAACAGGCGCTGAAGTAAATACATTGTTCAAACGCTAAGGCAATACCGCATAATTCTAAGTGCCGATACGGCGAGCGAGGTGCGGAAGCTGCTAAGCCAAAAGCGCAGATAATACTGGATGCTGCAAAGGTGAGCGCCGCCAGTGGCGGAAACAGCGAACCGAAGCAGGGGCAGCGGTCGCAGAGTGCGAGGGGGTTTTGCCCCCGAAGCACGATGCGGGTACCGCAACCCGACATTATCGAGCATTTTGGCAACGCAGATGCCGTGCCGCAGCCGCCGGAGCGGTGCTTGAGCCGTTAGGCGGGAATTGTGCGGTATTGCCCTAAATGAGTAACACAACAAGACGGGAAGGAGGCGAAGCCCTTGAACCGTGAAGAAAAAGAGCGGCTGGAACGCCGCCGCCGTATGTTGGCGCGGGAACGGGGCGAAGCCCCGCCAACCCCGCCGCCTGCCTCCAAACAGCAGCCGGAACGGGAACGCCCAGCGCCGGAGCGCAGCGCACCCAGCACCCTGCCGCCCAAAGAGCAGGGCGCAACTGCGGCACCGGCGGCAACGCTGCGGCCCATCAGCCCTATTCTGCGCCGCCGCCAGCGCCGCAGGCGCATTGCCGTTGTTCTGGTGGTGCTGATTATTGCCGCCATTATGGCGGTGGGCAGCGGCCTGCTGGGTACATCCATTGCCATGCTGGGGGATATGACGGATTCTATCTCGCTGTATCTCAACCGCGCCGGGGCGGGTTGGCCCGCCAACACCGGCATCCGCACGCCGACCCAGGTGGAACCCTGGCGGGCGGTTTTGTGGAGATGGATAATGAGGATGTGGCGGTCTATTCCGCTTACGGCGCAAAGATCCGCACCATCCAGCCCGGCTATGCCCGCCCGGCGCTGGCCGTTGGCAACACCCGCTTTGTACTGTATAACCGCGCGGGCAAGGAGCTGACGGTGCAGAGCCGCACCCGCCAGCTGTACGCCAAAAGCTTTAATAACGCCATTATGCTGTGCGAAATGGCGCAGAACGGCACCCTGGCCGTGGTGACGGAGTCTGACCGCTATGCGGCAGAAGTGATGGTGTACGATGCTTCTTTCAGCGGGGACCCCTTTACCTGGAAGCTGACCAGCACCGACGGCACCCCCATTGCATTGTCTTTTGCCACGGATAACCACCGCTTTGCCGCGGCAACGGTGGCCGCGAGGGACGGCCAGCTGCGCACTACTGTGCGCATGATGAACACCAATCGGATACTGCCGGGCCGTTTTATGTGGCGGATACCGGCAGCGTGATCCTGAAGCTGAAATGGATCAGCAGCAGCCGCGTGCTGGCTGTTTTTGATACCTATGCCGCCATCATCAACGTGAGCGATGGCACCGAGAGTGCCCGCTATGATTATGGCGGGGCCACCCTGCAAAACGTGTCCATCAGCGGGCGCAGCACGGCGCTGCTGCTGGCGGTGCGCGGCGGCGATACCCTGGTCACGCTGGATGATTCGCTCAACCAGCTGGCGAGCGTTGCCGCCGGGCAGGCCAAAAGCGTCAGCAGTACCGCAACGGCGGTCTATCTGCTGACAGCGTCCGGCGTGGAAAGCTATGGCTATGACGGCACCCATAATTGGAGCCGGGATTATGGTGCGGCACCGCAGGCGGTCATCAACGCCCGCGAAACACTGGTATTTATTTCCGGCACGGTAGAGGTTCTGAATGCGCCGCACGAATGATGCTGTGCGGCATGGGAAAGTATGGTAGAGTTATGACACAGTATATTGGCATTGTTTATGATGTGATTTTTCTTTTGCTGGTGCTGGGCGCGGCCGAAGCCGGCCGCCGCCGCGGTTTTGCCTCCGGACTGGTGAGCTTTATCGGCTCCGTGGCGGGCATTATCGGCGGCACTTACGGCACCCGCGTTTGGGCGGCGGCATTTATGATAAATATGTTGCCAGCCACGTTACCGATGTTGTGGCTGACACGCTGGAAAAGACCGGCGGAGATCTGGCCCAGGCAATCCATGCGCTGACCTTTCTGCCGCAGTCGATCCAGCAAAAGCTGATCGATACCGTCAGTGCGGCGTCCAGCAATGCGGTGCCGCAGGTGGTCAATGCGCTGGAACCGCTGTTTCTGCCGGTTATTCAGGCCGTTGTGTTTTTGTCGGTCTGGATCGTGGTGCGGGTGCTCTGCCGGATGCTGGGGCGGGTGCTGCGCGGCATCAACGCCATCCCGCTCATCGGTGGACTGAATCGCATTTTGGGCTTTGCGTTCGGCTTTGTCAGCGGTTTGCTGAACTGCTGGATCTGGTCCATTCTGCTGTGGGTGGCGGCAAACCTGACCGGCGGCAAGCTGGAATTTTTGACCACAGCCACCCTGAACCGAAGCGTGATCTATGGACTTTTGGCAAACCTGAACCCGTTTTTGACCCGCTATTGATTAACAATATCTGAACATTCCCCCCGCCCCTCTTGCAAATATCAGTGGGGTGGGGGATAATAGTACATGGGAAAAGTTCTGAAAACGCATGTTGTGTGCGCGTTTCGGCATTCCCGATCCAATCGAATACCCCATAGAGAGGTGAACCATATGTTATGTACCCGCTGTAAAAAAAGACAGGCGGTTGTGTTTGTGCAGCGGCTGGAAAACGGCAAACCGGTGCAGGAAGCTACTGCCTGACCTGCGCGCGGGAGCTGCATATTCAGCCTGTGGATGATTTGATGAAGCGGTTTAATATGACCGATGACCAGCTGGCCAGCATGGAAGAGCACATGGCCGACCTGATGCAGCAAGCGCAGGAAAGCGGCGCCATGATGCCCATGATGGACGGCGATATGCAGAACCCCGATGATACCGGGGATGATTTTGTGCCCGGCGGTTCGCCGGTGTTCCCCTTTGGCTTTGGCGGAACCCCCAAGGCTGAGGAGAAGGGCGAAAAGTCCAAAAAACAGCGTGGCCGCGGCCAGCGCAAATACCTGGACACCTACTGCGAAAACCTGACCCAGAAAGCCAAGGACGGCAAGCTGGATGCCATCATTGGCCGTGACCGTGAGGTATACCGCACGGTGCAGATTCTGTGCCGCCGCCAGAAAAACAACCCCTGCCTGATCGGTGAAGCCGGCGTTGGCAAAACCGCCATTGCCGAGGGCATTGCCCAGGCGCATTGCCGAAGGCAAAGTGCCCGCCCGCTTACAGGATAAAGAGATCTACCTGCTGGACCTGACGGCCCTTGTGGCAGGCACCCAGTTCCGCGGCCAGTTTGAACAGCGCGTCAAGGGCCTGCTTTCTGAAATCAAGGCCGCCGGCAATGTGATCTTGTTCATTGACGAGATCCACAACATTGTCGGCGCCGGGGATTCGGACGCGCCATGAACGCCGCCAACATCATGAAACCAGCCCTGTCCCGCGGGCAGATCCAAGTTATCGGCGCAACGACCTTTGCCGAGTACCGCAAGTTTATTGAAAAAGATTCTGCGCTGGAGCGCCGCTTCCAGCCCGTCAAGGTGGAAGAACCCTCCATCAATGATGCCATTGCGGTTATCCGCGGCGTAAAAGGTTATTACGAAAAGTACCACTGCGTGCGTGTGCCCGATTCCATCGTGGCGGATGTGGTACACCTGTCGGAACGGTATATCACCGACCGCTACCTGCCGGATAAGGCGATTGACCTGCTGGATGAATCCTGCGCCTGCTGCAACCTGCGCCACCCTGAAATTACCGAGTTCCTGAACTTGCAAAAGCAGGTGGCAGAGCTGGAAACCAAAGAGCATGACCTGGAAAACCCCGACCCCGAAAAGCAGGGCGATGCCGCTATTGATTACGAGGAACTGGCCAAAACCAAGACCGAGCTGGCCCAGCTGCGCCAAAAGCTGCCCGCGCTGGAGCTGCGCGTGGCCGATATCCAGGTAACGGCGGACGATGTGGCCCAGGTTGTGGAGCTGTGGACCGGCATTCCGGCGGTTAAAATCAAAGAGACCGAGTATGGCCGCCTGATGGGGCTGGAAGATGCCCTGAAAGAGCATATCATCGGCCAGGACGAAGCTGTGCACAGCGTAGCGCTGGCTGTTAAGCGTGCGCGGGCAGACCTGTCTGGCCGCCACCGCCCGGCAAGCTTTATCTTTGTCGGCCCCACCGGCGTGGGCAAAACCGAGCTGGTCAAGCAGCTGGCCAATCAGCTGTTTGATACCGTGGACCCGCTGATCTCCATTGACATGAGTGAGTATATGGAAAAGTACGCGGTGTCCCGCCTGATCGGTTCCTCCGGGCTATGTGGGGTATGATGAAGCCGGCCAGCTGACCGAAAAAGTGCGCCGCCATCCTTACAGCGTGGTCCTGTTTGATGAAATCGAAAAGGCCCACCCCGATGTGATGAACATCCTGCTGCAGATCCTGGACGAGGGCAAGATCAACGATGCCCAGGGCCGCACGGTGGATTTTTCCAATACCGTGATCTGCATGACCTCCAACGCCGGTTCTTCGGACCGCACCGCCCTGACTGGCTTTGGCCGCACCGAAGAGCAGGTCAGCCGCGAAAAGAGCATGAAAGCGCTGCAGGAGTTCCTGCGGCCGGAGTTCCTGGGCCGTGTGGATGAAGTGATCACCTTCCGCCCGCTGGAACAGGCTGACCTGGAAAAGATCGCAGCCCTGATGCTGGACGAGTACAAGCCCGGCCTGGAAGCCCGCGGCCTGAAGCTGGAATATACCCCGCAGGCACTGGCAGCCATCGTGAACGAAACATCCACCCGTTTTGGTGCGCGTGAACTGCGCAAGACCATCCGCAAAACGCTGGAGGACCCCGTGGCCGAAGCCATTGTGGCGGGCCGCCTGACCGGTGGTCAGACCGTGACCCTGGCAGCGGATGCTGACGGCAAGCCGCAGCTGGTGCTGCCGGAGTAAGCGCGAATGAAAAAGCCGCGCGTATTGCTCCACCTTGCCGCCCTTGCCATGGGGCTCTGCCTGCTGGCCGGGTGCGCGGCACAGCCTGCCGCACCCGCACAGGCAACGATCCCCCATATCAAAACCAGCCCCCAGCCCACCGTGCCCCCAGCCCAACCCCCACCCAGACCCCTGCCCAACAGCAAGATTTGCAGCAGGTGTACGGCAGCTGCGGGCTGCTGGCATGGCCCAGCGTGCTGTACAGCATTTATCTGCAGGACGACGCCAACCCCTGGACCGAGGAAGCCCTGGCCCAGACGCGGCAGAACCTTGCCGTGGCGGTGGACTGGATCACCCAGCAGGCGCAGACCTATAACGCCCAGCCGAAAATCTATTACGATACCGGCGAAAACAATCTGAGCACCTTTGCCGCCTACAAAGCCGGTCTGACGGAAGATACCACCACCGGCACAACGTTCTATGACGATGTGGACACCCTGACCGCACAGGTGGATGTGGAATCCATCCAGCAGCAATACGGCACGGCAAGCATTGGCTACCTGATCTTTCTGCCGGTGGAGGGGGCTTCCTACTCCATTCTGCATTATCTGGAGGATGGCGGTAATTACCTGAATGAATTCAGCTGTCTTTATCTCTATGATTCCTATGCGGGGGAGAAAACCTACAACAGCCCCACCGTGTATGCCCACGAGATCCTGCATCTGTTTGGTGCGGCAGACCTTTACGTCGGCAGCCGGGATGCGTTTGTGACCCAGCCGCTGGCGCAGTATGTGCTGAACACCTGGCCGGATGCTATTATGTATTACACCTACAACAGCGATAACGGCATCAGCTATGAGCATATCGAAAAAAAACGCTCTGCCCGCTGACGGCCTACCGCCTGGGGCTGGTGGACAGCTTCCCCGGGAGCGAGAAGTTCCCTGCGGCAACCCAGGACCCGCCCGGTGTGTTCAGCAACGGCGCAGGCCAGAACTGGACCGCAAGCGATGAAGCAACCTGAACAGGGGAGGTGAAGGCATGTATGGGGATGAATGGCCGCTGCGGGTAACAGGGATTGCCAGCGCGGCGGAATCCGAATGGCGCATTGGCCAGCAAACGCCGGAGCGCACCTGTGAGGGCTGGCTGCTGGTATATATAAAAAGTGGTATGGTGGAAGAGCTGTGCGATACCCACCGGGTGCTGCTGCGCGCCGGGCAGATTTTGTTTCACCAGCCCGCAGAGCTGTTTGCCATGCGCGCAGTGGGCGAAGTTCCGCCGGAGGTGTTCCGCGTGGAATTTACCGCGGACGGCAGTGCGATGGATTCTTTCCGCAGCTGCCATATGCGGCTCGGCAACGCCGAAAAAAGCTGTCTGCGCCAGCTGGCAGAAACGGTGCGCGAGGTGTTCCAGCCGGTGCAGGATGCCTGCCAGATGCCCGCCCGCCGCGCGGAAATCCCGTTTGGCGGCAAAGAGCTGCAAACCATCTATCTGGCACAGCTGCTGTACCTGTTGGCCCGCCGCAGGCAACGCACCCGCAAACAAAGCCCCCGTGCCCGCGCCGAGCAGGAGCAGGCAGCCCTTGTGGAAAGCGTGCGCCTGTACTTTGCGCAGAACATTGAAAAGCCGCTGGCGCTGGACCAGGTGTGCGATGCCAATGGCTGCTCCCGCGTGGCATTGCAGCAGGCGTTCCGCGCCCGCACCCACATGGGGCCGATGGAGTATTTCTCCTGCATGAAAGCCGAACAGGCAGCGCTGCTGCTGACCCAGGGGTACGGCCCCGGCGAAACGGCCCGTATGCTGGGGTATGGCTCCCTGGCGTGGTTCAGCAGGCGGTTCCACGCCCTGACCGGCCAAACGCCCGGCGCTTACCGCCGCGCCCCCGCACCCGCTGCATCTGTGCGAACGGTAAAGGCAACAACAAAGTTACATATCAAACATGGAAACATCTATTTCCATATTGTGATAAAGACGTAGAATAAAATCAACAAGGGAACGAAGCAAACCCTGCGGATGCCCTGTTGAAGATACAAAATCCCGGCAACAACTTTCCATATTGTGTAAAGGAGCGATCAGTATGTCTATTTTGGTCAGCGGCGGCGCGGTTACATCGGCAGCCATACCTGTGTGGAGCTTCTCAATGCGGGTTACGATATTGTGGTGGCAGATAACTATTACAACTCCTGCCCCGAAGCCCTGAAGCGTGTGCGCGAGATCACCGGTAAGGATTTCAAGTTTGTGGAAGCAGACATGACCGACCATGCGGCAGTTGAAAAGGTCTTTGCGGAAAATCCCGGCATTGACTGTGTGATCCAGTTTGCCGCCTACAAGGCCGTGGGCGAAAGCGTTTCCAAGCCCATCGAGTATTACTCCAACAACCTGAACTGCACCCTGAACATCCTGGATGTTATGCGCCGTTACGATTGCCATAACATCATTTTCTCCTCCTCCGCAACGGTTTACGGCGACCCCGCCAGCGTGCCCATCCGCGAGGATTTCCCTGTTGGTGCAACCACCAACCCGTATGGCACCACCAAGGTGTTTACCGAGCGCATCCTGACCGACTGCTGCAAGGCAGACCCGGAGCTGAACGTTGCTCTGCTGCGTTACTTCAACCCCATCGGTGCACATCCTTCCGGAAAGATCGGCGAGGACCCGAACGGCATCCCCAACAACCTGGTGCCCTACATCGCCAAAGTTGCCGTTGGCAAGCTGGAAAAAGTGCATGTGTACGGCAATGATTACCCTACCCCCGATGGCACCGGCGTGCGCGACTACATCCACGTTGTGGACCTGGCCCGCGGCCATGTGGCAGCCATCAAAAAGCTGGAAGAAAAGCCCGGCCTGTTCATCTGCAACCTGGGCACCGGCCACGGCTACAGTGTGCTGGATGTGATTCATGCATTCAGCAAGGCCTGCGGCAAGGAGCTGCCCTATGTCATTGACCCGCGCCGCCCCGGCGATATTGCCGAGTGCTGGTGCGATCCCAGCAAGGCCAAGCGTGAGCTGGGCTGGGAAGCTGAGTACGGCATTGACGAAATGTGCCGCGACAGCTGGAACTGGCAGAGCCACAACCCCGATGGGTATAAGACCGCTGAATAAGTTCACGGTTCAAAGAAAGCAATAAAACGAGAGCAATAAACAGGCGACCGAGAAAACTTCCCGGCCGCCCTGTTGGTGTATCAGGTAGCGTTTGTATGGGTTTAATGCGTTAGAAAAAAGCGTTTGACCCTGTGGAGCCCGTGGGAGCGCACATTGTACGCCCGGCCACGTAAGGCGGGATGCCCTCATCCGACGTGTGCGCATATTACGGCCCGCCATGCAGGACGATGCGAGCGTCGTTTCCTACACATGGTTTGCAGGTTCGCAGCCCAATATTTGCGTTTCTTCCCTGTGCGATGAGGGCATCGCGCCCTAGGGTGTATCTCAAGCATCCGGTTCCTTTTTCTCCTGCCCCATCCCCTGAATCTTTGCGTTCAGCCCGGCACCCAAAAATAGCACATTGATGTTCACATTCAGCCAAAGCGTAATCAGCACGATTGCAGCCAAAGAACCGTAAATGTACGATAACTTCCAGAAATGCCCGATGTAAAACGAGAATATTTTGGAAAACAGCGTCCACACCGCTACCACAGCGGCGGCCCCCGGCAACTGATCCCGTATGCGGCGCTTGCCGCCGGGCACATAGGTGTAGATCAGTGTTACCGTCAGCAGCGAAAGCGCCAACGAAAGCACCGCACTGATGCTGAGCAGGCTGTGCAGCCGCTGCAGCAGCCCGCCCACCAGGGGATGCAGCGGCAGCAGCCCGGCCAGCCCGCGCAGGATTGGGCTCAGGCTTTGCACCACCATGCAACCAGCATCAGGCCCTCAAACAAAAAGGTATACAGCACAGCCCACAAACGGTCAAACATTGTTTTGCGGGCACCGGGGGTCAGCTTTTGCAGCCCCTTTTGCACCGCGCCATCCCACCGGAAGCGGAGATCACCGTGGTGATGGCGGCAAAGGAAGCCATGAAGGTGGTGGACTGATCATTCAGGTTGGCAATCACATCCACCGCCATTGACTGGATGGCCGGGATACCGGCAAAAGCTGGGCAACCAGCGCGGCAATGTCCGAAACCGAATAAAACGGCAGCATGTTGATGATGACCAGCACCCACATCAGCAGCGGCAG
>ENA-OQAX01000202-OQAX01000202.1-human-gut-metagenome-genome-assembly--contig:-NODE-202-length-14113-cov-2.137066_pt1 | contig 14113 bp, 22 predicted proteins | sample MGYA00242741_ERZ504539 | MGnify/ENA primary metagenome ERZ504539 (study PRJEB26092, sample SAMD00036277) | human gut metagenome | host: Homo sapiens | study: EMG produced TPA metagenomics assembly of... | reverse complement strand
TCATCAATAATCCCTGCGAAAGTGCATAATTTCCAATTTTCCCCTGGCCTGATACCGGCATGCTACTGAAAGATGAATTCCATTCCAGAACGCCATATTTCCTTTTTTCGTCGTCAGTCATTGCCTCCTTCTTTTTTGGAAGAAGATTTTTGTTAATTTCATTGTCTGTTTTGAACTTGAAATGCGGATGCTGTCAAAGTCCAGTCCAAGCTCATCATCATGTGCCGGTTTAGTCAGCTCGAATGTGCCGCATACAATGACTGTCTTTCCATCGTTTTCCGGGTCGATCGTATCTGCTGCATCAACGTAAACTGCGTCTTTCAGAGCTGCTTTTGTTTTGGGGTTATCCACAAAGATCATCTTTAAAGCAGATACAAAAAATAATATTCCGATTATTACAAGGAGAATCCCTCCTGCTTTCTTCAATATCTTCATAATTTTCATCACCTTCCATTTCTGTTAATATTTTCTGCAAGTATCTCAATCATATTATTACATATTTTACTTCGCTTGCCACTGTCACTTGCGATAGTAACAGGTTACATTATTTTCTGGAATTACGATAGGATTCATGATATTATAAAACAGTAATAAGACGGATAACAATAAGAAGGTATGCTTTATAAAATGGAAGGGGGATATAAGATGGCAGGATTAAAAAAAACTCCAATTGGAATTGAGAATTTTGAAGAGATGCGTCGGGAAGATTTCTATTATGTAGATAAGTCACATGTAATTGAACAATTGCTTACCCAGTGGGGAAAGGTAAACCTGTTTACCCGTCCGAGACGCTTTGGAAAATCCCTGAATATGAGTATGCTCCAGAGTTTTTTTGAGATTGGAAAAGATAAGACTCTGTTTGATGGGCTGAGGATTTCAGATAATCAGGAATTATGTGAAAAATATCAGGGAAAATTTCCGGTGGTTTCTGTCAGTCTGAAGGGAATTAATGGTGCCACATATGAGGAAGCCCGAAGATTTCTCATAAAAACAATCAATGAAGAAGCCCGCAGACTATCCGTACTTTCAGACAGCACAGAGCTTGATGAAACAGATCACGAATTACTGACACAGTTAAAGAAAAAAGAAATGACAAACGATTCTCTGGTGTACAGTATCCGTGAGCTGACAGAATTGCTGGAAAAGCACTATGGCAGCAAAGTAATTGTTCTGATCGATGAGTATGACGTACCTCTGGCAAAGGCAAATGAAAATGGCTATTATGATGAAATGGTATTGCTGATCCGTAATTTATTTGAGAATGCATTAAAAACCAACAACAGTCTGAAATTCGCAGTGCTGACAGGATGCCTGCGGATTGCAAAAGAAAGCATTTTTACAGGTCTTAACAACTTTAAGGTTTATTCCATTACAGATAAGAGTTTTGATGAAACATTTGGATTTACAGATGCGGAAGTAAAGGAACTCCTCCGGTATTATGGACAGGAAAAATATTATGAGACAGTGAAAGAGTGGTATGACGGCTACCGGTTTGGAAATGTGGATGTTTATTGTCCATGGGATGTGATCAATTTCTGCAGCGATCATCTGGCAGATCCCGGGCTGGAACCGAAGAATTACTGGGCGAATACAAGTGGAAACAGTGTGATCAGCCATTTCATTGACAGTGTGGGAAAACCACAGAAGCTGACCAGAATGGAACTGGAACAGCTGGTAAATGGAGGGATTGTCCAGAAAGAAATTAATTCTGAGCTTACCTATAAGGAATTATATTCTTCCATAGACAATCTGTGGAGTACACTTTTTTATGACAGGATATCTGACACAGAGAGGGGAACCCAGTGGCAACAGGTATAATCTGGTCATTCCCAATAGAGAAATCCGAAATATTATCACCAACCATATTCTGAAAATGTTCAAAGAAAATGTAAAGGACGATGGAAAAACAGTCAGTGATTTGTGTGATGCACTGCTGAACCAAATCCGGAAAAAGTAGAGTTGATTTTTACAGAATATATGAAGAAAACGATCAGCATAAGAGATACCTTTGCGCAGAAACCAACGAAAGAAAATTTCTATCATGGATTGCTGCTGGGGATTCTGGGATTCAAAGAGAACTGGTCAGTAATGTCCAATCGGGAATCAGGAGATGGATTCGGGGATATTCTGATCCGTATAGAGGATGAAGATGTGGGGATTGTGATCGAAGTAAAATATGCAGATGACGGAAATCTTCAGGGAGAGTGCGAAAAAGCACTTCAGCAGATTATAGATATCAGATATACTGAGGCGTTGGAACAGGAAGGAATTCATACAATCATAAAATATGGAATCGCCTGTTACAGAAAGAAATGTAAAGTTTTGATGAGAATAGATAAACAGTAAACACAGAATATTCTGACCTCATTACCGGATGCAGAACGAACGGTAATGAGGTCTTGTCACGTTTATCCTTTTAGTTTACTGTTTCACTCCGTTCACAGTAACTTAGCCAAAATTATTCCAGATTTGCCTGCGGCAATGGAATTTTTGCTTGTATGTCTCGGGATAGTGGTATGTGAACAGTAACATCCTTTTACTCTAATGCTGAGTTTTTTCCGTGTTTACAATTGACATCTTAACAGGAAATGATTATGATATCTCTGACAGTGCTTTTTAGCTGTCCGGATTTCTTATCAAATCAAATACCCTGTTGCCAGTGGGATTATTTGATTTGATATGAAATGAATGAGGAATGGTGAAATACGAAGGAGAGTTAGAAGTTATGAGTATTTCCATGATTGGAATTGACCATAATATGGCACCGGTGGATATTCGTGCGAAATTTGCATTTACAAAAGAAAAAATGCCGGTGAAGCAATGGAAAAAATAAAGAATCAAAATGGAATATATGGATGCGTGATCCTGTCCACCTGTAACCGCCTGGAGGTCTGGGCAAGTGTGGATGATGAGGTGGATGTCTGTCTTTATGACTGCCTCTGCAGGATAAAGGGAATTACTGAGGATTCTTACAGACAATATTTTGTAGAGCGTAAGGATCAGGAGGCAGTTGAGCATCTTTTTTATCTTACCAGTGGTCTGAAATCACAGATCATAGGGGAGGATCAGATCCTTACACAGGTGAAGGATGCCCTGAATCTGGCAAGAGAGAATTTTGCGGCAGATGGTGTTTTGGAGGTTCTGTTCAGAATGGCTGCCACAGCAGGAAAGAGAATTAAGACAGAGGTTCCTTTTTCCCATGGAAATCCGTCAGTGATCCATCAGCCATCGGATTTCTGGCAGAGAAGGGGTATTCTCTCAGGGATAAGACCTGTATGGTCATCGGTAACGGTGAGATGGGCAAGGTGGCTGCTCAGGCCTTGCAGGAGGCAGGTGCAGATGTAACAGTGACCATCCGTCAGTACAGAAGCGGAGTTGTGAATATTCCGCTGGGCTGCAAGCGTATTAATTACGGTGACAGAATGGAGTATATGCCACAGTGTGATCTTGTAGTAAGTGCAACTGCAAGCCCGAATTTTACATTAAAAGAAGAATTGTTCCAGGGAATCAGGACAAAGGATGACCTGATCCTGATCGATCTGGCAGTTCCCAGAGATATAGAGCCATCTGTTGGAAAAATCCAGGGGGTCACACTTTATGACATGGACAGCTTCCGTATAGAGGAAGTTCCTGCAGAGCTTCAGGAAAATCTGGAGGCAGCAGGCGCGATCGTAAGAGAGCAGATGGATGAATTTTTCCAATGGCTGGATGGAAGAGACCTGATCCCAAGAATTCAGGATATTAAAGATGAGGCAGTCAATGACCTGAATTTAAGGATTGCAAAGATATTAAAGAAAACACCTATGGAAGAGGATGACAGGCAGAATCTGGTCCATGCAGTGGATACGGCAGCAGGAAAAGTAGTAAATAAACTGATCTTTGGTCTGCGTGACAGTCTGAATCAGGAGATTTTCCTTGAGTGTGTGGCAGGACTGGAGAAAATATATGAAGAATAAGCCGTATTTTCCAATGTTTATAGACTTATCAGATAAGAATATCGTGGTTGTAGGCGGCGGAAACATTGCAACTCGTCGAGTGAAAACCCTTTTATCATTCACCAGAAATATCAGAGTCATTGCTCCGAAGGTCACCATGGAGATGATGGAGCTTGGCAAAGCCGGCTATGTAGAGCTGATCACACGTCCGGTGAAGCGTACAGATTTTGCGATGGCATATATGGTGATCGCAGCTACCAATGACAGAAAGTTAAATGATGAGATCCACAGGATCTGCAGGCAGGAAGGCGTTTATGTTAATGTAGCCAGTGACAGGGAGCAGTGCGATTTTTATTTCCCGGGAATTTATATGGAAGAGGGACTGGTAGTGGGAATTACAGCCAGTGGTCTGGACCATAAAAAAGCGCGCAGGATAAGAGAAGAGATCCAGAATGCCCTGGAGAGGGTTGCGCAGGAAGATGATAATGAGGAGGAGAATGATGACTGAGGTGATCATTGGAAGCAGAGAGAGTAAGCTGGCAGTTCTCCAGAGTGAGATGGTAAAAAGTTACATAGAGCAGAAAAACCGTGAAAAAAAATGCCGGCTCTGAAATAACAGTAAATATCCTGACTATGAAAACAACAGGAGATATTATTCTGGACCGTACTTTGGATAAGGTGGGCGGAAAAGGATTGTTTGTAAAAGAACTGGACAGGGCATTGCTGGATGGTAAAAGCAATCTGTCTGTACACAGTCTTAAGGATATGCCTATGGAGGTGCCGGAAGAGCTTCCGCTTCTGGCCTTTTCAAAGCGTGAGGATCCAAGAGATGTACTGGTGCTTCCTGAGGGAGTGGCGGAGCTGGATCCGGATAAACCTCTGGGATGTTCCAGCTTAAGGAGAACTCTTCAGTTAAAGAAGCTGTATCCTGAGATGGAGGTAAAGAGTATCCGTGGAAATCTGCAGACAAGGCTTCGCAAGCTGGATGAAGGAGAGTATTCAGGGCTGATCCTGGCAGCGGCAGGTCTGAAACGACTGGGGCTGGAAAACAGGATCAGCAGATATTTTACACCGGATGAGATGATTCCTTCAAGCAGGTCAGGGGATCCTGGCTGTGCAGGGACGCAAAGGTGAGGATTATGGGTATCTGGACGGATACTGTGACAGGGATGCCTGGCTTGCAGGAACTGCAGAGCGCGCATATGTAAAATATCTGGACGGAGGATGTTCTTCGCCTGTAGCTGCATTTGCAGAGGTGGGCGGAGATGAGATCTTTATCCGCGGTTTATATTACAGTGAAGCTACAGGAAAGTGGCTTACAGGTCAGATCAGAGGTGCAGCAGAGGATGGAGAGAAGCTTGGAACAGCTCTTGCAAAGCAATTGAAATCTGACTGTGAGGGAAGATAAAAAATTATAAAAAGAAAATTCTTGTGACGCAAAAGGAGAAGAAACATGGCAGCTGGCAAGGTTTGGCTGGTTGGTGCAGGACCGGGTGATATCGGGCTTTTTACATTAAAGGGCGCAGCGGTTCTGCAGCAGGCAGATGTGGTAGTATATGACAGTCTGGTGGGCGAAGGGGTTCTGGCAAAGATCCCGGAGCATGCCAGACTGATTAATGTAGGTAAAAGAGCAAATCACCATACAATGGTGCAGGAGGATATTAATAAGGTTCTTCTGGAAGAAGCTGAAAAAGGAAATAAAGTGGTAAGGCTTAAAGGTGGAGATCTTTCTCTTTGGAAGAGGCGGGGAGGAATTGGAACTTCTTTCTGAGAATGGAATCCCTTATGAGATCGTGCCCGGAGTGACATCTCCGATTTCTGTTCCTGCTTACAATGGGATTCCTGTGACACACAGGGATTTCTGTTCGTCCTTACATATTATTACAGGACATAAACGCGCAGGGCAGGAGTATGATATAGATTTTAAAAGCACTGACCCAGACAAAGGGAACATTGGTGTTTCTAATGGGAATTGCAGCACTGGAGGATATCTGCAAAGGACTTCTTGCAGGCGGCATGGACCCGGATATGCCGGCAGCAGTTCTTCAGAAAGGAACAACAGCAGGACAGAAGCGGGTGGTTGCTACTGTAGGTACCCTCAAGGAAGAGGTGGACAGACAGGGGATAGAGACACCTGCCATTATTGTTGTGGGAAAGGTATGTTCTCTGGCTGACAAATTTGCCTGGTACGAGAAACTTCCTCTGGCAGGCTGGAAGGTTCTGGTCACAAGACCAAGACAGCATATTTCAAAGACAGCAGATCTTCTCCGTCAGAAAGGTGCCGAGGTTCTGGAGCTGCCGTCTATCTGTACAGTACCTGTTGAGGATAATGGCAGACTGTATGAGGCATTTGAGAAACTGGATACTTATCAGTGGATCATTTTTACAAGCCCTGCAGGTGTGGAGATCTTTTTTGACGAGATGGACAGAAAAGAGATGGATGTGCGCAGCCTGGGACAGGCGAAGATCGCAGTGATCGGTGAAGGAACGAAGAAAAAGCTGAAAGAGCATCACCTGCTGGCTGATTTTGTGCCAGGTGTGTATGACGGAGATACTCTTGGGGCAGAGCTTGCAAAACAACTTCAGGGAAATGAAAAAATTCTGATCCCAAGAGCCGAAGCCGGAAATAAAAAAGCTGACAGAATTGCTGGAGCAGACAGGTGCGAAGGTAGATGACATTGCTACTTACACAACCTGTTATGAAAAGAGCAGGCTGATCGATGAGCAGAAAGAGCTGGAGACAGGAAGTGTGGACTGTGTAGTATTTACCAGTGCATCCACTGTAAAGGGCTTTGTGGAAGGCACAAAGGGACTGGACTATACGAAGGTAAAAGCTGCCTGTATCGGAAAACAGACCAAAGCTGCAGCAGATGCTTATGGTATGCAGACCCGCATGGCAAAGAAGGCTACCATCGAAAGTCTCATAGAGCTTGTGGAAGAGATGAAACAGGAAACTGATAACTATTCTGCAAAAAATGGAACAGTTATGAGAATTGTTGATAAAAGGAGCAAAAAGACATGGATTTAATTCAGAGACCAAGAAGATTAAGAGGCAGTGAAAATTTAAGAAAAATGGTAAGAGAGACAAGAATGGACAAGTCTTCCCTTATTTATCCCTTATTTGTAAAAGAGGGAACAGGAATTGAAGAAGAGATCCCTTCTATGGAAGGACAGTTCCGCTACAGTGTAGACCGTCTTCCTTTTGAACTGGAACGTCTGCAGAATGCAGGAGTAAACAGCATTATGCTGTTCGGCATCCCGGATCACAAGGATGAGGTGGGAAGCGGTGCGTACGACCCCAACGGAATCGTACAGAAAGCCCTGAGAGAAGCAAAGAAACAGTTCCCGGACATGTACTATATCACAGATGTATGTATGTGTGAGTACACTTCACACGGACATTGCGGAGTGCTCTGCGGTCATGATGTAAATAATGATGCAACACTGGAATTACTGGCTAAGACAGCTGTTTCCCATGTAGAGGCAGGCGCAGATATGGTAGCTCCCTCTGATATGATGGACGGACGTGTACGTGCTATTCGTGAGGCTCTTGATGCGAACGGACATTATGGAGCACCGATCATGTCCTATGCAGTAAAATATGCATCTGCTTTCTACGGACCATTCCGTGATGCAGCAGGTTCTGCACCGTCTTTTGGTGACAGAAAGAGCTACCAGATGGATTTCCATAACAGAAGAGAAGGAATGAAGGAAGCTCTTACGGATGTGGAAGAGGGCGCAGATATCATTATGGTAAAACCTGCCATGTCTTATCTGGATATGGTCTCTGAGGTATCAAAGGCTGTAAATGTGCCGGTTGCAACATACAGTGTAAGCGGTGAATATGCAATGGTGAAAGCAGCTGCAAAGATGGGATGGATCGATGAAGAACGTATTATGTGTGAGATGGCAGTCAGTGCATACCGTGCAGGTGCCCAGATCTATCTTACTTATTATGCAAAAGAACTTGCAAAATGCATGGATGAAGGGAGAATCGGCTGATGGGTTTATCAGAAGAATTATTTGACAGAGCGGTAAAGGTGATTCCGGGAGGAGTAAACAGTCCTGTACGTGCCTATGGCGCAATCGGTATTGCACCGAGATTTATCGACCGCGCAGACGGATGCCATATTTTATGATGTTGATGGAAAAGAATATGTGGATTATATCGATTCCTGGGGACCTATGATTCTGGGCCATAATTTTCCGGAAGTAAAAGAAAGTGTACTGAAGGCATGTGAAAAGGGCCTCAGCTTCGGATGTGCAACTGCAATCGAAGTGGAGATGGCTGAATTCATCTGTGACCATATTCCACATGTGGATATGGTGCGTATGGTAAATTCCGGTACAGAGGCTGTTATGAGTGCAGTCCGTGTTGCCAGAGGATTTACAGGAAAGAATAAGATCATTAAATTTGCAGGATGCTATCATGGACACAGTGATGCCATGCTGGTAAGTGCAGGCTCCGGTGTGATGACAAGCGGTGTTCCGGACAGTGCCGGTGTGCCTAAGGGATGCACAGAGGATACCATGACTGCTGTTTATAATGATCTGGACAGTGTACGTGCACTGATGGAGCAGGCTGACGGACAGACTGCTGCTGTTATCGTGGAAGCTGTAGGCGCCAATATGGGTGTGGTTCCCCCGAAAAAGGGGTTCCTGGAAGGTCTGAGAAAGCTCTGCGATGAGTACGGCGCCCTTCTGATCTTTGACGAGGTTATCACTGGTTTCCGTCTGGCTTTGGCGGTGCTGCAGAATATTTTGGCGTGACCCCTGATCTGGTTACCTATGGTAAGATCATCGGTGCAGGTATGCCGGTAGGCGCATACGGCGGACGCAGAGAGATTATGGAACTGGTTTCCCTGTGGGAAAGGTTTACCAGGCCGGTACCTTAAGCGGAAATCCTATTGCAATGGCAGCAGGACTGACACAGTTAAAATACCTCTATGAGCACCAGGAAATCTATAAAGATCTGGAGGAAAAAGGAAAAACGTCTCTATGGCGGTATGGAGAAAATCCTGGCAGAGAAAAATCTGCCTTACCATATCAATCACGTATCCTCCCTGGGAAGCCTGTTCTTTACAGAGCAGGAGGTTGTGGATTATACATCAGCCAAATCTTCAGATACAAAAGCTTTCTCGGAATATTTCAAGGGAATGCTTGCGCAGGGAATCCATATGGCTCCGTCCACAGTTTGATGGCAATGTTTTTTATCTGTTGCCCATACAGATGAGATCATAGACCAGACACTGGAGGCTGTCAGAAATTATTTTACCAAATAAACAGCAGAGCGCTTATCCGGTATAGAACTTAGCCAAAATTCATTCCAGATTGCCTGCGGCAATAGAATTTTGCTTGTATGTGAACAGTAACGACAGTAACCCATGAACTGGAAAAAATACATAAAACTGAGTTCCGTAATCTTGTTCTGATTAGGAAAATGTGCTATAATCACCTTATCGTATGACATCGTCCGGCAATATTGGGACGAAAAATATTATTGCTCGCTGACAGCAGACGGGAACAGAGTGAGCGATGATAAATAAACTTCAGGACAGCAGGAGGAAAAAAGCATTATGAGTGAAAAGAAATATGTAGCTTATGTGGGCTCTTATACACATGGCTCTTCCAGACAGGGAATCCATGTTTATGATGTTGATGTTGAGAATGGCACTCTTACAGAACGCAGCAGTGTTGAAGTAAGTAATGCATCCCACATGGCTGTTTCAAAGAATGGTAAGTATCTTTATTCTATCGAGGATGAGGGTGTTGCAGTATTTAAAACGTGATAAAAAATGGTGATCTGTCACGTATCAACAGTGTAAATATTGATGGAATGAGAGGCTGTTTCCTTTCTACAGATGTTGACGGTAAGTATCTTTATGTTGCCGGATATCATGACGGTAAGGTGACTGTTGTACATACTCATAAGGACGGCAGACTTGGAAGCCTGATGGATGGCGTATTCCATACAGGACTCGGAAGTGTTGCAGAGCGTAACTTCCGTCCCCATGTGAACTGTGTTCGTCCAACTCCGGATAATAAATATCTCTGTGCAGTAGATAACGGAATTGATCAGGTGAAGATTTACCGTGTCAACAATTGCGCAATAAGCTGGAACTGGTAGACATCCTGAGATGTCCGAGAGAGAGCGGCCCGCGTATCATTCGTTTTAGCGATGATGGTAAGTTTGCTTATATTCTCTTTGAACTCAGTAATGAGATCAGGGCTTACAAATATGATGGAAGCGGTAAGGTTCCGGCGTTTGAACTGATCCAGACGATTGAGACAAGTGCGAAGAAGGATGTTCATGATACACATAATGCAGCGTCCGGTCTTTTCTCTTGCAAATGATGGCAAGCATCTTTTCTGTACAACAGCAGGTGAGGATACAGTTTCCATGTTTGAGCGTGATGAGGAGACTGGTATGCTGACAAGGAAGTTTACACTTCCGATCAGTGGTGAATATCCGAAAGATCTGGTACTTTTACCGGATGATAAGCATCTGGTGCTGGCTAATCATGCAAGTAATACACTGACTACTTTTACAGTGGATTATGAGAAGAATATTATTGTGATGAACGGCAAGCCGATTAAGATTACAGAGCCAAACTGTATCAGAATCTGGCCGGTTCCGGAAGAATAACAGATTCGTTACATAGAATCAGCAATATAGGCAGATAATAAAATACCTTCATTTGAAACTGAGATCAGCTCAGAATTCAAGTGAAGGTATTTTTGCGTGGATTAATTGGAATTATTTCCGATAAAAATCCCGAACCTTATCCATCTGGGAACTCATATTGACAAAGAGCGCATCCGCCAGTGTGATTGCTGCCATAGATTCTACCACAACCACTGCTCTTGGGACAATGACCGGATCATGTCGGCCATGGATTTCCAGAGAAAGAGGTTCTTTATCTTTGGTTACGGTCTGCTGCGGCTGGCTGATGGATGGGGTTGGCTTGATATGGGCACGAAGTATGATTTCACTGCCGTCACTGATTCCTCCCATGATTCCGCCTGCGTGGTTGGAGGTTTTGATGATTTCACCGTCTTTGACTGTGAATCCATCATTGTCAGTGGAACCGTTTGAGGAAGTCACTGCAATGCCGTCACCGATTTCAACAGCCTTGACTGCACCGATGGACATCAGGCGTGGGCAAGAAGAGCACTGAGCTTGTCAAAGACTGGCTCGCCAAGTCCGGCAGGTGTTCCGGTAATACGACATTCGATCACGCCGCCTGCACTGTCCTGATTCTTCATACATTCTTCCAGATATTCACCGGCCTTCACTGCTGCCTGTGCGTCCGGCATATAAAATGCATTCTGATGGATTTCTTCTTTATTAAAAGAAGCAATTTCCAACAGGTCCGATAGATCTGGTATAAGTGCAGATTGAATGCCAAGTTCTTCTAATATTTTAGAAGCAATGGCACCTGCTGCAACTCTTCCGATGGTTTCCCGCCCTGAAGAACGTCCACCGCCTCTGTAGTCGCGGAATCCGTATTTTTGGTCAAAAGTATAGTCTGCATGTCCGGGACGATAGGAGTATGCGATATTTCCGTAGTCTCTGGAGCGCTGATCTGTATTTCTTACCATCAGAGAAATTGGAGTTCCGGTGGTTTTGCCCTCAAAGACACCTGAGAGGATTTCTACCAGATCTCCTTCTTTACGGGCGGTGGTGTATCTGCTCTGTCCGGGTTTCCTTCTGTCGAGGAATTTCTGAATGTCCTCTTCACAGAGAGGAAGGCCTGCCGGGCATCCGTCTATCACAGCTCCGAGAGCTTTTCCGTGGGATTCCCCCCAGGTAGTTACCTTAAATTTATTTCCAAATGATGACTGGCTCATATGATTTGTATCCTTTCCTGTTATTGTATTAGAGCGTGTCTGGAAAATCATTTCCGCAATCTGCACGCCCCACTTTGCGGGATATTTCACCTGAATTCAGTTGCCATAGTTAGAGCGTGTTTGGAAAATCACTCCCGCAATCTGTACGCCCCACTTTACGGGACTTTTATAAATAAATACTACTTTATTATAGCGAAGTGTAAAAGTTTTGTAAACCGAAAGCATTGGAATTGACAAAAATTCATGTTCAAATTATAATGATGTTTGAGTCTTTGTGAAAATAAAGAGCAAACGTAACTGTTCAGTAATCTCTTGCAGAAACTCTGAATAGTTGCAGATTTATTGTTACTGAGAACAGAGTAAACAGTAACAATCTATTGAGGGGAAATCGAGAAAAAGAAGGGAAGTGTGGATCGTGGTAAGGATTTTTAAGACAATCGATGGCGCTATCCATGAAATACAGGAACCACAGGAGGGCTGTTGGATTGCGCTGACGAATCCTACGGCAACAGAAATTTTTGAAATTTCCGAGCAATTTGGGATAGAGGTGGACGATTTGCGCGCACCTTTGGATGAGGAAGAGCGTTCCCGTATAGAAGTGGAGGACAATTATACCCTTATCCTTGCAGATGTACCTGCGATTGAAGAACGTAACGAGAAGGACTGGTATGTGACCATTCCTCTTGGTATTATCGTGACTCAGAAGATGATCTTTACTGTATGTCTGGAAGACACACAGGTTCTGACAAGATTTATGGAAGGCAGGGTAAGAAACTTTTTTTTACCTATATGAAAACCAGATTTATTCTGCAGATTTTGTACCGTAATGCCAGCATGTATCTGAGATATCTGCGTATTATAGATAAGAAGAGCGAGCAGATTGAGGAGAAACTTCATCTGTCTACAAGAAATCAGGAATTGATGGAACTTCTGGAACTGGAGAAATCACTGGTATACTTTACCACATCTCTGCGTTCCAATGAGATGGTTCTGGAGAAACTTCTGAAGGTGGAGAGTATCAAGAAATATCCGGAGGATACAGAGCTTCTGGAGGATGTTATCATTGAGAACAAGCAGGCCATTGAGATGGCTAATATTTACAGTGGTATCCTCAGCAGTATGATGGGAACTTTTGCATCAGTTATTTCTAATAACCTGAACATTGTCATGAAGGTTCTGGCTGTTATTACCATTGTTATGAGTATTCCGACTATTGTTTTCAGTGCGTATGGTATGAACCTGAGTGCTGCGGGAATGCCGTTTTCCAGGACACCATGGGGATTTCTTATCGTTATCATCCTTTCTGTAGTGGCAAGTATCATTGCAGCGATATTTCTTTCCAGGAAGAAGTTTTTCTGATTTTGTGTCTGAACTGAGAGGCAGTTATTCGGTGCAGAATTACGCAGAGAAAGCAGATTGTGGATATCCGCTGTAACGAAAGAACGAATAGCATTTTGTGAGAAAAGGAGATTTATGAAATTTATTGACAAACTGGAACGAAAATTTGGAAATCGCGGGATTGAGAATCTTACGATTTATATTATTGTAAGTTATGTACTGGGATATGCATTGATGTATATTAATCCAGGGGCTCTTTCCATGTTGAGTTTGAATGTCTCTGAAATCCTGCATGGTCAGATATGGAGACTTGTTACATGGATTATTTATCCGCCGAGTACGTCATCTGCTTTATGGTTTGTGATTGCGATATTGTTCTTTTTATTATCCGATCAGTGCATCGCTGGAACGTACATGGGGATCATTCAGATTTACTGTATATATTTTATCTGGAATGATTTTACAGTAATTTCTGCGTTTTATTTTGTATTTTATCACAGGTGGAGTGTTAGATGCTTATCTGAATGGATCACAGTTTTCAACGTATTATATCAGTTTTATCTATTTTTCTGCATGATGCTGACATATCCGGATATGAAGGTTTTACTGTACTTTGTAATCCCGATCAAGATGAAGTGGATGGCGATTGTATATGCTGCTCTTGTGGTATATGATATTGTCAGATATTTTATGGGAGGAGCATGGTTTATGGCACTGCCGATCATCGCATCCTTACTGAACTTTATTATTTTCTTCCTTGGTACAAGAAATCTTAACAGATACAATCCGAAGGAAATCCATCGCAGAAATCAGTTTAAGAGAGCAATGGGAGAAAGTAAGACCGTTCCCTTCCCGGGTGGCAGCAAGTCAGGGGAAGTGACGAAGCACAAATGTGCAGTCTGTGGCCGTACAGAGAAAGATGATCCGAATCTGGAATTCCGTTTCTGTTCTAAATGTAACGGAAACTACGAGTACTGTCAGGATCATTT
>ENA-OQAX01000201-OQAX01000201.1-human-gut-metagenome-genome-assembly--contig:-NODE-201-length-14213-cov-5.050121_pt1 | contig 14213 bp, 13 predicted proteins | sample MGYA00242741_ERZ504539 | MGnify/ENA primary metagenome ERZ504539 (study PRJEB26092, sample SAMD00036277) | human gut metagenome | host: Homo sapiens | study: EMG produced TPA metagenomics assembly of... | reverse complement strand
TGCAGATATTGACGCTTTCTATTCTGAAAATCAAAATCTGTTCTCCCTGAATGGTGACGCAGATGTTTTCTGCTATTTTATTTGTCATATATTCCATCCGACCTCTCTGCTGACAACATCTTTTTTGGGCCTTGAGGAAGGTGTTTCTTTAGAGGACATCCAAACACAATACCCTTACGTCACAGACTGGCACACCTATTCTTTTTACAAACGAAACAGAAAAAGTCCGATCTCTTATCCCATGCAGACATCGTTTCACAGGCATCCAGCATGAATACTGGAGATGTATCAGACCCGTTTTTAGATGGGACTTATCCGTGCATTATTAAAGTCACAAGAAAGGAGGACGCAACCGTTATCCCACTCGCAGAGGTTCGTAATCGTATCACAGATTACTTGTTAAACTCACGGATAAGCACAGAAACCGAGCTGATTCAAAATCGTCTGGTATTTACCGAAACCGATGCCTTTCAAAATACGTCAATCGAATAGGAGACTCAACCATGAAGAGAAAAATTTTCCCTGGTCATGAGTGCAGCTATGATTTTAAGCCTCATCGCTCCTATGACCAACGCCTTGGCTGAAGATATTCAAACTCCAGAAACAGCCACTCCCGAAACCGTTGTCACAGAAGATGCCGCGTCCGGCGGAACCACCTATTATGTAGATTCTACAATCGGTGATGACTCCAACTCGGGAACCTCGCCCGAAACGCCTTGGAAAAGCCTCGACAAAGTGACCGCCACCACTTTCTTGCCTGGCGACACCATTCTCCTGAAATCCGGCTCCGTTTGGAATGGCGAATGGTTATGGCCAAAAAGGCTCCGGAACCGCAGATGCGCCTATCAAGATCGACAAATACGGCGGTGATGCACTGCCTGTCATCAATGGTATGGGCATTGATCGTGGCATGAACTACTCTGGTGCTGTTCACCTGCGCAACCAAGAATATTGGGAAATTCGCAATCTTGAAGTCACAAACGATGATGACTTCGATGTTGACATCGACCTTTCCCGCCCGCAGGGTGACAACAGTTGGTCGAGTCAGGCCGAAACACGGAATGGCATTTTGATTATCGCCGATGGCGATCTTCTCAATGATGATGACGACGGCATTTTCGATCATATTTATATCGAGAACTGCTATGTACATGACGTAGATGGCCCCAACGATTGGAATGACACTTTTACTGGTGGAATCATCTACAATGTCGTTGGCACGAAAATTCGTCCTAACACTTCTTTCCGTGATATTCGGATTGCCTACAACACGATCCGCAAGGTTGATTTGCTTGGCATTACCGGCTTTGTGCAGATGGCAAAAAGCGGCTATCAGGACGATGTTGACACATACAATCTTTGGATGGAAGACATCTATATCGGCCATAACTATATCGAAGACGTTGCTCAGGGCGGCATCGATTTGTGCGATGCCCGAAATGCCGTCGTTGAATATAATGTTGTTGATGGCTTCCTAAAGCGGTATCCCAATTTCCGTCCTACTGTTGCTCTGTACCCTTGGAAATGTGAGAACTCCGTCTTGCAGTACAATGAAGTTTTATAATGGGCCTTCGACGAACGCGGACGGCAGCCCTATGATATGGATTCTGCACTAAAAAAAATGTTGTCTACCAGTTCAACTACTCGCACAACAATCCCTGTGGCTGGATGTTGTACATGGGGCGCAATACCAATGATATAATCCGCTACAATATCAGCGATGACGGTGGCGACTTTATCATCAAGTATTTCCTTACCGCCAATGCAACTCCTGCCTACTTTGTAAACAACGTAATCATGTATGATGGTGCCAGAACCACATTCATGCACCGTGATCCTTTCAAATCGCAAACTTATTTCTACAACAATGTTTTCTATAATAAAAGTACCACAACCACCACAACATGGCACGATACCAAACGCTATCTCGGGAATCTCGGTTCTGTCACATTCAGCCATAACTGTTTCTACGAAGCCAGTGGTATCCATTCCCAATATGAACCAGCCGACGACTATAAAGTCACTGAGAATCCCGATATGGTGAATCCCGGACAGACTCCTCAGCAGAACAGCGATGGCATTCTGAGTGGTGCTACAGTTTGGGATGGCTACAAGCTCAATGCAAGTTCTCCGCTGATCGATGCAGGCATCTATGTTCCCCAGATGGGAACCACTGATTTCTATGGCACTCAGCTGTATTGGGGTAATGCTCCTGACATCGGTGTTCACGAGTACCAGCAGGGCGAATATAATAATCCATCCAATTTTGCATTAGGCAAAACTGTAACCTCTAACAATTCCCATGAATCCTTGACTCCCGATTTAATGGTTGACGGCATCTATTCTCAGAATTCTCGCTGGGCCGCCGCCAACTCGGATCTTCCCATCTGGCTGGATATTGATTTTGGCAAGGATACTACCTTTAATAAGGTTGTCCTTACTGAAAATATTGTATCCGGGTGGGCATCTCCCCGAATTGCCTCCTTCAACTTGCAGATTCCTACGGCGGATGGTTATCAAACAATTTACACCTATGACGGCGAAATCGGCGAAGGGAAAGATTTCACGTTCGACACTGTGACTGCATCCCATCTTAGAATGGAAATCACCAGCCTCCGCGCCGACACAAGTACGCATGGCCGTGGCGAAACCGATCCCAGCATCGTTGAATTTGAGGTATACAAAGTTCCCGTAATTCGTGAGCCGCAGAATCTGCTTTTGAATAAGTCCGTTTCCGCCAGCTCTTCGCACCCCTCCTGCCCCGCATCCAAAGTAAATGACGGCGATGCCTCTCAGGGTTCCCGCTGGGCTGCTGCCAACTCGGATCTTCCTGCATGGCTGGAATTCAATCTTGGCTCTGAGCAGACCTTTAACAGCGTAACCATCACAGAAAATATTGTTCCAAATTGGGCATCCGAACGAATTACCGGCTTAGAGTTCCAAGCATGGAATGGTACGGAATACACTACAATCAGTACCTATAGCGGCACGATTGGCACATCCAAAACCATTTCCCTGCCAGAAACGACCAGTTCCAAATTCAAGGTCTTGATTACTGGATTGCAGGAAGACACTACGAAAAATAGCAAGGGGCAAACCGATCCAAGCATCCAAGAAATCGAGCTTTACTACCGCTAATATAACAGAGCCGCTTCAAGCGTATTGCATAAGTGCAACGCTTGAAGCGGCTCTATTTTTATCCTTTAGAATAAGCAACTCCCGCGCTTGTTAGGCGCGGGAGTTAAAGAAGGAGAAAACACGAGTTTGCATAATGCACTCTACTCCACTATGCAAAACGCAAAATGAAAAAGCAGATTAGCGGCATCAGCAATATTTTTCAATTACTTTCTGCATGGCATCCCAGTTTTCTTCCATGCCGGAAGTCAGCTTAAACTGGGTACGGGCGCGATTGAGATTCTGCTGTTCGTAGTTGATGTGGAAGTAGTGGTCCCCCTCGAGATAATCAGCGAGGAAACGCATACCGCACTCCATCGTCATCAACTTGGCACCCCAAGGCAGGGTCTGTTTTTCCAGCGGGGTGAACGTTTCCCCTGCTGCCTGCAAGAAGCCCTTGGTGTAAATTTCAAACAGTTCCATACTGAAATTGACTTTCGAGAGGTCAGCTTCGTCCTCGGCGCAGTGGTTGGCACCGAAGCGGATAGAATCCCCAAAATCATTGGCAGCAAGCCCCGGCATGACCGTGTCAAGGTCGATGACGCAAAGACCCTCGCCGGTCGTTTTGTCGAACAGGATGTTGTTCAGCTTGGTGTCGTTGTGGGTGACGCGCAGCGGCAGCTTACCCGCCGCCAGCAGATCCACCATAACGTGATACTCTGCTTCGCGGGCGCGGACAAACTCAATTTCGCGCTGCACCTGTGCGGCACGACCCATGCGGTCCTCAGCCACGGCGCGCTGGAAGTCAACGAAGCGCTTGGGTGTGTCGTGGAAGTGCGGGATTGTCTCGTGCAGAGTATGGGCCGGGTAGTCGGCAAGCTGATGCTGGAAGTTGCCAAATGCAACGGCGCTCTGGTAAAAATCCTCGGCGGACTGCACCTGCTGCAAGCAGACAGTATCCTCCACAAAGTCATAGACACGCCAGCAGCCGCCATCGGCAGCTTGGTAATAAGGCCTTCCCTCTTTGGTAGGCACCACATGGAGCGTGGCACGCGCCGGGTCAGCCCCGCGCTGCTTGGCTTTTCGCGCAGAAAATCCGTCACACCGCAGATGTTTTCCATCAAACCGGCCGGGTCTTGAATGTATCGGTATTGATTTTTTTGCAGGATATAGCGTTTTTGCACCCTGCTCTGACGTTACCGTGATGGCATACGTCTGGTTAATATGACCCTCTCCGTAGGGAATCGGTTCTGACACTGGGCCATCCCATTGCCACGCGGTCAAAATTTCTTTCATCACATACATCCTCACTGATAGACTGCCAGCAGCCGTAGAGTTGGTTCTGTGCGAGAAGCTGTAATCTTTATGGTAAGCGTCAGCACTTCCACAGGGGCGAAGCGGCAGATACGTTTATGTCCAACTACCGTAAATTCAGAAACCTTGCTTCCATCTGCCCAAATCTCGCCGCTTTCAATTCGCTGCCCTGTCGGAAGATGCTCCCCCAGAACAACGCAGGAAACCTTCTGCGGCTTCGGGAACTTCAAAGTAATCGTATCGGATTCTTGTCCGTAGCAGCCTGCCAATAGGTATTTGCCATACCGTCTACAGCCTGTGTGATGGGATGCTGCGCAATCGCAGAATCAGCTGTGATTGCCGCCTTTTCCGTTACGTTGCCGGCAAAAATCTGCTGGATTTAGTACCCAGCTCCGCAAGGCTGGCGCAATCCGGAGCGGCAATACGGCCATGCGTATCGGGTGGAATGTTCAGCAGCAGGCTGGCGTTCGCACCAACGGCATCCAGATAGATGTCCAGCAATTCGTCTGCCGTGCGCACGTCAGTGTCCTCCTCCGGGTGGTAAAACCAACCCGTTCGGATGGAGGTATCCACCTCGGACGGATACCAGACAAGTTCTCTTGCATTGCGGATGACCGCTCTGCTGCCGATATCCTCGTCCTGAGAGTCGATTTTGCGGGAGAATTCTCCGTCATCCGCCTGCTGCGATTTAGATGCCGTGCGTTCTGCATCCCGCAGCTCTGCGGGAACCACGCTCCACTCTGCTTTCCGGCAATGCCCGGCCTCGTTGCCGCACCAGCGCACATCGGGACCGCAGACATTCAAAACCGCATTCGGCTGCAATTTACGCAGCACCGCATAGTAGCGTTCCCAATCGTAAATTTGCTTTTTGCCGTTTTTGCCCTCGCCACAGGCACCGTCAAACCAGAAGCAGAAAAATGTCTCCGTAGTTTGTTGCAAGCTCGGTCAGCTGGGAAACGAAATAATCATCATACGGTTTTCCCTGCCCGTAGCGCGCATCGTGACGATCCCACGGGGAGAGATAGACGCCAAACTTGATACCGCCGCGCCGGCAGGCATCCGATACCTCGCGCACAACATCGCCCTGTCCGTTCTTCCATGGGCTGTTCTTGACGCTGTGCTCGGTGTAGGCGCTCGGCCACAGGCAGAAGCCGTCATGGTGCTTGCAGGTCAGAATCAGCGCCTTCATACCGGCACTTTTGACTGCGGCGACCCATTGGTCGGCATCAAGCGCATCGGGGTTGAACAGCGCCGGGTCTTCGGTGCCGTCGCCCCACTCGCGGTTCGTGAAGGTATTCATGCCGAAATGGGTAAAGGCGTAAAATTCAAGCTGCTGCCATGCCAGCTGGCGCGGGCTGGGCGTGATAGAGGCCGCATAGCGGATCTGTTCTTCGGGTGTTCTCATTCTATTACCCCTCAATGCTGTACCACTTGATCTCATTGGTATCCAGATGCAGATCGAAGCAGCTGCCGTCGCCGGTGTAAACGGTCGTGTCCTGCGGTTCGTAGGTGTTGTTGACCACGCAGTACTTGCCGTTCTTAACGTAGGCATGGACTTCCACATTGTAGTTCGTGCTGAACCATTTGTGCAGGTCGGCTTCATCGTGGGCAGCCCACAGGATGGCGCGGTACAGCACGCGGTTGTTCACAAAGCTGTACGGCAGACCGCTGATATACACACCGCGGCCCTTGCCGTACTCGTGGGCTGCCATCTGGACTTCCTTGTCACGCTGAATCAGAATTTCGGTGCCTTCCAGCGCGAAGATGCTCTTTTTACCCTCGCCAAAGTCCACGTCGTGGTCGGGGCAGTCGGCCAGAATAAAGTGGTCGCGGTGTTCATCCCAGTTGTACTTGTCGTAATTCAGGGTGAAGCCCGTTTCTTTCTCCACGCCGAGCGGCGCGGACAGCTGCAAATAGCGCCCCTGATACTGGTGACCACCCGGTTCGCCGACACCGATCAGACCGCCGCCGCGGTGGACAAAGCCCTTGACGGCAGCGGAAATATCAGGATCCTCCCAGACCTTGCCGCCGGTGTGGGCGGTGTCGCCGTCACCGACGTTGATAAGGACGTCAATGCTGTCCAGCACCTTCGGGTCAGCCTTGATGTCGTCAAAGCTGATAAACTTCACGTCAAACGGCGCACCGGACAACGCTTCGATAACGCCCGCATAGCTGTAATTCTGCTTCTGGTACAGCGCATGGTGGACCATGTGGCAGCCCCAGGCGCGCTGTTGCCCCCAGCTGTTCAGCACAGCCACGGTCTTGACGCAGTAGGGCGTGGTACCCTTGATGTTCTCGTACAGTTCGCGGAACTCGTTGCAGACGCTCTCGACATAGTCGAGGAACTCCGGGAACTCGCAGGCCAGCTTGAGATAGCCGCCGTAGCCGATGCGGTCAATGGGCTTGCGCAGGATGGCGCGGCGAGCGGTGACCCAGTTCTCCTTGGCCTCGCGCACAGGGTCGCCGCCCTCGTGGAAGGTATCGGGGAAGAAGTAGGGCAGGAAGCGTCCCTCGGTGTACTTGACGCCGGGGATGTCGGAAATCAGGCGCAGGGTGCTGCCGTTGCCGACACTGCCGACAATGGCATCCACGCCGGACTGCTGGAACTCGGGCATGAACGGCTCGCAGCCGATCCAGTGGTCGCCCAAGAACATCATCGCTTCCTTACCGTACTCGTGGACGATGTCGGTCATTTCCTTCATCAGACCGGCGACCTCGCGGCGCTGGAATGCCTGGAAATCCTTGTACTCCTTGGTGGGCACACGGTACTGGTTGTTGTAGTAGCCCTGATCGATGATAAACTCGGGGCGGAATTTGTAGCCGACTTCCTTCTCAAACTGCTCCAAAATATAGGGAGAAACAGACGCCGAGTAGCCGTACCAGTCCACGTACTTCTCGCGGCGCAGCTCGTCAAACACCAGCGTGAACAGGTGGAAGAAGGTCGTAAAGCGCACAACGTTGACATAGGGGTGGCTTTCGAGATACTCGCGCAGGCGGCGCATTGTGTAGGCGTGGGTCTTGGGCTGGCGCACATCGAACGGAATCTGGTGCTCGACATCCTTCCAGTCATTGATGACCGAGTTGTACATGTGGACGGGGTCCCAGATCAGGTACGCCAAAAAGCTGACCGTGTACTCGTGGTAGGCGGCGGGTGCGTCGATGACAACGCTCTCGGTTGCTGCGTCATAATGCCACGCGGCGGCATCCAACGGCTCGCCCGTCGTGCGGTCGATGACTTCCCACCAGCGGGCAATGTCGTCGTGGTCGTTGACCTTCATCAGCTCGCGGCTGATGCCCGTCATCAGGGGAATGGTCAGCGCACCGTCCGCAGCGGTATAGAACGGGGGTCATAATGTAGCACTGCTGCGTTTCATCGGGGTTTGCCTTAGCCCAAGCGTTGTCCTTGCGGGTGGTGTAGTAGGTGGCGTAGATCTTGGCTCCGGTGTCCTTCAGCTCCTGCGGGAATTCGGTGCCGTCGCAGTCGCGGATGGCATCCGCGCCCCAGCGCTTGAGCAGGGCGAGGGTTTCGGGTACTGCGTCCATATCGGTGGGAATCGTTACACGACCTTTGGTATTCATTTCTTGTTTTCCTCCGTCCATTGGTAAGATTGAGTTTGTCCGGCCTGCAAGGTGACCCAGCAATGCGTGTTGCAAAGATACCAGCTTCCGTCCTGTGTTGCTTTTACGGTAAGGCTGTGCTTGCCGTCTGCTGTCCGCTGATAAGAAATCAGCAGACCATTTCTGCCCGCAAATTCTGAAATGCAACAGGTTCATTTTCCAGCCCTGCGGGCAGGCCGGTAAAACCTCGATATGATTCTTTTCGGAACGCAACAGCATTTTCTGTACTGCGTGTGCCGCCAGAAAATCCGCTTCCAGCGTAAAGGGGCGATAGTGGAAATCACAAACGCCGCTGTTTTTGTAGTCGCCGTTCAAATGAAATCCGTTCCGGCTCAGGAAATGCTCTGCGAAGCGGTGCAGCTCATACAAAGCACCATTTCCATTGCTGCGGGCAATCTGCAAAAGTGCCATCCAACCGAAGGAAAACCCTACCCACTGCCCACTACCGAGGTGTACAAGGTGATCTACTGTTGCATCTATTACGCTGCGGTCCTGCGGATTTTCATAGCGCAGCATACATAGCGGCTCGATTGCCATAGCGTGGGAAAAATGGCGGTGCGTTTCCTGCAAGATTTCATTGGGCGAAAGCATCAGCCCGGTTTCTGCATCTACGCTTAAAGGTACAAGTTTTGCCTCTATTGCATGCCAATAGCCGCGGGGGTTGCCAAGCTGGTACTCGATCTGTACCAGAGTGTGGAACAGATAGTGCAGCAGCGCCAAATCATAGTTGCTGTTGGGAGTCAGCCATGAGGCTGCCTCATCATCGTGAATTTCCGGTGAGGACGAGACCGGTAAAACCAGCTTTCCGTCCGGGCCTTCTTGGAGGAGTTCTTCCAGGCAGGCTGCCGTGACGGTAAAGTAAGGCTCCACGCGGGTACGCAGAAACTCTTTATCCCCCGTCAGGCGGTAGTATTCATAAAACATCTGGCAGAGCCAGATTTGATTGGTCGGCGACAGAGAATACATTGGCCAGCCGCCGAGCGCTCCGCCGTCAATGTCCATAACACTGGGCAGACACTCCCCTGCTGTGCCGTAAAATGCACGGGCAAATTTTGCTGCCTGCGGACGCAGTGACCAGAGATAGTCGAGAAAAACCTTTCCCTGCTCCGGGTGGTTGGCAGTCAGATAGTGACAGTAGGTGAATTGGGTGTTGAGGTCGTTGTGGTAATCACCTTTCCACGGTGGGAGCTGATCGTCATCCGCGCACCATACCCCTTGCAGCGGCATCGGGGCATTGCCCGGCTCGGAACCCGCTGCCAAAAAGTAATTGGCGCGGTACCAAAGCTGTTCGAGTGTTTCATCCGGCAGCTGCAAACTGCTTTTGCCCCAGTATTGCTGCCACCAGCGTTTTATGCTGTTGCAGCAGCTTCTCTGCACCCATATCTTCCGCTGCACATAGTTCCAGCTTCGCCAGTCGGCTTGCCTTTTCTACGCTCTCTGCCTGCACAGCGGTATAATACAGCGTTGCACCACATTTTTTACAGAGCAGCGAATAGGCAGTCCGATCATCGACCTTTTGGGAAAAGCCAATCATGCCGTCCTCCGTTTCGAGGTTGGCATCCGGCAGGGCGAGCTGCTGCAAGCTGCCGGGGGACACGCTGTTGCCCGCTTCGGCTGCCTGCGTGCCATTCCCGAAAGAGGGGCGCTCCACCGTGAGCGTTGCATCCCGGTACGCCTCCGGCAGCATCAGTACCCCAACAGGCCGCCCCATACAGAGGAAGGCGCGCAGAATGGTTGTACCCTTTTGCGAAAAGAATGCCACCGCCGTGCCCAAATCAAGACTTGCCTGATAGCTGCCCCGCGGCAGTCCATCCAGGAACAAGTGTCCTGCGGGGATTTTTGTAGGTGTCGGGTGGGCATAGGGCGTATCAAAGATACGGCGTGTTTCTGCCACATCGCCTTTCCGTGCAAGCTCTACCAGTTTTTGCATAAGTAAATTCTTTATCGAGTTTTTCCTCCGGGCGGCGACGCAGCCACAGTCCGGCAATGTCCACGGAAATGCGCAGGTGCTCCATCGGCCCCCAAAAAAGAGAACCGAGTATGCCGTTCCCCAGTGGAATTGCTTCATCCCAGCGGGGTATTGGGCCGGTCAAATTGATGTTGCAATGTTTCGGGGGCAGCATATCGGTTCTCCTAACCTATTCGATTTTGTTTAGCCCTTAACGCCGCCGACGCTCAAGCCCTGCACGAGCTGCTTCTGGCCGACGATGAAGAGGATGACAGTGGGAATCAGTGCCAGCACGAGGGCTGCGAACAGCGCGCCCCAGTCGGTAGCGTAGCGCTGGATCTCATACAGGTTGGCAAGGCCGACAGGCAGCGTAGCCTTGGTCGGATCGGTAACCATAACGAGAGCCACCGGGTACTCGTTCCATGCTGCCATAGCGGAGATCATGCAGACCGTCACGATACCGGGCTTGCACATGGGAATGATAATGCTCGTCAGAATGCGGAACGGACCGCAGCCATCGATCATGGCTGCCTCCTCATAATCACGCGGGATGCTGCGCAGGAAGCCGGTCAGCAGGAAGATTGCGAACGGGAACTGCATCGTTGCATACAGCACGCCCAGCGCCGTCAGGCTGTTGAGCAGGTTCAGCTTGTTCATCTGCAAGAACAGCGGAATCATAATATAAGTGGCCTGAATGAAGATGGCCGCCATGTAGATGTTCAAAATCAGCTTTGCGCCGGGGAACTTATACCGCACAAGGCAGTAAGAACACGGCACAACACAGATCACAATAATGACCAGTGTTTCCAGCACGACATAAATCGAGTTGCCGATGTTGGCAGCAAGTAGATTTTTCATAAGCGCGGACGTAGTTATCCCATGCAAGTCCCTGCGGCCATGCAAAGGGATCCGTCAGAAACTCTGTACTGGTTTTGAACGAAGAAACGACGTTCCACGCCAGAGGGTACAGCATGATAATGGCTACCAAAATCAGGAACAGGCGCGTCACCCACTTGATGACCTTTGCTCTGATTTTGCTTTTTTCATTTTGTGTCATATTACTGACCTCCTTCGGAAGCATCGGTCAATTTGCGGGACAGCATGGACAGCGCCACGGAGATGGCGAGCGTAAAGACCGTGATAGCCATGGCATAGCCAAAGTTGCCGTTGACAAAGCCCTGCGTGTACATATATTGCAGCAGAACGCTGGATGCACCGTTAGGACCGCCGCCAGTCATGACCTGCGAAAGCACAAAACTCAGGTTGATGGTGCCGGAAAGTGCCAGAACAAAGGTAATGCCGATAATATCTTTCATCAGAGGCATCGTAATACTGACGAGCTTGCGCCATGCACTGGCACCGTCCAGCGTTGCGGACTCATAGATTTCCGGCGAAAATGCCGTCCATAGCCGCGATGTGCATGACCATGTAGTAACCGGCAGCCTGCCACAGCAGCGTGAACGCGATGCACCAAAGTGCGGTCTTGCTATCGCCCAGCCAGGAACGCTGCAAGCTCTCCAGCCCGACAGCACCGAGAATCTTATTGACGATGCCCACATTCGGGTGGAACACAAAACTCCATATAATACCTACAACGGTCAGAGAAACGATGTTCGGGAAATAGAAGATCGTGCGGTACAAGACCATTTCTTTCAGCTTGCACTGGTTCAAAACGAATGCCAGCACCAGACTACAGAAAATTGTGATAACGGGAACAACCGCCATCAGCTTTGCTGTGTTTTTAAGCGCTTGAATGAAAGATTTGTCGTGGAACATATAGATATAGTTATCCAGCCACACAAATTTGTTGTTAAGCCCCAGAGAGGTCGCATTGGTAAAAGAAAGATATAATGCCTGCACCGTAGGCCAGATCGTGAACATAAGAGTTAGGATCACGGCAGGCAGAACGCTGATGCAGATAAACAGTACGGGAAGCGGCTGCGCCTTTTTTTTTGGCGATTTTTGGCGGTTTTTCAAACAAGTTTCCCCCTTAAAAAAGAACCCTGCCAAGTTCGCATGGCGTTTACTCGGCAGGGTCAATCTTACTTTGGTCAGTGGAAATTCAGCAATTCAGCTTACTTGGAAGCAGCAATCTCCTCGAAAGCAGCCTCGATGCCGTCACGCCACTGCTCGGCAGTCATGTCACCATTCATAACGTCACTGGCAACATTGAAGACGGAATCAGCGATAACGACCTTGCTGGTGTCGGGCATTGCATCCCAACCGAAGACCATGAACGTGCCTTCCTGATAGATGTCGTTCATGTTGTAGACACCATCGGTAACGATGCCCTTGACCATCTCGTTGGCCTTCTTCAGAGCGTAGATGCCGTTGGCTTTTTCTGCGAACAGCTTAACGGAATCCTCAGTGTACAGGAAGCGCAGGAACTCTTTTGCCAGTTCGGGGTTCTTGGCGTTGGCAGGAATCTCAAACTGCTCAACGGAGCTCATAACATAGCGGGTCTCGCCGTCATCCAGAACGGGTGCGCAGGTCAGACCAAACTCAAAGCCGTCAGCACGGGGAGCATCGGCCATTTCGCCTTCCATCCAGTTGCCGTTGGGGATGAACAGAGCCTTGTTCATCATCATGTCAGTCTGGCTCTGGGTATGGTTCAGAGCAACGGTGCCATCCATCAGGTAGCCATCGGTGCCGATCTTTGCCATGTTCTGGAAGACCTTGAGGGCCTCATCAGAGCTGAGGGAGCCGGGCGTGTAGGAGGCGATTGCCTTCATGTTGTCGATGCCGGTGGCAGAAGCCAGCGCGGGCCACAGCATGCTTTCGAGGTAGCCGGGGTAGATGCCCTGATAGGTAAACAGCGCGATACCCTTTTCCTTGGCCTTTTCGCCCAGTTCAAAGAAGTCATCCCAGGTCACAGGCGTTTCCCAGCCGTTCTCTTCGAACAGGGTCTTGTTGTAAACCAGACCCATCGGGCTGGCATCAAACGGGGCAATGTAGATTTTGCCATCGCCGTAGGGAGAGCACTTGGCAGAATCCAGCAGACCATCGATAACCTGATCCTTCAGCGGGGTGTCATCATCAATGCCGCCCTCTTCAAAGACATCGGACAGATCCATCAGCGCATGCTCCTTGACCATAGAGGAAATCAGGCCGGTGGAGTCGTTGTCGTTCATCGAGATGAAGTCGGGAACATTGCCTGCCACGATCTGCGGGCGGATGATGTCGCCGATCTTCGGGCTGATCTGCATATTGACAGTAACGCCGGGATAAGCGGCCTCAAAGCGTTTGATGATTTCGTCCCAGTACGCGGAACCGTAGCCGCCCTCGAACACCGCGATGTTCAGTTCATTGTTCTCAAAGGTCTTCTCACCGGTAGAGGCTTCGCTGGTAGCGGCGGACGTTGCTTCGGAAGAAGCGGCCTCGCTGGATGCTGCTGCGCTGGAAGATGCTGCGCTGCCGCAGCCTGCCAGACAGGTAGCTGCCATTGCAGTGGCAAGCATCATGCTGATTGCTTTTTTCATGGTTTTCCTCCTAAAAATTATTCCTTCTTTGTTTGGGATGCGGCTCATCTGTCGTTCCCTGATTGCACTCTTATTATATCGGGCAAACCGGATTTGATAAATGTATTCCCTTTACTTAAAGATGGATTTTATTGACTTTTTCTGTCGTTACCCTTATAATTCAGGTAATGTATGGATAGATTGTAGTCACTTTGCACAAACGGAGGCCTATATATGTCACTAAATGCACAAAAAACGCGTGAGTTTTCCCCCAATGTGTTGCGGCGAATCAAACTTCGCACCCGTCTGTTTGTGACATTTTTGATTATTTCTCTTGTTCCCGTCATCACGATTGGTATTTTTTCTTACCATGCATACACCCAATCCATGAACGAAAAGGTCAAACAGGCTGCCTTACAATCTATCGAACTACTCAACAATAATATGTCTACCCAGCTTGGCATTTATAGCGACTACATAGGTTCCATCTCCGTATCTGATACTGTACAGAATGGTGTCGCATCTGTCAATAATGGGCACCCCCTTACGAGTGATATTGTGAGCGGTATTGGTGAAAATGATCGTCACAATTCCTTTTTCAGAGCACACACCTTAAAAACATCCGCGTCGTTTCCAATGACCGCACATCATCTACGATTTGGGCTATGACGATATTACACCCCCAGCGTTTTAATGAATTGCTGGATAATTATTGAAGCCGCTTCTCCACAGGATAGTCTGCAATACATCCACACTTACCG
>ENA-OQAX01000200-OQAX01000200.1-human-gut-metagenome-genome-assembly--contig:-NODE-200-length-14268-cov-3.260519_pt1 | contig 14268 bp, 18 predicted proteins | sample MGYA00242741_ERZ504539 | MGnify/ENA primary metagenome ERZ504539 (study PRJEB26092, sample SAMD00036277) | human gut metagenome | host: Homo sapiens | study: EMG produced TPA metagenomics assembly of... | reverse complement strand
ATGACACGATTCACTGACCTTTAGTTTATATGTCTGACTGCATTTATCTGGCAGTTTTTGTCTTTCTTGAATTTTTGCAAAGAAACCTTTCTTTTTTGGGAGCCGGTGTCTGAAGGGAACCGCGGATTCCTTTTACGCCTACAATATAAAAGACCGCTTACTTCGGCTTTGATTTCTTTCTTAAGCGGGATCAGGTCGAAAACCTTCTCATCTGCGATCATGATCGCAATCTTTGGTCCGATTTTAGCTTTAACGATTGGAGCTTGGAACGGCGCATAAGTTTAGGTGTCTGTTCAATTACCATCTGAGGAAGTCCGGATTCTTTCAGTGGCATCCTCTTTTTATCGATAACCAGCATGGAAACGGTTTGTTTAGTTGCTTCAATCTGAGCCTGCTGTTCTTCCTGTTTCTTCTGGGCTTTTTTTCCGAAGAAAATATAAAACCGATCAGTGCAGCGATCAGGATAACAAGAATGACCAGAAGGACTATTGTTACTGTACTCATTTGCATCCTCCCTAATGTATGTGTTTTCACAGGGACTGTTGGTACGGACAGTCCATTGCATAAAAAATTATTTTATCATTAAATAAGGTAAAACGCAAATTGCAAAAAAAGAATTAATGGATGGAAAGCGGTAGAAATTTACATTATGAAAGGTTATAATTGTAGAAAAACTGTAATGCGACAATATTTGCCGGAGCGAACAGTAGTGGGAAATATGCGGAACAGTTAAAGCCATTTTTACAGGATGGAATCATGATGTGTGGTTATAATATATGTAACGGGAATTGTGGAGTTATTTTGTGACAGAATAATTTGTGAGTAAAAACGGATATGATAAAAAGGAGAAAAGCATGAGCGAATTAAAGCCCGACTCTGAGAAGAAAGAGGAGCGACTTTCAGATAAGGAAAAAGTAAATACAGAAAAGACAAATGCAGAAGAACTAAATGCAGAAGAACCAAATGCAGAAAAACCAAATACAGAAGAGATAAACGAAGAACCTCCGGCAGCAAGCGAGGACGAAGATTTCTTTTTTGATGATAATAAAGCTTATGAAGCCCGTAGGCAGCCAGACGTGGAACGCCGCAATAAACTTCGCCGCAGAAAAAAAAGACTGCGTATCGCAGGCTGCATAGTGGTGGTGGCGGCCGCTGCAATTGGGATTGGAATAGGATTTTACGGGGAAGAACTGCAGAATTTTGTCAGTGAGCAGCAGGTTAAGATTGCGCAGATGGTGAAATCTGCAGACAGGAAAACAGAAGAAGAAAAAACAGCTCAGCAGACAAATGCAGAGGCAGAAGCTGAGAATGCGGTGACACCTGAAGTTCAGGATACGGATGGACTGAGTGAAGAGGACAAAACTCTTTACAGGCAGGCAAAGTATGCTGCAAAACAGTATGATTATGATAAAGCCATAAGTATGCTGCAAAACAGTGAGACTTATCAGACAAGTGAGAAGTTTCAGCATGCGGTTAAGGTTTATCAGAAAAAGAAGGAATCCTGCGTTTCCTGGCCGTTAGACCAGGTGACACACGTCTTTTATCATATTCTGATCAAAGATACCGGTAAGGCTTTTGACGGGGATTACAAGTCAGGAGATTACGATCAGGTTATGACAACGATTGATGAATTTAACCAGATTACTCAGAGCATGTATGATAAGGGATATGTCATGGTCAGCATTTATGACATGGCGACAGCGGATGAGAATGGGAATATGAATGCAGGGGAGATTCTCCTTCCTCCGGGTAAAGTACCGTTTGTGCTTTCGCAGGATGATGTGTGTTATTATCATTATATGGACGGGGACGGATTTGCAACCAAACTTATCGTAGATGAGGAAGGAAAAATCCGCAATGAATATGTGGAAGATGATGGCAGTATTTCCGTAGGCGATTATGATATGGTTCCTCTGATCGATCGTTTTGTAGAGGAACATCCTGATTTTTCTTACAGAGGTGCTAAAGGAATTGTTGCCCTTACCGGTTACAATGGAATTCTTGGTTATCGCACAGACAGCAGTTATGAAACCCGTCCGGATGATCTGGATGCAGATAAAGTAAAATGGCTGGATGAGCATCCGGATTTTAATCTGAATACAGAGAGAGAAAATGCAGCCAGAGTAGCGCAGGCTATGAAAGATGAAGGCTGGCTGTTTGCAAGCCACACATGGGGACATCAGAATGTAAGTCAGATCAGTCTGGAGAGATTACAGGCAGATACACAGAAGTTTAAAGAGAATGTTGATCCTCTGATAGGCGGAACAGATATTATTATTTTTGCATTTGGAGCAGATCTTACCAGTGTTGAAGATTATTCGGGGGAGAAGTTCGAATATCTTAAGAGCCAGGGCTATAATTATTACTGTAATGTGGATTCAAGCCAGTATTTTGTGCAGATCCGCAGTAATTATTTCCGGCAGGGAAGAAGAAATCTGGACGGATACAGAATGTACTATAATCCGGAACTTCTCTCAGATCTGTTTGATGCACAGTCTGTGTTTGATTCTTCCAGACCGGTACCGGTTCCAACTATGGGGTGAGTATGATCTCTGTGCATAACTGAAAGGGGACAATATATGAGAAAAAAGATAGCATGTGTAACAGCAGCTATTTTGAGTATTTCGTTAGGAGTAAGCGGATGTGGGCTCATTCCGTTTGAACAGGATATTCCATTTCTGAGTTCCAGAGCTGAAAATGCGGAAACTGAGAAAAAAACAGAACAGCAGACAATTGATGAACAGGAATGCTGATACAGAGAAAAGTACAGAAAGATACACAGCAGGATGATGGTCTGAATGAGGGAGAGCAGACTGACAACGAAGATACAGAAGAGGCAGATGAGAAACAGGAAAATCCTATGGAGCAGGCAGCGCTTATGGCTGTACAGTATGATTATGATGGTGCCATAGAACTGCTTAAGAGTCAGCCGGATTACGAAAAGTAATACGGATATGCAGAGTGCAGTTTTGGATTACGAAAAATACGAAAGCCACCTGTACAGAATATCCGCTGGAGCAGATCACGCACGTGTTCTTCCATACACTGATCAAAGACACTGCCAGAGCATTTGACGGGGATTCAGACAGTAATGGATATAACCAGTATATGACAACAATTGATGAGTTTAACAAAATCATACAGAGTATGTATGATAAGGGATATGTCATGGTCAGTCCGCACGATATGGCGGTTATCAATGAGGACGGAACTATGTCCAGAGGCAGTATTATGCTGCCGCCGGGAAAAATTCCATTTGTGCTTTCTCAGGATGATGTAAGTTATTATCACTATATGGATGGAGATGGTTTCGCATCGAAACTTGTAGTGGATTCCAATGGTGAGGTTAAGAACGAATATATTGAGGATGACGGAAGTGTTTCCACAGGGGATTATGATATGGTTCCGCTGATCGATACTTTTGTAAAAGAACATCCGGATTTTTCCTATCATGGAAGAAAGGGAATCCTTGCAATGACAGGTTATGACGGTGTTCTGGGATATCGTACGGATATTGCATATAAGACCGGAAAAAAACTGCAGGATGATCAGAAAAAAATTCCTGGAAGATCATCCGGATTTTAACTATAAGCAGGAAGTGAAAAATGCAAAAAAGGTAGCTAAGGCTATGAAGGCAGAAGGCTGGGAATTTGCAAGCCATACATGGGGACATAAGGATGTGGCTGCCACTTCTCTGGATGATCTGAAAAGAGATGATAAAAAATGGAAGAAATATGTGGCTCCCATACTTGGAGAAACAGATATGATCATTTTTGCATTTGGTGCGGATATCGGAAGCTGGGAAGGATATTCGGCAGACAATGAGAAATATGAGTTTTATAAGAGTCAGGGATACCGCTATTTCTGTAATGTAGATTCCAGTCAGTATTTTGTACAGATTACAGATGATTATTTTCGACAGGGAAGAAGAAATCTGGATGGATACAGAATGTATTATAATCCGGAAATGCTCAGTGATCTTTTTGATGTATCGGAAGTATGGGATTCTTCAAGACCAACTCCGGTACCTGGAATGTAGAAGGGAGTATTGATTATTATGAAGAAAAAAATATATCTTGCCATGCTTGCAGTTTGTTTTGCACTGACAGCATCTGCGTGTGGTGATGGCGGCGCTGTTATCACAGACGGTACAAAGACAGAAGGAGCTGCTGACGGGAAGAAAGCAGAGACAGGAACTACGCGTCTTGTTTCTGTTGAGAATGTAGAGAAATATATTACGATCGGAGAATATAAAGGACTGACTCTGGACAATACGGTGGATGCGATCACTGACGATGATGTACAGGCGCAGATCGATGAGGATCTGAAAGATAAGGCAGAACCTGTATCTGATGCGGCGAAAGAAGGGGACTGGTGACTGTAAATTATACAGGCACTAAAGACGGACAGACTTTTGACGGTGGTACTGCCAATAATTATGACTTTGTGATCGGCGACGGACAGATGTTTGAGGAGTTTGAAAATGGTGTGATCGGGATGAAGAAGGGTGACACAAAGGAGATTAAAATTGATTTCCCGTCAGACTATGCGGACGAAACTCTGGCAGGTAAGGAAGTTATATACAAGGTTACGGTGCAGAACGTGCGGCGTGAAGGAGAACTTACAGATGAATGGGTTGCAAAGAACACTGATTATACAACAGTAGATGATTATCGTGAGAGTATTCGCAGTGAACTTGAGAAAAACGCAAAGGAATCTGCGCAGGAGGTTCTTAAGAATACTGCATGGAGTACAGTGCTTGAGAACTCTGAAGTAAAAGAATACCCACAGGAAGATGTGGATAAGGCTGTTTCTGAATTTAAGAAGAGTATGGAAGTTTATGCAAAACAGGCCGACATGACTCTGGAAGAGTTTACAGACAGTCAGGGTATTTCGCAGGATGATTTTGATGAACAATGTCAGCAGTATGCAGAGGGTAAGGTTAAGCAGAACTGATCGTGCAGGGGATTATGGATGCAGAGGGACTGTCACTTGACGACAAAGAGAGCCTTCAGCTGCAGGATAAACTGGTAGAACAGATGGGTGTTTCCAGTATTGCAGAGTTGGTTGGAACTTACGGACAGGATTATGTAGATGAATCAGTCGGACTTCTCAGAGTGGAGGAGTTCATTATAAAAAAATGCGAGTGTGAGTGAGAAAGTCGCAAATGGTGATGTGCTGGCAGATGATGCAGATGCTGCGGCAGAAAAATGCAGAACAGGACAGTGATCAGAATGTATCAGATGAAGATACTGATGATTCCGGACAGGACAATTCAGATGTAGATGAGAATCTGGAAGAGGAATTAGGTACGGAAGATGTTGATCAGAGTGAATAATTGGCATTGTATTTACCTGATAAATGAGTTATGATTATTGATAAAAGTGGATTACTCCGTACTGTGATGTACGCTGTCAGGGACTAATTAACAAAAAGAAGCGGGGAAAGGAAACCATGGATAAGAGGGTGTTGCGCGAAAGAATGCGCAGAAAAAAACGTCAGATGATGATCAGGCATTATACAAAGATCGGACTTTGTGTTATTGGCATGATCCTGGCGGTGGTGTTTGTGGTGAGAGGAATTATTATTCCGATCGCACATCATGTAGCCGGAGGCGGAAGCAGTGATCAGACTGTACAGGCTCAGGCAGATACAGAGGAAGTTCAGGCAAATTCCGATGCTGCGGTGAGACAGCCATTGAAGGGTAAATCAGATACAGATAAGATTGCCGCGATGACAGCCGGATGGCATGAGGATGCTAACGGAAAGTGGTATCAGAATACAGATGGTACATATTTTTCAAATGGATTTCAGGATATAGATGGTGTTACCTATTCTTTTGACGAAAACGGATATATACAGACAGGATGGGTAGAAAAGGGAGTGAAGGATTATTACTTTAATGAAGACGGATCTTATGATCCGAGTAAGGTACGTCCGATGCTGGCACTGACTTTTGATGATGGTCCGGGAGAGTATACAGATGAACTGCTGGATTGTCTGGAACAGAATAATGCTCATGCAACATTCTTTATGCTTGGTCAGAATGTCAGTTCATATCCGGATGCGCCAAAACGTATGCTGGAACTTGGCTGTGAGATTGGAAGTCATTCCTGGGATCATACACAGTTGACGACAATTGATCTTGACGCAGTTGCAAAGCAGTTCTCTGATACAGATGATGCATTGATTCAGGCATGTGGCCAGGCTGCGAGTGTGGCGCGTGCGCCTTACGGGGACGGAAATTCAGATATTTATAATACTGTAAATAAGCCGTTCTTTATGTGGTCACTGGACACAGAAGACTGGAAACTTTTGGATGCAGATGCGGATTACAGTGCAGTAATGAATGGAGATCTGACAGATGGAACTATCATCCTGATGCATGATATTCATGAGCCATCTGTAAAGGCTGCTTTGAGATTGATACCGGATCTTATTGCACAGGGATATAAACTTGTAACGGTAAGTGAGATGGCAGAAGCCAAGAATGTGACCTTACAGAATGCATGTTATGTGGATTTCTGGCCGAGTACACTCAGTAATGGAGATGTGCCGGGATATCAAGGCGGTTCTGATGCAGCAGCTTCTGCAGACGGAACAGATGGTACATCTGATGCAAGCGCAGATTCTTCTGACGGAAGCACAGATTCCTCAGACGGAAGTGAGGATTATTCGGATGGAAGTTCAGACGATGGAAGCTATGATGATGGAAGTTCGGATGACGAAAGTTATGATGATGGAAGTTCAGATGATTCGGAAGATTACAGTGATGATTCTGTAGATTACGGAGATGGAACGGAATAAAAAACATATGCAATCCTGCAGTGTGGATCATACAGAGTAATTACGAACATACGAAAGAGCAAAGAAGAGAGCAAAGGTACTTCTTTGCTCTTTATGTTTTTTACAAAAAACACAATAAATATATAAAAAAATTGTTAAATATACACATATTTTTAATTGACGTATGGAATGTCCGTTGGTATAATAAGGCTTATAGAATGACTAAAAGTCAGTTCGTATTCCTGATTGAACTTGCTGTAAGATAGTTACTGTTCATATGCCAAAATTCCATTGCCGCAGGCAATCTGGAATGAATTTTGGCTACGTTACTGAGAATGGAGTGAACAGTAACGTAAGATATCCTGTTACAGTATTATTTTATGGAATCAGTATCTGCAAAAAAGATAGAAACCGAAGTTAAGGGAGGACTCCAGATGGGTGTGAGTATGAAATTTACGGATTTGGATCAATATTTATTTGGACAGGGAACCAATTATGAAGTATATAAGAAACTGGGTGCCCATCCGACTACATACAGACGAAAAAAAAAAGGTGTATATTTTGCGGTCTGGGCACCGAATGCACAGTCTGTTTCTGTAATTGGTGAATTTAATGACTGGGAGGAAGAAGCAAACCCGATGGAGAAGGTTGGTCCGATCGGTATTTATGAGGTATTTGTTCCGGGGGCAAAGATTGGACAACTGTATAAATTCTTTATCGTGGGTGCGCATGGAGAGAAGCTATATAAAGCAGATCCTTATGCAAATGAAGCTGAACTCGTCCGGGTACAGCCTCCAGGATCACAGATATCACAGACTATAAATGGAAGGATGCCACATGGATCAAGAACAGAGAGAAGTTTGATGAGCAGGTAGAGCCTATGGCAATCTATGAGGTTCATCCGGGTTCATGGAAGAAGCATCCGCAGTCAGAGGAAAATGAAAAAGGATTTTATAACTATAGAGAATTCGCACATGCCCTGGCAGCTTATGTGAAGGAAATGGGATATACCCATGTAGAGCTTATGGGAATCGCAGAGCATCCTTTTGACGGTTCCTGGGGATATCAGGTGACCGGATATTATGCACCGACTTCCAGATATGGAACGCCACAGGATTTCAAGTATATGGTGGATTATTTACATCAGAATAAGATTGGAGTTATCCTTGACTGGGTACCTGCACATTTTCCGAAAGATGCCCATGGTCTTGCGAATTTTGACGGAACCGCAGTGTATGAGCACGCAGATCCGAGACAGGGAGAACATCCGGACTGGGGTACCAAGATTTATAATTACGGCGCCCGGAGGTTAAGAACTTCCTGATCGCAAATGCCCTTTACTGGGTGGAGGAGTGCCACGTAGATGGACTTCGTGTGGATGCTGTTGCTTCCATGCTTTATCTTGATTATGGTAAGAAGGATGGAGAATGGATCGCAAATAAATATGGCGGAAATCAGAATCTGGAGGCTATTGAATTCTTTAAGCATCTGAATACAGTAGTTCTTGGAAGAAATCATGGAACTGTGATGATCGCTGAGGAATCTACTGCATGGCCGATGGTTACAGGGGATGCAGAGAAGGACGGACTTGGTTTTAGTCTGAAGTGGAATATGGGATGGATGAATGACTTCCTGGAATATATGAAGCTGGATCCGTATTTCCGTAAATTTAATCATAATAAGATGACTTTCTCCATGTCATATGCATACAGTGAGAGATATGTATTAGTTCTTTCTCATGATGAGGTGGTTCATCTGAAATGCTCCATGCTTGAGAAGATGCCGGGAGAGTTACCGGACAAATTCAAGAATTTAAAGGCTGCCTATTCATTTATGAACTGCCATCCGGGTAAGAAGCTTCTGTTCATGGGACAGGAATTCGGACAGCTTCGTGAATGGAGTGAGGAGAGAGAACTTGACTGGTTCCTTCTGAATGAAGAGCCACACAAGGAACTTCAGAATTATGTGCATGATCTCCTGACTATTTATAAGAAATATCCGGCACTTTATGCCGGTGATAATAATCCGGAAGGATTTGAGTGGATCAATGCGGATGACGGGGACAGAAGTATTTTCAGCTTTGTGAGAAAGTCTCCTACAAAGAGAAACAATATTCTTTACATAGTTAACTTTACACCTGTTGACCGTCCGGATTACAGGGTTGGTGTTCCGAAGAAAAAACAGTACAAGCTGATCATGGACGAGAATGGACTTCTGGAGCAGCCAAAGACATTTAAGGCAGTGAAACAGAAATGTGATAACAGAGAGTTTTCCTTCGCATATCCATTGCCGGCTTATGGGGTTGCGATTTTTACATATTAATTTTTCGGGATGATTTCGGGATATATGTAAATATCTGAGAGAATTATTGTCAGGGGTATGTTATTTATTTGACAATATTGCAGAGTAAGCATAATAATATATGAAAAAATTCGTGAAATATAAATAATTGCTTTTGAAATTTATCTGCGTTATAATTATCGCGAACACAAGGAATAGAGAGAATAATGGTTTCCATGTTGAAAGGAGAATGAACATGAAAGTATCTAACATTAAAGATATCGATAAATTTTTTGCTGTAGTTGACAGCTGCGAAGGCAGAGTAGAATTAGTAACAGGCGAAGGTGACAGACTGAACCTTAAATCTAAATTATCCCAGTATGTATCTCTGGCAAACATTTTCTCAGGCGGAGAGATTCCGGAACTTGAGATCGTTGCTTATGAGAAAGACGATATTGATAAATTAATGAGCTTTATGATCAACGGTTGATCATTAGTGTATACAGGCGGGGGCATGATGGTGGATCATGCCCCTTTCTTTGATGTGAACAGGCAGGTTGTTCTGAAGGTATTGAACAGCTGCAGGATATCTGTAAACCAGGGGGCACAAGTGTTTCCTGGTCAAAATGCGTTGATGGCAGACTTGAATACATTGGACATCTTATGTATAATGAGTACGTTACAGGCAAATATATAAACAGACAGATAATGATGGCAGTTCCAAAAGTTATTCTGTTTGTTCATAAAAAATGGCAGAATATAAAAAAATGACGGCTATATGGCAGTTATTCAGAAATATAAATTTTAACGAAGAGGAGAAATAAGACAATGGCAACTAAGATTGATATTATTTCCGGTTTCCTTGGAGCCGGTAAAACTACATTGATTAAGAAACTTCTGAAAGAGGCTTATGCAGATGAGCAGGTTGTACTGATCGAGAACGAATTTGGTGAGATTGGTATTGACGGTGGTTTCCTGAAGGAAGCGGGAATCCAGATCCGGGAAATGAATTCCGGATGTATCTGCTGTTCATTAGTGGGAGATTTCGGCACTTCTCTGAAAGAGGTTGTGGACAAATATCATCCGGACAGAATCCTGATCGAGCCATCAGGTGTTGGTAAACTTTCAGATGTTATCAAGGCAGTACAGGGTGTTCAGGGAGATGTGGATATCGTTCTGAACAGCTATACAACTGTAGTTGATGCAAAGAAGTGCAAAATGTATATGAGAAACTTTGGTGAGTTCTTTGATAATCAGGTTGAATATGCAGGTGCGATCATCATGAGCCGTACAGATATCATTGATGAAAAGAAAGCACAGCAGGCAATGGAACTTCTTCGTGGAATTAATGCGAAAGCTGCTATCATCACCACTCCGATTGAGAAACTGGACGGAAAGAAAATCCTTGAGGTTATGGAGAAACCGGTATCTCTTGAGGAAGAACTGATGTCTGAGGAAGAGGTATGCCCGGAGTGCGGACATGTACATGAACATGGAGAGCATCATCATCACGATCACGACCATGATCATGAATGTGGCTGTGGACATGATCACGAAGAACATGAACATCATCACCATGACCACGACCATGAATGCGGCTGTGGACATGATCACGAAGAACATGAACATCATCACCATGACCACGACCATGAATGCGGTTGCGGACATGATCATCATGATCATCACCATCATCACGCAGATGAGGTATTTACAAGCTGGGGACGTGAGACGATTTAAGAAATACACAAGAGAAGGTCTTGAGAAGATGCTTGAGGCTCTTTCCGCTTCTGAAGATTACGGTATTATTCTTCGTGCAAAGGGAAATGCTTCCTGCAGAAGAACGGAACATGGATTTATTTTGACATGGTTCCGGAGGAAACAGAGATCCGTGAAGGTGCACCGGAATACACAGGTCGTCTCTGCGTAATCGGCTCTAAACTGAAAGAAGATAAACTTGCAGAATTATTTGGGCTTGCATAATGATCATGAGGAAGCAGCGATTTATGGCAATCCTCTAAAATACTGCATCTGGATTCAGCTCATCGGAGCATGAAATCCTGTGTCATAGATGCGAGACTGAATGATTTCGGCAGATAATAACAGAATCAGAATAAAGATAAAGGAATAAATTATATGATGGATGATATCAGAGTTCCCATTTATTTGGTTACGGGATTCCTGGAAAGCGGAAAGACTACTTTCCTGGATTTTACACTGCAGCAGGAGTACTTTGCCATTGACGGCAAAACTCTGTTGATCCTTTGCGAAGAAGGCGAAGAAGAATATGATATGGATAAACTGAAACTTACAAACACAGTTGTGGAAGTGATCGAGGATGAAGAAGATCTGACACCACAGCGTCTGGCTGCCATGGATATCATCCATCAGCCGGAGCGTGTTGTGATCGAGTACAACGGAATGTGGCTTGTAAGTAAGTTTGAGCAGATGGAGCTTCCGGAAGGCTGGGGCATTGAGCAGGAGATTACCTGTGTGGATGCAACTACTTATCAGGTTTATATGGCAAACATGAAATCTCTGTTCATGGATATGATCAGAAATACAGATATGGTTGTATTTAACCGCTGTAAAGAGGGAGATCCGCTTCCTGCATACAGACGAGGGATCAAGGTCGCAAATCAGAGTGCAGAGGTTATCTTTGAAAATGAAGAGGGCGAGATGGATGACATTTTCCAGGATGAGATGCCGTTTGATATCAATGCACCGATCATTGAGATTCCACCGGAAGATTATGGTATCTGGTTTGTGGATGCCATGGATAATCCGGATAAATATGTAGACAAAATTGTCCGCTTTAAAGGACGTGTCATGAAACCACGTGGAATGGGAAGTAAATTCTTTGTTCCGGGACGTGTGGCAATGACCTGCTGCGCAGATGATACCACTTTCCTTGGATACGTGTGCAGAAGCGATTATGCACCGCATATCAAAGAGGGCAGCTGGGTAGAAGTAACAGCGAAGGTCGCATTTGAGAACCGTACAGAATATCAGGGTGAGGGCATTGTTCTTTATGCAAGTGATGTGAAAGAATGCGAGCCGCTTAAGGAAGAGATGGTATATTTTAATTAATTATCTTAGAGCGTGTCTGAAAAATCATTCCCGCAAGATGTGCGTCACAATTTATAAGATTGATTTTTTAAACACACTTTAGAGTATGTAAAAATAAAATTTGACATCAGGACAGGTATGGTAATTCCGGAAATGGTGTTAAATTAAGCAGGAGACACATATATGTATTTAGTAGTTGGCCTGGGAAATCCCGGGAAACAGTATGAAGCAACACGCCACAATATGGGATTTGATACCGTTGACCGTCTGGTAGAGGATTACAATGTCCCTCAGGGTGGTGTGAAATTTAATGCCATGTACGGTAAAAACCATGATCGGCGGAGAGAAAGTGATTCTTATGAAGCCACTTTCTTTTATGAACCTGAGTGGCGGTCCTGTTCGTGAGATGGCGAATTATTTTAAAATTGATCCGGAATCAGAGCTTATTGTTATTTATGATGATATTGATCTGGAGCCCGGGCAGCTTCGCATCCGCAAGCAGGGAAGTGCGGGTGGACATAACGGGATCAAAGATATTATCCGCCAGCTTGGCACAGAGAAATTTCTCCGTATTAAAGTAGGAGTTGGTGCAAAGCCGAAGGGATGGGATCTGGCAGATCATGTACTTGGCAGATTTTTCCACAGAAGACAGGAAACTTGTGGATGAAGCAATAGCAAAGGCGGCAAAGGCTGTGGATATCATAATCTCACAGGGTACAGATGCAGCCATGAACGAATATAACAGAAAAGTACCTGTACAGAAATAAGCAGACAGGAAATAGATGATTGTTCAGCAAAAGGTATAGAAAGCGGTAACTGGAAACAGAAGCCGCTTTTATTACGTCGAAGGATCATGAGGGGTGAAGATGAAAGCATTTTTTAACACCTCTGCAGGGGCTTGCAGAGTTTGAACAGATTAAAGAAAAAAGCAAAACGAATAAGGGAATCCTGCAGGTTTCGGGGTGTATGGAATCGCAGAAATCTCATCTGATGTACGGACTTTCCGGGATTGCGCCTTATCGTCTGATCCTGGCGGAGGACGAACGCCGCGCCAGAGAAATTTATGAAGATTACAGATTTTATGACAGAAAAGTGTATTCTTATCCTGCGAAAGATCTTCTGTTCTTTCAGGCAGATATCCATGGAAATCTGCTGATACGTCAGAGGATGAAGGTCATTAAGGCGTTACTGGAAGAGAAAGAACTGACAGTTGTTACAAGTATTGACGGATGTATGGATTTTCTGGAATCTCTGGAAAAGATAAAAGAACAGCTGATTCATTACGAAAGTGACAGCACCGTAGACACAGAACAGCTGAAGAACCAGCTGGTGGCTTTAGGTTACGAGCGGGTAGGACAGGTGGAAATGCCGGGGCAGTTCTCTGTGCGTGGCGGTATTGTGGATATTTACTGTCTCACTGAGGAAAATCCATGGAGAATCGAGCTTTGGGGAGATGAGATTGATTCTATCCGGAGTTTTGATCCGGAAAGTCAGCGTTCTCTGGAAAATCTGGAAGAACTTACGATCTATCCGGCGGTGGAGCATATAGGGGACAAGGATATGGTTTCCTTCCTGGATTATTTTCCGGAGGAAAGAACCATAATCTTTCTGGATGAACCAAACCGACTGACTGAGAAAGGCGGGGCTGTAGAAGAAGAGTACAGACAGAGCCGTATGCACAGAGAGGAAAAAGGCAGCCGGAATCTGCCGGAAAACTGGCTTTGTTCTTTTGAACAGCTTCAAAAAGAACTGAATAAACGCAATTGTATTTCTGTATGTGCGCTGGAACCGAAACAGGCAGGCTGGAAAGTGCGGGAGAAATTTTACCTGGAGGTAAAATCAATCAGCGCTTATAACAACAGTTTTGAACTTCTGGTAAAAGATCTTCATCAGTATAAGAAACAGGGATACAGGATCGTGTTGCTTTCCGGTTCCCGCACAAGGGCCGAGAGGCTGGCAAAGGATCTTCAGGAAGAGGGACTGGCAGCCTTTTATGGACAAGATTATGACAGGGAGATCTGTCCGGGCGAGATCATGGTGGTTTATGGCCATGCAAAGAAGGGCTTTGAATACCCGTTGATCAAGTTTGCGGTAATGACAGAATCTGACATTTTTGGACAGGAACAGAAGAAGAAA
>ENA-OQAX01000199-OQAX01000199.1-human-gut-metagenome-genome-assembly--contig:-NODE-199-length-14304-cov-1.934260_pt1 | contig 14304 bp, 23 predicted proteins | sample MGYA00242741_ERZ504539 | MGnify/ENA primary metagenome ERZ504539 (study PRJEB26092, sample SAMD00036277) | human gut metagenome | host: Homo sapiens | study: EMG produced TPA metagenomics assembly of... | reverse complement strand
GTCTAAACCTGGCTCGCTTCACGATTCAGGAATAAAACAAAGCCGAGAGCCGACATTCGCATACGTATTCGAGGGGGCGTAAGACGTATTCGCAGAACCGAAGCCCGCACGATCGCCCCTATCCGTATGACCGCCGAAAAGGACACCCCTAAGAGCGTTAGATCCTATATTGGTATAGAAGTAATCACACCAATAGGTAGTAGATCCACCTCCGACTACAGAAGCAATCAAATCGCCAAATTCACCGAAAATCATTTCTTTTGCATAACCTTCTGCACGTGCAGCCAATCCTCTAAGCGTATAGCCTGTGTAGTTACTATCGTTGTATTTAGAAGGATCATCGCAAACATACACTTTAGAAGTTCCTCCGTCTGAATTGGTTTTCACTTCTATATTTACTCCATCCGTCCATTTCCAGACGTGCCCGAAGGGATTTTCAATACCACGATAGCGAGGTACGGTAAATACTTTGCTGTTTTCTCCTTCTGCTTTCTCTAAAGTGTAAGCTACTTCACCAGAAGCATTTCCCAATTCATCACTCGTACCGCAAGGAATAATAGGATAATAACCACTAAAATTGTTCCACTTTGTACCATCCCAATGTAGTTACACCATTACCCAAACCACCCTGAGCATACCCGTTGCTATCTTTCTGGGCATTGAAAGCCAACTGGCAGTTAAGGTTTCCATACTCTATGTAATAGAGCCATGCCAAAGTGATATAAGCGTTATAGTCCATGCAGTTCCATTGCGTACCAGCCCCCCCTTTTTACGAGCAGCAGCACGAAAGTTTGTTCTACTCGTAGATGTAGCTGGCTTGCCTAATTTGGGATTTAGGCAAAGCATCCCAATCTGCTTGGTTGTTACCACCTCTGTAATCAGCCGAAGTATTTACTACAGAAGCCAGTTTACCAGTGCTACGTTGGATTGTTGCCTCATAAGCCGAGATATAGCATTTCTTTACGAAATGATAACCAGGTATCGGGTATTCACTGATTCGTACACCTCTTTTTGTTTCCATTGGTATAAAATCTTCTCCAGTGAGCAGGGATTTCCACCATAACCATACCATTGGAACCATCCCTTTTATGCGCTTTCCAGTTGGTAGGGTTAGGTATTCAATAACCTTGCCTTCATCTGATAGCAAACACCCTTTCATCTTGCTTTGAATTGGCAATGTTTTATGCAGTGTCATATTGCCAGTACGGGTAAGAACCGAAGAAGATACTGTTACATCTAATTCTACGCCATAACTACATTGATCCTCTGCATAAGGTAGCATAGCAGCCAGACCAGCTTGTTTGCTTTCTCCGCTTTTATCCAACACCTCAGTTGTGAGGTCGAAAGGGTTACTGCTGTCTGCTACTGGTAATTCATTTAATCTTTTGCCATTGTCGTAAGCTGTAATAATCTTTTTTTACTTTAGCTTCCTCTTCTGCTGTAAGTGCCATATTTTTTTATAGTGTTAAGAAGTTAAACAATAAAATTTACTAAGTTAATATGATACCACCAGAGCCGGATAAACGCATACCCTTACCAGAAGTAAACCTTATTCCTGGCTCCTGTACTTCAATCTGTATAGTTTGATAAATACCCGTATTTTCCGTTGGGATAACGTGAATTTTACTCATTCCTACACCGTTAATCATAAATACGCCATCAGGAGTGATAGACACCGCCCGATCATCACCGAGAAACAATACATTCCTACCAGTATCTACGGGAAGTAATTCTACCTCAACTTTGAAAGACTGGGTATTCCTGTAAGTAACTTTTCGGGTAGTTTAGCTTCATGGAAGTAGGGATCAGCTTGTATTTTGAGATTAGCGATTCTTCCAGTTCCTCCAGCCTTGCGATAACTACCCTTGCATCGCCAGTAGCTTCATTTGCATTATCTTTAGCAGTATTGGCTTCTTCCGCCTTTTCGTGAGCTTCATTAGCTTTTGCGTTGGCATTGTTGGTAGCCTCTACTGCCTTACCTGCTGCGCTATCGGCTGCTGTAGCTTTTTCATTAGCCAGTTTAGCAGCGTCCTCAGCCTTTTTTAGCTGCTGCTGTGGCGGTTGTTCCACGAGCAATACATTTCCACCAGGTAGTTTCGGTTAAAGCGTGTCCTTTGTTCCCGTCCTTGATACAGAGATAGCAACTATCATCCGTAGTAATGAAATCAAATGTATTATATGTGGTAGCTGATGAATAAGTTCCCTTATCCACGAAAAGCAACCTTTCCTAATCTTATGTTTCCTTCTGCCATATCACTTGGGGTTAAAAATTAAAAAATCCTTCATTGTCAATATCAAACATATCAGCAGCTATATCATCCTGGTAATACATGATCAGTTCCATTGTATCGGGATCAATCGTAAAAGTAGGATAGAGAATACCGCCTTTTGCCAAAATCCCGGTATCTACATACTTCTTTTGCGTTTCATCCCATTTCCACCAGTTGCCATTTCACCCATTTTCGGGGGATTATCCGCTTGTTCTTTTGCCCTATTTGCCTGAGTATTTGCATTGTTAGCTGCTGTTTCTGCCTTTTGTGCTTTCTCATTCGCATTAGTAGCTGCTTTATTGGCATTGGCTGTAGCACTTTCAGTTGCACTTTTTATCTCTTCCAATCCTTTTCGTGCATTATCCGCATTGGTAGCTGCTGTATTCGCTTTTTGAGTAGCCAAGTTTGCGTTGGAAGTAGCAGTTTTAGCCTGTTGGGCAGCCTCATTAGCATTATTGGTAGCCGTTTTCGCTGCCTCAGTCGCTTTATTTGCGTTTGAGGTTGCAGTGTTGGCACTTGAAGCAGCATTGTTAGCAGACTTGGCAGCTTCATTTGCACTGTTGGTTGCTTTTACAGCGTTCTCGTATGCCGTTTGAATGTATTCCAAACTTACTTTCACGCTGGTTTGTACCCCATTGATTAATTTAACTCCAATAGTGTACAATCCTTTCAGGTTATCCGAAAGTGTCAGCTCGCTTATTTTCTTCTTTTTAATAGCCATAGCTTTTCAAATCTATATAAAACTCACCATCTTCTGTAACTATCAATTCTCCAGCCTCAGAAGCAAGTAAATATTCATCCCCTCCAACTCTAAAGGCAGTAAATACCAACGTTAAGGTAAAAACGCACCAAACTTGATCGTCAGGGGAAAACAGACTTACTTTTGAGCTTTTGTAGTAACATGGGTATTCCTCGTAAGTGCTTTCAACGAACAAGGATCTTTTCAGCCGTTTGTACCTTCACGCCTTTCGCCTTCGTCTATTTCCACAACCTTTATCAGATCGTGAAGGAAAGCATTGTAATTTCTCCAGAACTCCGTTAGATTCTTAGCGATTAAGCAACAATTCAAGGCAACTTCTTTATGTTGGTACACTACTTGTTTGCCATCATAAATAGCCCCATTTGGGTAGAAAGGTTACGTAACATATTTTTCTTCACTGCTGGAGCTTTAAGTATTTGTGCCTCGCTTCCTTCCAATACACGAATACCGTAAACGGAGAAATCTATCCCGTCTATTTCATACCCCTGCGTAGGTATATTGGTTGTCGATAAAGGAGCCGTATATTTATAATCTCTCAAAGGGAAATCATCTGCGAATTTTAACGAGAAACTTTTAGCACCGATATACAGAGCTACATTTACCTCTGAAACCAATCGGAGTTTACAAGTATATCCGATTCTTTTAAACTCAAAGGTATGGTAAGCTCCATCGGACAACAGAGAAATGAAATCTCCAGTCTGATACATACCTACTGCGTTGAACTTTATTTCAAGTTCTTTAGTATCAAGTTTAGGATCCGACAAATCCACTTCGATACCGTCATACTCTGCCCAATCATTAGAAACTTTCTGGTGCTTTTAATGCCGGGAAAGCAACAACTTCATTATGCCCACCCTCAGCAATAAAAACCCCGAACCGAGTAAAAGCGTCCGTACCGTCTATGTATAAGTTATTTTTATTTCCTCATTATTACACCTTTATCGTTCATGTTACCTATGCTTTCTTTCATTTCCTTTATATTGGAATTGATAGATTCCAGATTCTTGCAATAGCTTGTATTTTCTCTGATACCAGTTAATACCTCAAGAAATTTGGCACAATGGCTAACCAATGATTTAATACCTTCATTTATAGAATAGGTATGCCCTTGAATTGCAGTTGTTCTTCCGTTCAGCTCGTTTACGCTGTCCTGGCTTGCTGCTATGCCGTTATTGCTGGAAACCTCACGATTCTCTGTTTCCCAAAGGTGAAAGCCTTGTTTGTTTGCTTCTTCTTTCCAATGCTCCATCCATTGTTGGGCATTATTCATATCCGTACCGATACCTTGATAGAAAGAGGAAACCAAATCCCTTGCTTCCTTAGCTATTTCTTCTTCTGTTTTGCCGGATCCATAGATTTTCTCCAAATCCGCTTGTAGTCTTTTGAACTTATCAGAGAAGAATAAAGAGTAGGCAATCTGTTTACCCAAATCTTCCAATACAGAAGATCCTTTTTCTCCAAACTTTTCCCACGCATCTACACCGTCATTTTTAATAGCCTCAGTGATACTATCCATTATACTATCACCTAAAGAGCCAAAAGTACCCTCTAAGTAATCTCTTAGTGCTTGTTGGGCTTCTTCCGCTTGTTCTTGAAGGTCTATAAGGTTTTGCAACAAATTCCGATTCTCATCGCTCATTGTTTGAGTGTCAAGAATGGCTTGCGCTCTTTCTTTGTTCAGATTTTTTTCACCATCTATTAAATCCGGGTAAACCTGGAGTACCGAAGTATAAATATCATGCTGCTTTTTCCAAAACCAAGCTCCAGTAGTGTAACTTCCCGTTTTATGGTTATATCATTAAGCGCACCTATACCCTGATTGTACGCATTTAATTTTGCATTGTATTCATCAAGCCCCCAGTTCCCTTTAGGGTTAAACTGAAACTGATAAGTTGGTTTATCCCCCTTTAGGACTTCTTTTATATTCAGCTATCGCATCACGATATACCTCTATTGCATTGATAGCTTTTTCTATTTGATCTGTCCCAAAAATAGATGTTGCTTCCTCCAAAAGTAAATTTTGCTCCATGAGCAATAAGTTGTACTGGCGTTGCATTTCCAGTTTGTTCTCGGCTACTTTCTTTAAGTGCCTCTTGGTGTTCCTTTTCAGCCTTAGAGGACAACCCAAACAATGAAGTGATAAGGGAAACGGCTGTACCGACTATGGAAAGGATAACCGAAGCTCTTTCTACTCCTTTGATAGCTTCTGCACCAGTAACCGCCAACGCTTGAATACCCGTTATCATAGAAATTATACCTCCTGCGATATTGGTAGCAGCAGACAAAGCAGCTTTGGTTGCATCATCCATCCCGTCAAAGTCTGAAATGATATTATTAACAGTATCATCTACCTCATTCATCACCTTTAGGGTATCGCTCCACTTCTTTTTTGTTTTTTTCAGCAGATGAAATGCTTGCGTCTTTTGCCTCAGCAACCTCTACTTTTTTCTCCAGGGTTTAATTTGCGCTACGAAGAGTAGCTTTTTTCTTTATCATCCAGCTTGCCACCTTCTTTTTTTCAGCGTGTCTTGGGCTGTTTGTAAAGCCTCCTTTAGCTGTCTTAACCCCATAGAGGATATTTGTTCTACCCATACATTAAAAGTCGCTTCACGAGTAGCTATCTCTTGATCTAAAGCGTCCAAAGCATCTTGTTTATCACTTTCAGCCTGAGCGATATTTTCTTCGGAGAAAGTAACTTGCCTTCCGGCTTTCTTATCTTTCTCTATTAACAGCTCGCATTTCGTCAATATCTTGCTGAAAATTTTCCTCTATCTCCTTGCGCTTTTCCGCATAGGTCTGATACTGCTTTAGCATTTCTTCTATTGCAGTCTGATTGCCAGTAGACAATTTCTTTCCAGCAGCATTTTCAAGAGCTTTAAATTGTTGCTCATCCTGCTCTGATAATTGGGTGGTAGTTGGCTTAAACGTACCTTTTTTGCCCTGAGATTCCCATATAGTTTTTTCCCACTCTTGAATTTTGGTTAGCTTATCCTCCTTTTGACGTTTGATCTGCTCCATTTCCTGCTCATAGTTGAGCTGGTTTTGTTTCAATGTTTTAGAAAGTCCTTCCTTATAGGTGTTGATCTCAGCTTGCCTTACAGCAAATTCCATATCCTTTTTAATACGGATCTGCTCTTGTGCATTACGTTTTATCTCATCGGAATAATCCTTTTGAGAAGAGGACGTTTTTCTATCTGGTAACTTTTTACTCAGTGAATCTATACGTCTTTGATAGTCGTTGTATTCAGCACTACCCTTAACGGTTTCTTTCTGCTCCTGTTTCAGCTTAGAAATACGGCTCTCTACTTGGCTAATAATTTGCAGCTCGTTTTCACGTTCAAGAACTGTAGCCTTTAATTTAGCTATATAGCTTTCCTGCCCTTTTACAACAGCATCGGTTACTACTTTGCATCAGACATTAAGCCGTTGTTCTCTTTGAGAGCCTTTTTGAAAGCCTCCAGTTTTTCTTGACCTTTAGTAATGGCTGCTTCTATCTCAGAAATGGATTTACCTTTGGTATAAAATACCTCTTCCTGATTACCCGTTTTCTGATTTTGGTTAGGATTCTCCCCGAAGCGTTTTTGAGCCTCTTTTATGATATTATTATAAATGCCACGAGCTTTGAATACTTTGGTTATTTCATCTTGCAAGTCATTAGTTATGTAGGTTTGCGCACCTATACCAGTCATGGGATCGCCAGGCAAGTATTTGGTTTCGTCAAACTGCTTTATAATATCCTGGATTTCTTTAGTAATTTCCCCCTTACCTTCCAGCACTGGCTTAATCTTCCAGTAATAAGTTTCCGCAAGGTCGATACCGTCTTTATCCTTCTTTCCCTTGAACTTATCTTTTAGTAGCTCTTCTACAGTTTCTTTGGCTTCTACCTCCTTATCCATGTAGTCATTAGAAGCCTCATTAACCGCTTTATCCATAGCTCTTGCACGAGCTGATTTTTCGGCTTCTTGCGTAATGATACGATAAGCCTTAGCCAGATCATCCAAAGCGTTCTTTTCATCCCCCAGCCCCTTCAAATACTCACCGTATTTGCTCATTATGGCTTCCTTTGCAGAACGGTATTCATCCGTACCTTCTTTGGCAGCTTTCAAACGTGCAAACATCGCATCAATTTGCAATCTTTCAGCTCCAATAACCTTTTCACTCTCAGATATGGCGTTTATTTAGTTTTTCTTGCGCCTTTTCTGCGTCAGTCTGATAAGTGATAAGTTTATAAATACCATAACCGAGAGCTGCTATGGCTGCTGCTGCCAAAGTATAAGGATTTGCCAGCATAACGGCTTTCAACCTGGTAGCTACAGCCGTAAGCCTGAGCTTTGCAGTTGCCAACAAGTTTGTTGTAGTTACATTGGCTGCTTGTGCTGCTGTGTTGGCTGCTGTCTGAGTGGTATTCAATGTTTTAGCAGCCGTTTCTACCGCTACTTTCTTGGTGCTAAAATCACGTGTGGCTGCTTGGTATTGTAAGGCTGCTGTTTCTCTGGCTGTTTCGGCTGCGACTAATTTTCTTTCTGCTGCTTCTACTTGTTTTGCGGAGCCAGTAGCACCGATAGACATAAGTTCTGCTAATCTTTGCTTCTCCAACTCTTTAGCAGCAAGGTATTCGGTTCTCTTGGCTGCTACGGCTTGGCTGGCTGCTGAAACCTCTGTACGAGCTTTAGCTAAAGCTGCGGTTTGAGCCTCTATATTTGCTGCCATTTCAGCTTTTACGGCAGTTGCTATACTCTAACTGTGCCTTTGGTTAAATTCTGCTTTGAAATGCTGCTTGCTGCTCTACAGTAAGCAATTTGCTTAGTTCCTCAGCTTCTCCAGTGGCTTTAATGGTAGTAACGGCATTTTTTGTAGCAGCAACTGAAATTACAGCAGCTTTGTACAAGCCATAAGTAACAATCAATTCTTGTATAGTTTCACCGATAGCCTCGTAGTTCTCTATAGCGGAGATACCAGTTTCCAGTATTGAATTGATTGTTCCCTCGTTAGCTTTCCCTACTTCGTTAAGCATTACAGAAATAGCATCGCTCATGTTGGAGATCTTACCCGTAATAGTCTTACTTTGCTCTTCCATCAGGTTGTAGAACATACCGCCAGAATTTGTAAGGTTTTCTATAACCTTCTGACTTCGGGGAATCCTACCTTTCCTTCGGAAACCAAAGCCTTAACTTCATTTTCTGCTACGCCCAACTCTTTAGCTAATTCACGAATCATCGGAATACCTCTACCCGTAAATTGGTTAAGATCCTCAGCATATAGCCTGCCTTGTGTCATAGTTGTACCGTATAACCAGGCTATATCTTGTAATGGAATAGATAAGCCAGCAGCGATATTTTCCTAACCGTACCAAAAGTGTCATTCACTTTGTCAGCAGCTATACCATAAGCAAGTAATTGTTTGCGCTACTTGACACACCAACGAGATCAAACGGAGTTTTAGCAGCAGTATTAACAAGCTGTGTCATTAAAGCATCAGCTTTAGCCTTACTGCCCAACATTGTATTGAAGGCAACTTCTAACTGTTGGTATTCGCCTCTTACCTGAGCTATCTTCTGAGCATATCCCAACGCTTGTTGAGCCGTGAAAAAATCCAGTTGCAGCAACCGTTATTTTTACGGAAAAATATTGTCTATCCTGCTACCTTCCTTTTTCGGCTGTGTTGCCTATGCTTCGGAAAAGAGAGTTAGATTTCGCCACATCGCTTTCAAATTTGGCGTTATCCAATCCTAAAGCCCACCATGTTGTACCTTCGTTGTTATTCATCTTCGTTTACGTCAAATATTGCGTTATTTACTGCATCCTGATTATTGGGATCATCACCATTTAGAATAATGCCAGTATCTTTTTTACCATCCTTCTTTGCTGAGAAAGAAGGCAGAACCGCATTATACAGACGAACATTGGCAAAACTCATTTTATATAGGATATAATCAAAAGTCAGATTATAAGCCTTTGCCATTCCTGCTACTACCGCCCAGATGCTATCGTTTCCTTCGGATCCGCTTCTCCTGCTTTTGTCGGTTTGAGAAGGTTTATCTCTATCAGGGAAGCGGTAAGCCCGAAAAAATCTCCTATCTCCATTCTGTTTATGATTTTAAGGGTAAGAGCGTTCACTTTACTTGGTGAAAGTTGTTTCAATATCTTATCGGATAAAACAGCCCTGTTATCAATCGTAACCTTTTTGCGTGTGCGTACCAAACCGAATAAAGACTTTTGAACTACGGTTGCTTCTGTAGTTATATTCTCAGCTCCTAAAATGAGAGTAGCTACAATATCGCCTAAAACCTTACAATCTTTCGCAATACGGAGCGATTCAAATGTAACCAGGCTTTTATCTAACTCTACTTTAGGAAGCTGAGAAATAAGTTCAGAGGCAAGGATAAGAGTAGCAATAGAAGGAGGTGCAACCTCGTATGTTTCTTGTCCTATCTGTATAGAATACGGCTTTTGTAAGATCGTATCAGACACAAGCCCTTCTATGTTGTCTTTTTCCTTGTTCATAGTTCAATTAACCTACAGATAATGATTCTGCTTTTTTATACTTCTCAATCATTTTACCCGTCTTGGGCTTCAATGAGCTAAAGATGTATTTTAGCATTTTACCCTTTGCGGACGACCATTCTTCTTCAACCTCAACAGAGCATTTACGCATGATGAATCCATTCAGCGTATCATCTTCAGGAGTAAGGCGTACTGCATATTTCATCTTTTACAACTCCGTCCTCTTCCGGAATAGGATCCTCTGTGCCAGAAGGAATAAACACACTCATAGCAAGCTGCTTATAAGACTTTTTGCATTTTTTCGAGCTACCAGTCATGCCCTTCTCCGTACAATTCTTGCGCACTTCCTTTTACAGTTGTAAGAAGAACTGTATTTTCTTCGGCTGTGGGCATTGTTTTGAAATTGGAAGGAGCTGCATCTTCAGCACCAGTTAGCCCAAATTCGACCAAGGGTTTACCCCATGTAATACCACTGTTTCCCATAACTTAAAAATGTTTTTAGTTCAAAATTTGATCTTTACGTTTACAAAGTGCATAGCTACCTTTTCTGCTTTGTAGCTTTTAATTGTTGCACCTAAAGAAAATCTGTAATCAGTAGGTTTCAAGGATCTAACAACCTCATCGGCTTTGCGTGCCAGATAACGGCATCTGCCAACATCTTTAACCAATACCTTACTGCCATTGTCTTTGTCGGGAACATAAATATTTACCGTTACGGAGCCAGTTTGAAACTGCCCATCCAAACCAGTAAGAAACGATACAATTATATCCTCTTCCATAGGGTTTAGATCTCGTGTTCCTTCACGATAAAACGTTACCTTTTATTTCCTTTGCAAGTTGGCTGTTTGTGATAATGTTGAAAACGTCCAGCTCTATTTCATCACCTGTCTTATTCATTTCATTTCAAAGCCTAATTGTTTCATAATCTGAGGTACAAGTTTGTTAGCCAGCAGTTCGGAAGAAGTAAGGACATTATAATTACGGGCTTCTACATAAGCTGCGTAACTCATTCCAGTAGATACAATCAAGACAATACCGTTTTGATAGTTCTTTTTCAAGCTATCCAAATGCTTCTTTCCGTTTTGCCCACCTTTTGTGTTGGCAAAAGCACTTTCTTCCATAACTTCACCATTAAAAAGTACGGCATAACCGATAGAGTTTCTAAGGTTTCCCGTTCTGTCTGTATAGTTGCCGTTTAAACGGGCTTCTTTCAGACACGCTTCACCGACATAGATAAAAGCCTTAATAGCTCTACCTATAACGGCTTTCTTGGTATCATCAAGAAAGTTGCTAAAAGCACTATCCGGCGTTTTTCTTCGTGAATCCCATCAAACCGTAATCTTTACTCTTCCTGAGCGATTAACAAACTCAATATCCTGTACTTCAAACTCACCCAAAACTGTGTTCTATCATTGGTAAGTTTTACCGTATCAGCTTGAAAATCCCTACTTCAATTAGGATCTCATAGCTTTTATCAGTAAACTTACCTTGTTGATAGATTGTGTTGCTATGCTTTACTGTTTTGTACAGACAACGTATAGGCTCACTCCATGATACGGTAGAGATAATCGGCTCACCGTTACCATCCAAACCGCCACCAGATAAAACCTTATACTGTATTGTTCCGTTGTATTGCATAACTTACCATTGGTTAGAACCGTCTGATACAGAAGATTCTTCGACAAAAATCAGAGCTATCTATATTGTACTCCCTACAAATAGCGGAGATACTTTTATTAATACGATCCGCATCCCACCCGTCAGAAATTCCACTTTCCGAATGGCTGTTTTCAGTCATTCCCTTAACGACACTAATAGCAGCCTTCACCAGTTCAACATCTTTGGGGATGAAGTTTTTAGAAGGGTCTATACCATTATCCAAAAGGGTAAATTCAAGTACATTCTGATCCGGGTAGAAGCCGGAACATATTTTAGTGCATAAAGCACGGATAGCGTCTAAATTCGTCATAGGTTACTCTTTACATAAGATTTCAGAAAGAGCCTTGTTTTGCTCTTCTGTAAGTTCACCGAGCTTGTTGGTGATTGCTTGAACGCCAGCATTTTTATTGATTGAAACGCCAATCTCAGCCAAAGCACCTTTTACAGCACCGATTTCAAACTCTTTATCAAAAAGGCTAATTTTTTCGGGTTTCTTTTCTTCTTTGTTAGCCTCCTTGATAGCAGAAATACTGCAAATTCCTCGTGAAACAAGATTATTTACACGATCCAAATCGCTTGTTGATAGAGTTTCACCGACTTGGTAGATTTTCTCCTTGTTGTCCTTGTCTTGGAACTTCTTTAATACTTTTAATGTTACCATATTGCATCGTTTTTAGCCGACCAAAGAAGCTGCTGCTGCCTTCTGATCGAATTGTTCTTTCGTATAAAAAAGTTACTCCCTCTACTGCTTCTTCCGGCTCTTCAAAGCCTCTAACTTGCAAGCAGACAATACCGTTAATTTCAGTGATAACCGGGATCAAACGGGCAGATCCTTGTGTATATTCACCAGCTTTTGCCCTGTAGATTCACCAGTACGCCATTTGGCTATACGAATACCGTTACCAGCGTTCATGTAATCTACATTGTCCTCTTCAAACAGCTCGTTATCTTCAATAGAAGGCTGGATAAAGCCAATCTTTCCAGCAGGTTTAAATACAATCATATTGTGATTCCAGGGATCTAACGGCTCACGTTCTCCGTCCTTTTCAATACCCACAAGACGGGTGATCTCACGAACTTTAGGCAGACCGTTATCAGCAAACAAGGTGTTCAAGTCTGGGATAGTAACAACCTTGCCGGATTTGTCCTTACCGTAGGCTGCTTCTCGAATTGTAATATCTCTTCGGATAAATGCAAGCAGTTCAGGAGCCATCAGTAACTCTTCAAATACGACACCTTTGTTTTGAACAAGGTAACGATCATGGTAAGAGTTAGAATAATATCCAACTTGCCAGCTTTTGAGTTAGCGTCATTCCACAATAAGGCTGAAACGAGTTTGTTAGCTTCATCCATCAGGTAATCAATTTCAAACTCACGTCCACCAGGGTTGTTGATAGAAGGAATGAAACGACAAACACCGAAGTTTGATATAGCTTTCAGAATCATAAAATCAGCAGTATCTTTGCAGCCCAGATAAGCGTTTTCCACATCGTTACGCAAAGTCTTTTCAATCTGCTTAACCTTTTGACCGTCTTTCAAGAACGGAGATTTATAAACTTCCAGCAACTTGCGGTAAGTGGAAGCCTTCATAAAGAACTTATGTCCGACACGTGGAATTTCTTCATTCCAAATATCAAAACCGTCAGAACGTCTTAACGGAGTGGGGGATTCATCACCGATCAGGGTTGCCATCACACGCAAATGATATTTGCCCATAATACCCTCAGCTCTCAAAGAGAGTTGCGGAGCCTCCCAATCAAACCACTCATCCGAATAAGTTTTCTGGAACAATGCTACTTCACGTTCTGAAGCCTTATCCAGTGTCTTTTTCCACGTTGCGAGAAAATCAATAGGTTTGCCATCTTTAAACAAACCAGTAAAAGTTGAATAAATAGATTTCATTTAGCACCTCCTTTTAATAAGTTTGCGACAATCGAATGTGAGAGTTCGCTTTTAAATAGCGTTTCGTGCTATCCTTCATGCTGTCGGGAATAGGCAAAAACACGTCTTTCCATTACAGCATATTGCATAGTGCCTCTGTAACATCTATGGCTGTTTCAAACTCTTTTTACAGTAACTTCTTCGATTGTTAAAGAAGTTAGGTTCACCAATAACAGCAGCATTAGTAGAGCTTTCAACAACCTCTACAAGCACATCATCTACTGCCAAACCTGAGATCTCAGCAGAAAGTGTAATTACATACGGAGCGTTTGACACACCAGGCTTTTCAATAGATACAATAGAAGGAGCACCTTCAAAAGTTCCACTAACGGATTTAGCTTGTAACAGCTTATCTCCAACAGAAAAGCAGGGTGAACAATAGCCATTTGAATACAAAGTGATAACTTTCTTATCCTTTGTGCCGATAGCTTTAACCTTCGCTGTTTTTACAATCTGTACCTTTCTTGTAACTTCATCGAAAATAGCGAGTGTTCCAGCAGGGATAATATCACCTACAGAAAAACGCTGTTTCTCCCGATCCAAGAGTTAAAACCGCCTGGTTACAATTTGCGGACTGCCTGTGTAAATCGGTTTTTCACCGACAAATGAAATTTTTGTTCGTTTCATTGTAAAATGATTTATTTAACGATAATTGATTCCAGCAACGCATCAGAAGCCTCTTCAACATTCTTTGCGTTTGCTGTTTTTACACTCTCTGGATCTTCCGAAATAAGGTTTTGAGTTATTAAGTCTTGTTTCAGACCAGCGCAATAAGCATCTGGATCCTCTTCATCAGGAATAACCAAACCTTTTCTTCTCCATTCGGGAATACCATGCTTGTTAAGAGCTGCTTGAACGGCTGTTTCACGATCTTTCTTAGCTTGCTCTTGTTTCATTTTATCCATTTCCGCTTGAAGTTCGGAGATCCGTTTGTTTGGATCGTTATCAGGTTCCTTTGGCTCCTTCGGTTCTTTAGGTTCTTTGGGTTCCTTCGGTTCTTTTGGCTCCTTTGGTTCCTTCGCTTTGTTAGCCCACCTGGTAGCTTCTCCTTGACTTTCTTTTGCCACATCCGCTATTTTGGTTTGCTACTTTTTCGATTTCCGCTTCATCAGTAGAATCATCCTCAATGCTGCCACCCATTTTTTCGGTTATCGCAGTAAGGTACTTCTCT
>ENA-OQAX01000198-OQAX01000198.1-human-gut-metagenome-genome-assembly--contig:-NODE-198-length-14317-cov-4.716068_pt1 | contig 14317 bp, 16 predicted proteins | sample MGYA00242741_ERZ504539 | MGnify/ENA primary metagenome ERZ504539 (study PRJEB26092, sample SAMD00036277) | human gut metagenome | host: Homo sapiens | study: EMG produced TPA metagenomics assembly of... | reverse complement strand
ATCCCGTTGCCTCGGTCGCTGGCAAACATGGCCGGATTTTTCAATTCACTTTCCGGTCTTTTCAGCGGTACCGTAATGATCAGCGCATCCTGCGCACGGGTCAGCGCCACATATAAATGCGCATTTCCTCGCTGAGTGTTTCACGTTTGATCGTCTGCGCCACGGCGGTATAAGGCAGCGTTTTGTAGCGGCTGGCACTGCTGCCCGCGCGCAGCATCAGGCCAATGCCCAGCTTCTTATGATACAGCACCGGATAGATGGCATCGCTCTGGTTGAACTTGTGGGAGGTGTTGGCCACAAACACCACCGGGAATTCCAGCCCTTTGGAGCGGTGGACCGTCATAATGCTCACGCAGCCGGGGCGGCTTTGGCCGATGGAAGGCGCCTGCACCCCGCTGCCCGCCTTGGCGGCATCCATTGCGCGCACCAGGGCCGAAAGACCTCGCGCCCCGGCGTTCGCTGCCCACGCGGCAAATGCCAGCAGGTCATCCCGGCAGCGGGCACCGTCCGGCATGGCGCCGACCGCCGCCAGGTAACCCGTGCGGGCAAACAGCTCTTCGATCAGCTGCCCCACCGTCAGGGTACGGGCCAGCTCGCGGTAAACCTCCATATCCTGCAAAAACGGTGCAAAACGCGGGTCGCTGCCGTGCAGCACCGCCGCATACAGGCTGCCGCCGCGCACAGCCGCGCGCAGCTGCACCAGATCATCCGGGGTGTAAGGGTACAGCGGGCTGAGCAGCACAGAGGAAAGCTCCACATCCTGTGCCGGGTTATCCAGCACACGCAGCAGTGCGGCAAAGGGGCGCACATGAGGGGCGTCCAGCAGGTCAGCCGCCACATCGGCATAAACCGGGATATCCAGCGCGGTCAGGGCAGCTTCATACAGCGCAAAGTCCGAACGGCCGCGCAGCAGAATACAGAAATCGTCATACTGGCAGGGGCGGGTTTTGCCGGGTTCGGCGTCCCGCACAGGGTAACCATCCGCCATCATCTGGCAATGCGTGCAGCAATGGTGCGGGCATCTGCGCGGTATCGGCTTCGCGGATCACATCCAGCTCGCACAGGCCGGGGTAGGTTTCGTCTTTTCTGCCCACCACAAGGCGCTGGCCATCGCCGTAATCAATGCCGCCGAGCCGCCGGGAGAAAAACGTTTCAAAAAAGTAGTTGATCCCCCGGATTACATCCGGCGCACTGCGGAAGTTGGCATCCAGCGCAATGGTGGCCGGTTCCGGGTAAGGTACCGGGGCATCGGCCGGGTAGGGCTGCCACGCCGTCTGCTTGCCCACAAAGACGGAGGGGTCCGCCTGGCGGAAACGGTAAATGCTCTGCTTGATATCCCCCACAAAAAACAGGTTAGAAGCATCCGGCGCGGCAAGGGCAAAGTAGATGGCATCCTGCAGCGCGTTGGTATCCTGGTATTCGTCCACCAGCACAGCAGAGTACCGCGCGCTGACGGTGCGGCACAGGCTGGTGCGCTCGTGCTCCGGTGTCAGCAGCAGTTCCAGCGTCATGTGCTCCAGGTCTGCATAGTCCAGCACTTTTTCTGCCAGTTTAGCTTCCAGCAGTGTGCGGCGGTACTGCTCCACTGCGCGGACCAGCGCAGCCACAAGCGGGGCGGCGCGGCGGCGGTCTGCCTGATAGTCAGCTGCCGGGCAGAGCAAAAAGTCCGTTCTCAGGGTCGCTATCTGTTTTTTGGCGCGGTCCCGCAGCATATTGGCCGACATTGCCGCTATGTTGGATGCGATCCCACCGGGCACCCGCCCGGCTCTGCGCCAGTTATCTGCGTTATCCAGTGCTTCCGGAACGGTGTCCCACGCGCCGTGATCGAGCCGATCCAGCACCAGCAGCATGCGGTCTTCGTCATCCATCAGTACGGCTGTCAGGGCTTTATCCGCCGCCGGGTCCTTCGCTGCAATTTTTTGCGCCGTGCGCAAAAGGCGCAGTACGCCCTTGATCCGCGCAGAGGTTTCCCGCAGAACGGCCTGCCCCCACTGGGTCTTTTCCGGCGGGGCATCGCTCTGCCACATTTCAACAAAGCGCTGCAGCGCCTGCGCCGGGTGTGGCAGCGCCTGGGTAAAGTGATACAGTTCCTGCACCGCCCGGCCTGTGGTATCATCCGTCCGGCCGCGGTCATACAGGTCCGCAAAGGCACAGAAGTTAGGATCGGTATATGCCTGTTCCAGCACGGTGGAAAGGGTTTCCTGCTGCAGGCGCACCAGGGTAGCGTCATCCGCAATGGTAAAATCCGGCGGAACATCCAGAGCCGAAAAGTTCTGCTGCACAAAATGCAGGCAGAACGCATCCACTGTGCCGATGGATGCCCGCTGCAGCCGCATCTGCTGGCGGCGCAGGCGCACATCCTGTGGATGCTGGCGAATCTCTGCTGCCAGGCGCTTGGTAATATCCGCCCGCAGCTTGGCCGCTGCCGCATTGGTAAATGTCATGATCAACAGAGAATCTCGCAGTCCACGGGTCGGGTCCGGGTCGGCGATCCACGCCCCGCCACATCGTTCCACCAGCACCCGCGTTTTGCCGGAGCCGGCCGCAGCCGAAACCAACAGGCTGCCGCCGCGGGCCTGAATGGCCGCGGCCTGCGCCGGGGTAAATTGAATTTTCGCTTCCGCCATTGTTGTCTCCTTATCCGGCGTTTTTGCATTTTAAGGTATATCTGAAAGCAAAGAAAATAACGACAATTTTACAAACACAAGACGAATTCCAATGCTTTTTAACACAGAATTCAGCTGTGTTTGGTCGAAAGAGGCTGAATTCTTGACTTTCCAGCTGCTCCGCCGGTTTACTCTGCGCCAAACGGGTCGTCCGGTTTAAGCGGTGTGCGCTCCCCTTCGCCGTCCGCATGACGGCAGACGGTGCGGTACTCACACCAAAGGCAGGGGCTTTTGCCTGCATTGGGCACCAGCGGGGCCGCGTCGATTTCACCGCTGTACAGGTTCTTGGCCATATCGGTCAGCATTCCATCCAGGTGGTCCCGGATGCGGTTGAACTTTTCCCGGTCAGCCAGCCGCGCTTTGGCCGACTGTGCCGTTGGCTCCCCGGTTTTGGCGCTGAAGCTGAGGGGCACAAAGGCACCGGTGCCCCTGGTATCCATGGCATGGTAAATGCTCGGCTCATCCAGCAGCAGTCCTTCCAGCGGGTAGTTCTGCGCCTGCAAAGGTTCTGCATCATCTGTTTCCGGTCGAATGATATTTTCCGGCGCGGGATCCGCCCACAGGTATTCTACCCCGGCTGCCGTGCCCTGCGAGAACAGATGCCCGCCGTTGCGTTCCAGGGTAAACAGGTAGAGCAGCATCTGGCAGTCCAGGCCGTAATACACTTCCCGCAGGTCAAACTTTTTTGGTTCCGGTCTTATAGTCCACCACACGGATGTAGGTTTTGCCGCCCAGTTCCATGGTATCCACACGATCCACCGTACCCACAATACGCACCGTGTGCCCCCTGCCATCGTCCAGCTGAACGGGGTCCACGCGTGGGGCATCCGGGTCATCGCTGTCCGGGCGGTCATCAATGCGCAGCTCAAACGCCACGGGCTGAAAGCCGGACTGCCGCACATCCCGCTGGATGAACCCCAGCAGCCCCACCAGGTTGCGCTGGATCCGCCCCAGCAGGTAGTTCATCCGCACCCCCGCACCGGGCAGGTTGGCGGCGGTGTATTCCTGCACCAGGCTTTCCACCAGCTGTTCCAGCTGCGGCTGGGTCAATTTGGCAAAGGCACTGCCCTCCCGGCGCAGGGCCTGCTCCAACACCCAGTGGGTCAGCGTACCGCTGATATTGGGGGCCAGTTCGGCTTTCTGGCGCGGGCGCGCCCCCAGCACATACTGCATAAAATAGGCAAACGGACAGCTGATGTACCGTTCAAACCGCGTGGGGCTGATGCGCACACTGGGGCCAAGAATACTTTCCAGTGCTTGACATCCTCCACGCGGGCGGGCTTGCGCTGGGCGGCGCGCTGCACGGCGGCATAGCCGGGTGCGGCCTGCGCGCTGCCCTCCACGGCTGCCAGTGCTGCCTGCACCGATGCCCGCTGCGGGGTGTTCTGCTGCCAGACATCCCCCAGCAGGTCAAGCGCAGCGGCGGGTGTTGCGGCCAGCTCTTCCGGCTGCACCACCGCCGGCGGCACCCGCAGCAATTCCAGCGCCGGGGCCAATGCCGCCGTGCCGGGCAGGCCCGCAGCGCCGCCCGGCCAGCTGAGCCACAGGTATTTCTGCGCCACCGTCAGTGCCTTATAAAAGCAGACCTGCTCACGGATCACACGGTTTTCAAAGCAGTCGGGCAGTTCCGCGCCAAGCGCGATCATGGTATCGCGGTCAGCGTGGCTCAAAAGGCCGGTATCCCCCGGTGTCTGGGGGAACTCCCCTTCCGCCAGCCCCATCACAAACACGGCCTCGGTTTCGGGCAGGCGCATGCGGCCAGCGGTGGTAAAGATCACGCTGTCCATGCTTTGCGGAATATGCCCCATATCCGTGGTGCGCAGCAGCAGGGTGAACAGGTCATCATAATCAGCTGGGGTGATGGGCTCTCCTGCGGGCAGCAGGTGCACCATCTGGTCCAGCAGCTCGGTGATCACATTCCATTCCCGCAGGGCTTCGTCCGCGTTGGGCAGGTCCCCGCATGCACGCAGGCCATCGGTCAGCTTCTGCAGGGCCTCCTCCGCCCCCAGGCTTTGCAAAAGTAGTAAATTTGCGCCGTCAGGGTGGCGGTATCCGCATTGCGGGCACGGTCCATAAATTTCTGTACCCGCGGCACCAAAAAGCTGCGGGCTTCCTCGGCGCGCTGCAGGTCCTGCTGGCTCTGCTCGCTCATCCGGTCGGTGTAGCCCTCCGGGTTGCGGGTAAAGGGTTCCCGCCAGTCCTGCGCATGCAGCGGCCAGGTATAGGCATAGTTTTCCAGTGCGCACTGGCTGTCCCGGTCCAGGTCCACCAAGCCGGTTTTCAGCAGGCGCAGCAGCGCGTGGTGGTCAGACCGCCGCGCAGCAGATCCAGCGCTGCATGGATCGCACGGGCCGGGGCGGTGTTTTCCGGCGTTGTGGGTTCATCACAGAACAACGGGATATTTTGCAGCCGGAATTCATACCGGATCTGCAGCAGGTACTGGTCGACCGTGCGGCAGATCACCGCCATTTTGTTATACGGCACACCCGCACGGGCACGCGCTTTGACGGCTGCCGCCACGGCCTTGGCCTCCGCCTGGCGGCTGTCCGCCTTATAATAGGTAATAGCCGGGGCGGCGGGGTCCACCTCTGCCTCCGGCGTATAGGTCGGATCCGCCAGCAAAAGGCCAAGCTCCGCCAGCACAGGGGCATCTTTGTGGCGCATGTCCTGGGTCAGGCGGATTTCTTTACAGGGCACCCCCGCACTGGCCGCCATGGATTTCAAGGTATTGGCCACCCGCCGCGCACCGCTGAACACGCCATCGTCCGCCTGGTCCGGAGCCTGGTCACAGCACAGGCTTACCGTTACATCGGCAACCGGCAGCATGGCCGCCAGCATGGCGCGCTTGGAGTGGTTGAATGTATCAAATTCATCAATGTACACCGTGCGGCCCGCAAAAAAGGCCTGGTCCAGGCTTTTGGCCGCCAGCTCCACGCGGTCGCCGGGGTCCATGGCCGTTTGGGCCAGCAGGGTTTCATAGGTTCCAAAAATCAGGGCCAGTTCCCCCAGCTTATCTTTGTCCGCACCGGGGGCGTTGGCATAATCCGCCAGGGTCTCCGGGCGGATGCCCGCGCTTTTCAGCTCGCTGATGGTTTCCGCCGCCTTCTGGCAGAACGCAGCGCTGCGGCGCTGGCGGCTGTAATACACCACCTTGTCCATCATTTCATCCATAGCGCGGCGCACCAGCACGGCGCGTCCGGCCTCGCTCAGCGTGGGCACCGCCGCACCGCCATAGCGGCGCAGCAGGGTTTCGGCCAGCGAGGTAAAGGAATAGCTCTCCACATAGGCAGAAAGTTCATCCCCCAGTGCGTGGTAAAGCGCACCTTCGGTCGAAGATGTAAACTGCTCCGGCACAATCAGGATACTGCGCTGCCGGCTGCGCGCACGCTGGCGCAGTTCTTCCCGCAGGCGCACCGATTTTCCGCTGCCCGAAGGGCCAAGGATTAAGGTCAGCATGGTGTTCCTCTTTCTTTTGCAGAGCTTCTTCTTGCACGCCCTGCCGCCATTTTGTCAATCCGTTATTTTCTGCCACACGCTGCGGGCGGTATCCAACAGAGCAAACCGCACCTGATAGCCGCCAAACACCAGCGCGTTTCTTCCGTATCCGCATACCTGGCTTTGCTGCTGCCCACGCAGAGCGCCGGGTACAGCACACAGAACCAGTTGTGCCCCTGGGCGCTGCCCAGTTCGATCCGCAGCGCCGTGTAAGTACCCGCCGGCAGCCAGAAGCCGGAATAGCGGCGGGCTGCAAACGGGATTTCTTCCAGCCTGCACTGTACCTGTTGGCTGCTGCCCGCATGGCGCAGCGTCCGTTGGGCTGTGCGCTGCAGGTCCGGCATGGCTGTGCGCAGGGTCTGCACCGCCTGCTGCTTGGTTTCGGCATACTGCGTTGCGGCTGTCACCTGTTCCAAAACAGCATCCCGCACCTGCAATTTCAGCAGCTGATCCTCCACTGTATCGCTGTTGGCTAAAATGTGCAGCCGCAGCGTATCCCCGCACACACGGGCACACACAGTTTGATACCGCACAGCCGCTGCAGTAAGTACAATGGTCAGCAGCAGGCCGCAGGCACAGCCCCATTCCAGAATTTTGCGAATCCTTAGCGGGCTAGCCCCGGCAGATGGTAATTTTTGCAGCAGTTTTTTCATCAGCGCTTCCCCCTTTGCTGCAAAGCAAAAAGCCAGGCCCGGCCAACAAACGCCCGGTGGCCGGCAATGCTTTGTCTGCACGCTGCGCAGTTCCCTGCGCCGTGCCTTGCCCCTTGACGGCTTGATGTTACAAGCAGTATGGGGCCAAAGGAAAGCTGTTATTCAATTATTTTACGTTATCTACTCTTTATGTGATGTGCCCATGTACTTTTCTACACCACTATACTTTCTTTGTCTATATAGTTTTTATAAACCATAAAAGGCATAAAATCAAAGACACAAAAGCTATTGGCAGATCACATGCTGCAGACCTGCAACCAACAGGCTTATTTTTCCCGCTTGGGTGTGTGGTCCTTTTGGCAGGCGCGCAAACGCGCGCACCGCCGCGCACCGGGCGGGCCAGATAAACCTGGTCATACCCGGCCTGCAATGCCTGTTGGGCCTGTTTCGCCTTTTGCCCATCATCAAACACACCAAACACCGCCGCGCCGGAACCAGTCATCAGGCTGGTTACTGCGCCTTGGGCATTCAGCTGCTTACAGATAGCGGCTGTTTCCACCGCGCCGCTGCAATGTTCCAACGCATTGCCTGCAGCGGTGCACATAGCAGCCAGATTGTTTTCGCGGATGGCCTGTTCCTGGCGCTCACAGTCCGGGTGAACCGGGCTTCCCATGATATCATAGCGCTTGAACGCCTCCGGTGTGGAGATGCCAACGCTGGGCATAACCACCACAAACCAGCAGTCCGGGCAGGGCGGCAGCGGCTTAATCAAATCGCCCACGCCCTTTACCCGGCAGGTTCCGCCCATCAGGGCAAAGGGTACATCCGCGCCAATGCCCGCACCGATGGCACACAGCTCGCTCATTGAAAGCTGCGCGTTGTACAGCTCATTCAGGCCAACCAGCACACCGGCAGCATCCGCACTGCCGCCCGCCATACCAGCCGCACCGGCACATGCTTCTGGATTGTGATATCCACCCCGGCCAGCAGCCCGGTATAATGGAAAAACGCCACAGCCGCTTTGTACGCTGTATTTTTATCGTTGGGCGGAACAAAGCTGCCCGGCAGGCGCAGGGTCAGGTCTGCACTGCGGCGCAGGGTGATGCGTTCATACAGGTCAATGGTCTGCATAACCATGTCAAGGTCATGGTAGCCGTTTGGCAGCAGTCCAGCCACATCTAGCGAAAGGTTCAGCTTGGCAGGCGCCAACACCACGACCAATTGTTTTTGATATACCATATCCTGTTCAGCTCCTGTTTTTGCCGTTTATTCTGCCAGCCAGCCGTGGTCTTTCAGGAAAGTGCGGATGCGGCGCATGGCAGTTTCCAGGTGTTCCACGCTGTAGGCATAGCTGATGCGCGCATAGCCTTCCCCACTGGCGCCAAAAGCATCACCGGGGATAATGGCAACCTCCTGCTCTTTCAACAGCATTTCGCAAAATTCCTGGCTGGTCAGCCCGCTGCAGCGAATGCAGGGGAACACATAAAACGCCCCGCGCGGCTCAAAGCAGGTCAGGCCCATATCGTTCAGCGCCTTTACCACATAGCGGCGGCGGCGGTTATATTCATCGCGCATCATCTCAATAGAATCATCGCAGGAATGTAGCGCTGCGATAGCTGCATATTGGCTGGTGGTGGGAGCCGACATAATGCAGCTCTGGTGAATTTTGGTCATCACCTTGATCACCGGTTCCGGACCAACCGCATATCCCAGGCGCCAGCCTGTCATGGCATACGCTTTTGAGAAGCCGTTCACTACGATGGTGCGTTCTTTCATGCCCGGCAGTGTGGCAATGCTGATGTGGCGTTCCAATCCATAGGTCAGCTCCGCATAAATCTCATCCGAAAGCACCATAATATTGGTACCGCGCAGCACCTCCGCAATGGCTTCCAGATCTGCCGCATCCATCACGCCGCCGGTGGGGTTGTTGGGATACGGCAGGATCAACAGTTTGGTACGCGGCGTAATGGCGGCGCGCAGCTGGTCCGCCCGCAGGCGGAAATCATCCTCCACTTTGGTGGCAATGTGCACCGGCACGCCGCCGGTCAACGAAGTGATCGGTTCATAACAGACAAAACAAGGCTCCGGGATGATGACTTCATCCCCCGGTTTGACCAGTGCACGGATGGTCAGGTCAATGGCCTCGCTGCCGCCCACGGTAACAAGCACCTCGCTGGGCTGGTAGTTCAGCTCCATGCGGCGGGCCAAGTAGCGGCAAATTTCGGCGCGCAGCTCTTTGATACCCGCATTGGCGGTATAGCGCGTACGGCCTTGTTCCAGGCTACGGATGCCCGCATCCCGGATGGTCCACGGCGTCTTGAAATCCGGTTCGCCCACGCCAAGGCTAATGCAGTGCGGCATTTCGGCGGCCAAATCAAAAAACTTGCGAATCCCCGAGGCCGCATGGATTTCGCAGCCGGCGCAAGCAGTTCATCGTAATTCATCACAGTACGGTACACTCTCTTTCGTCGGCTTCTTCGTTCAGGTACAGCTTGCCGCCGCGCTTATACGGGCGTAGCACAAAGCTGGTTGCCGTGGAAAGTACATCGTCCAGCGGAGAAAGGCGCTTTGCCACAAACAGGGCAATTTCCTGGAAGCTGTGGCCCTTGATGATGACCTGCAGATCATAGCTGCCGCTCATCAGCAGAACGCTGTCCACCTCGTCAAAGCTGGCGATCACCGATGCGATCTCGTCAAAGCCGCGGCTCTTGCGCGGGGAAACGTGCAGTTCGATCACTGCTTCCACCACATTGATACCAGCCTGTTCCCAGTCGATCATGGCTTCAAAACCGCGGATATACCCCTTGGCAACCGCCTCATCCATCATAGTGGCAACCTGGGCAGGCGTTTTGCCCATCATAGCGGCGATATCTTCCACCGGCAGGCGGGCATTTTTTTTCAAGAATATGCAGCAATTCTTCCATCATGCAGAAACTCCCCTATCTTTTCTGTTTACCGTCTGCCGCAGGGCAAATTTCCTGCCTGCTTCCGGCCCGTGATCTTACACACGCATACAAATAATATATAGATATTAGTATACCACAAATTTTTATGTCTGCACAGGGGGTAAAGCTGCTGTTTTATCGGGCTGCTTCCGCATTTTGCTCCGCCTTACCAGCGGTTCCCCGGCCCAGCAGCGCCATTTCGCACATATCTTTCCAATAGCGCTTGGGAGCGTGGGTCATCTGGCAACGTTCATTGCGGCGCTGTTCAATGGTAACGGCATCAAAAAAGCGTTTCCACAGCTTTTGCCAGTCCAGTTCCTCCTGCCCGGTGTTTTTATCATAATGCTCCATGACCATATACTGCACTTTGCGGTCCCTGCGCAGCATGGCGATGCCGTGGGTCGCATCAAAAATCATAAAGTCTTCATCCGGTAACCGACTGCAAAAGTGCCCGCGCAGCAGCGGCAGAATCCTGTTTTTGGGGTGGATCACCGTGCCAAGCATCATATCACGCTGTTCAAAGCGGATGAACTCAATATACTTGCAGGCTTCATTATTGACCGCCCGTTCTAGGTCAAACGCCGCACAGATATCCGGGTCCCTGTTGCACGCGCGGCAGCGGGGCCTTTTTCAAAGCAGATACGCGCAAAGCGCAGCAGGATCAGTTCATGTTCCGGGTCATCCGATAAAAATCCTGTTGTTATGCGTTCCTTTACCGTCGGTCCGAGCCGCTCCAATCCTCTTGCAACGCGCTGGGCGCGGGCAGGGTCTGTTACGATCTCGCACGAATCATAAAAGCTGATCTGCCCGCGGTCAGGTGCGCAGACGGCGGCAGGGATCTCTTTGCGGGAATAGCTTTCAAAAATACAGCACAAAAAGCCCTGGAAGGTTCCATCATAGCGGTACACCGTGTCGGTCACATGCGCCGGGTAAGACATTGCAAAGCCTCCTGTTTTACCTCATAGGCTGCCTGGCGGGCGGGCATCCCCGCCGCGGCCAGTTTCTGCACAGCGGGCGCTGCATCCGGCAGAACCTTCGGGGTAAAGTCATCCAGCGAAAGCTGCTGCGTACCCACGGCAAATGCCTTGGGGTCCAGCAGCGCCGCGGCGATTTCCTGCCGGGTTCCGTGGGCTGCGGCGCGGCCGTTGCAGGTAATAAAGTACTGGGCACGTTTCAGCACAACCCCCATCCGCTTGAGTTCCGCCATTCCAAGGTGCTGCTGGCGGCGGGCGGACAAAATCCGCAATGCACTTTTGGGCCCGATACCCGGAATACGCAGCAGGACCGCCTTTGGCGCAGTGTTGATCTCCACGGGGAAAAATTCCGGGTGGCGCACTGCCCAGGTACATTTGGGGTCCAGATAAGGGTCAAAGTTCGGCTCTTCCTCTGTCAGCAGTTCCCAAGCCGAAAAATCATAGTACCGCAAAAGCCAGTCCGCCTGGTACAACCGGTGTTCCCGCAAAAGCGGCGGGCGCACATCCAGCGCAGGCAGGCGGGAATCACTGTTAACCGGAAGATACGCCGAAAAGAACACGCGCTTGAGCGAGTATTTTTTATATAAAGATTCCGCCAATCCCATAATGTGGCGGTCGCTTTCCGGCGTCGCTCCAATAATCATCTGGGTGCTCTGCCCTGCCGGTGCAAACGCCGGGGCGTGGCGGTACAGCACCAGCTCCTTTTTGCTCTGCGCACTCTGTACAGCGATCTGGCCCATCGGCTTCAAAATCGCCTGCTTCTTTTTATCGGGAGCCAGCAAGGAAAGGCTGGCTTCGCTGGGCAGTTCAATATTGACCGAAAGCCGATCCGCCAAAAGACCGATACGCCGCACCAATTCCGCGTCCGCGCCGGGGATGGTTTTGGCGTGGATATAGCCGTTGAAATGATATTCTTGCCGCAGAATGCGCAGCGCCTCGATCATGCGTTCCATCGTATAATCCGGCGTACCGATGACCGCACTGGAAAGGAAAAGCCCCTCAATGTAATTACGCTTATAAAAGCCGATTGTCAGTTCTGCAAGCTCCCGCGGGGTAAAGGTCGCACGGGGTACATCGTTGGAGCGGCGGTTGACACAATAACCGCAATCATAACAGCAGGCGTTGGAATACAGCACTTTCAGCAGCGAAATACACCGCCCATCCGGCGTAAAGCTGTGGCAGATGCCCGCCGCCACGCTGCACCCCAACTTGCCGTGTACCCCGGCGCGGTCCACACCGCTGGAAGTACATGCCACATCATACTTGGCGCTATCCGCCAAAATCGCAAGTTTATCTTCCAGCTGCATGGTTCGTTCTCCTCTTACTAGCCAGCACGGTTTTATAACGTGCCCTAAAAAATGGTATAAGAAATACACGCCGCCGCATAAGCATTGTTTTGCAGACGGCGTGTAGGAAAAATTTTATTCAGTTATCTGCTGGCCTCATCCGCATTACCGCGGGAACGTGCTGCGGTTTTTTACCACTTGGCTTTGGTCTCCACAACCTTACCGGCAATGTACAAATGGTCCAATTCTTCCCCGCGGATGATCAAATCCTCATAATCCGGGTTGAAAGGATGCAGCACAACAGCGTTGCCGCGCTGGATGTATTTTTTCAGGGTACCGTTGCCATCACCATACACCATAACGCCAAGGTCACCGTTATCCAGCGTATTCTGGCGGTGAATAAGGGCCAGATCGCCATCCGAAATGCGCGGTTCCATACTGTCGCCTTTAACCACAAGATAGAAATAATTCTGCGGGTCCTTTACGCTGGCGTATTCTGTGCCGTAATCTTCCTCAAAAGCAAGGGCATCGTACCCTGCGCGCACCGTCCCCACAACAGGAATTGGGCACTGGGTATACTGGCTGAACGCACGCTGCCCAACGGCGCCGTGCGCGTCTGCGTTGCTTTGCAGGCCAAGCAGCATGTCTGCGGTAGTATCTAAAATTTCTGCCAGCCGGGCAACCGTCTGTGGGTCCGGGGTAGAGCGCCCAGTCTCCCACTTGCCAACAGCCTGTTGGGTAACGCCTAGCAGGCGCGAAACTTCTGCCTGGCTATAATGTTTCGCCTTACGGGCTTCTCTCAGTCGTTCTGAAAACATGGTTTTTCCTACTTTCACTGTGGTTGCCGCGCTGTACATAAAGCAGCAGTCAAGCGATGCACCCATGCACCAGCCCAAGCCGCGCATTCGCCAAGTTTTATGGTTTCATTATACAACCCAAGGTAGTATTTGTAAAGAGATTCCGTGAAAAAATATTCTAGAAAAAGTTGTTTTGCGCCCCTTGACAACAACCGTTAGTTGTACTATTCTAGATTCATAAAACAACATTAAGTTGTTCTTATGCATTTGTCGTTGTACTTTTATTGCATTTTTCGCAACTGTTTTTTTAATTTGCGGCACGATCCCGGAGGTCATAATTATGAAAATGAATCTATTTACCGAGCTTATCTGCAATGTCCTTTTGTATTCCATCGGTTTTGGCGGGCTGATGGTCGTCTGCGCCGTGGCAGAAGGTCAGCTTTCCCTGCTGCCAGCCCTCGCCATTGGGGCCGTGCTGTGCTTCACCTTTAACGCAGTTGCTGGGGTACGCATTGCCCTGCGCAATACCAATACGCAAAAGCGGAGCGTAACCATTGCCCCGCAGCCACACCCACAAAGCAGCACCCCACCCCTGCGCGTTATGCGCGGTGGGCATGCCGTTTAAATTTTGTCGGCGCTCTTTGGTAGCGCAAAGGCATTGTAACCCCGTCCGGAATGTGTTACTCTTATATTAAGTTAAGTAAGAAAAATCGTTTTGGAGGGTCATTATGCTGCTGGAAGTTTGTGTGGATAGCCTTGCATCGGCGCGCGCTGCCATTGCTGGTGGGGCGGACCGTCTGGAACTGTGCAGTGCACTGCTGGCCGGTGGGCTGACCCCTTATACCGAGCTGCTGCGTCAGATCCGACACGAAAGCGATATTGCCGTGCGCTGCCTGATACGCCCGCGTGCAGGGGACTTTCTGTATATGCCGGAAGAGATTGAGATGATGTGCGCGCAGATCACCGAGCTGCGCAGTGCCGGGGCTAACGGTTTTGTGATTGGCTGCCTGAACCCGGACGGCACGCTGGATTGCACCGCAACCGCACGGCTGGCAAAGACCGCCAATGGTGCTGGGCTCACCCTACACCGCGCCATTGATGTATCTGCCGCCCCATTGCAAACCTACCGCGACGCCGCCGCCCTTGGAATTGATACCGTGCTGACCAGCGGTGCCGCCGCCAGCTGTGTGCAGGGTGTTGACGTTCTGTGCAGCCTGTTGGCAGAGCGTGACCGCACCAATGGTCCGGAAGTACTGATCGGTGCCGGGGTAAACGCTGGGGTGATCCGGCAGCTTTCGGCTGCCCTGCCGGGCGCAAGGGCTTACCACATGAGTGGGAAAGTGGAACTGGAAAGCCGGATGGTGTTCCGCCGCGAGGGCGTTTCCATGGGGCTGCCCGGTTTGGACGAGTGGCATATCCAGCAGACGGATACAGCGTCCGTGCGTGCCGCGCGCCAAGTGTTGGACGATTTGGCGTGATTTTTATTGTATTTTCTTTTTTT
>ENA-OQAX01000197-OQAX01000197.1-human-gut-metagenome-genome-assembly--contig:-NODE-197-length-14328-cov-1.810436_pt1 | contig 14328 bp, 21 predicted proteins | sample MGYA00242741_ERZ504539 | MGnify/ENA primary metagenome ERZ504539 (study PRJEB26092, sample SAMD00036277) | human gut metagenome | host: Homo sapiens | study: EMG produced TPA metagenomics assembly of... | reverse complement strand
CAACAAGGGTCGGGTCTTTTACTAAAAAACAACTTTATACGCAGGTGTGGACAGAAGAATATGATTTTGACGACAATAACCTCATGGCATTTATCAGTAAACTGCGAAAAAAATCGAGCCAAATCCAGAACAACCTTTTTATATTCAGACTGTCCGCGGTGTAGGGTATCGCTTTAACAAGGAGGCATGAGCATGGAAATTAACCTTTATCTATTGTTGTCCTTATTGATTGCTTTGCTGGTAATCAGCTATCTTTTGGGAAAACTTCACCGCGTCCGTGGTCAGCTTTTTCTTATTAGGGATGCCCTAAACGATATAAAAGCCGGGAATTTGAACCGCCGTGTATTGGTGCGGGAAAGCGACCTGACAAAACAAATCTGTTATGATATTAACGAGATTGCCATGAGCAGCCAATCTCGGCTTATACAGCAAAAAGCAATCCGAACAGGCTTATAAACGGCTTATGACAAGCCTTTCCCATGATGTAAAAACCCCCTCTTGCTTCTCTGGTTGGATATTTGGAGGCTGTGGAAAGCAAGATGGTAACAGGAGCTGAGAAGGAAGAATACATTCGGGTGGCTATGGAAAAAGCCCACCACCTGAAAGATTTTGTGACCGCCCTGTTTGAATGGGTGAAGCTGGATGCCGGGGAACAGATTTTTCATTTTGAGTCTGCGACCTGAATGAGCTTTCCCGTGACATCATGACTGATTGGGTGCCGCTGCTGGAAAACCACGATCTTAGCTATGAAATTGAGATACCCGAAACAGAATACATGACACGGGTTGACTCTACCGCCTACACTCGTATTCTCAATAATTTACTGCAAAATATCCTGACGCACAGTGATGCAAGCAAAGTTTTCCTGACCGTGACTGAAACTGAGCAGCAGGCAAAAATCGTTGTTGCTGATAACGGCAACGGGATTGCCGCCTCTGATCTCCCGCATATCTTTGAACGGATGTATCAATGCGATCACTCCCGTTCTGCCAAAGGGAACGGGCTGGGCCTTTCGATTGCCAAAGAGTTAGTCAGTATTCATAAAGGAACGATTACAGCCGCTAGTGTTCCCGGAAACGGAACAACCTTTATCATCATACTTCCGAAAGCTCTGTGATTCCACGGATTGCTTTTTTGAAAAAAATTTTTATCTCGGCAAGGTTATGGCAAGGTTTGCGTTTTATAATTGGAACCATGAAAGGAGGAAACCGTATGACGATTATTACAACTGAAATCCAGAAATGGAAACGGAATAAAAATTGTCTGGTGTATTTTTGGCTCTGACACTTCTGCTTGGAGCGTTTGCAATTTGAGAGGGCTTGCAGCATTTTCAAGGAGCAGTCCCTTTATGGATAGTTTTGGCGACCTTTACACACTGGCCTTTTAAGAATCTGTCCAGCCTGTTTCTGCCGATTGTGCTGGGAATGTTTGCAACGACACTGTTTTTCGATGAACACAAAATGACACGATGAAACAACTGCTTATCATCCCTATTACAAAAGCACAGCTATACTTTTCAAAAGTCGCTGTGGTTATTCTGATGTCCGTAGGACTGTGCCTGATTACTTTTCTTTTGTGTGTTGTCGGTGGGCTGATTGCCGGAGCTTTCCTGATCTGAACGCCCAAACACTGATGGACGCTGGTCTTTTGTATCTGGCAGGTGGTATTCTGATTCCCATAGCCATGCTTCCGATTGTGTTTCTTTCCACGCTGTCAAAGGGATATATCCTGCCCATTGGCGCAACGCTGCTTTATCTGATTCCCGTAGTCATTGCCCCGGCTTATCTTACGGGAATACACCCGCTGGCAAGCGTGATGGGGATTTATCCCCATATTTCCGAAGCGGCCGCAGCTATGGTAGAAAGCCTGATGCAAGGCGTTTTTATTCAATACTTCGCCGCTTGTTTGTGTCGGTTCGCTGCTCTTGATCGGTGCTACATTTGCCGCCGCATCCGTAGTGGCTCTAAAAAAGCAATCTTACTGAAAGGAAAGACCTATGAAACGATTGAGTTGTTTATTACTCGGTATTCTGCTTGTTTTTTCTCTTTGTGCCTGCCAGCAGGCCGCTCCATCTTCCGGCGAGGCTCCCGACCAACAGGCCATTACGGAAGAAGCAACCGAATACTTTAACCAAATGATGGATGGAGATTTTGAAACTTTCTTCAATGCGTTGCCGCAGGGCGTACAGGACAATATTTCTGCGGAAACGATACAGGAAACATGGGAAGAAGAAGTCGATAAGCTGGGCGGGCTGCCGAAGAACACTTCCCCGGATGTGTCCTGCTATGTGCCGGAACACTCTGACCAAATCCGTGTTGAATTTGTCATTCCTTGTGACAAAGGCAATTTCAAAGTATTCATCAACTATTTCCCGGATGGCAGTCTTTACAACTATGTTATCTGGAAGAACGAAACAAAATGAGAAAGCGAGGTATTTTTATGAGTGATCTTGTGATTGAAACCAAAAAGCTGACAAAGATTTACGGGGAACAAACTGCCGTTAATTCTGTGAATCTTCATGTGAAACCGGGTCGGATTTATGGACTTTTAGGACGCAACGGAGCCGGTAAAACCACAATTATGAAAATGATTTTGGGCCTTACACCAATCACTTCCGGCGAAGTGGATGTGTTCGGACAGAACATCAAAGGCCATGAGAAACGCATTTATCCCCGTATTGGAGCCATCATCGAAACTCCCGGTTTTTATCCGAATCTGACCGGCACAGAAAACCTTGAAATTTTTGCGAAGTTACGAGGGACACCCCAGCCCAATGCCGTCAAGAACGCGCTGGAAGTTGTGGGATTGCCCTACAAGGACAAAAAGCTGTTCAGTAAGTATTCCCTCGGCATGAAGCAGCGCCTCGGTATTGCCAACGCTATTCTGCATGACCCGGAGCTTTTTGATTTTGGACGAGCCGACCAATGGACTTGACCCTATCGGTATAGCCGAAGTGAGGAACTTTATTAAGAATTTAAGTGTGGAGCGTGGCAAAACCATCCTAATTTCCAGCCATATACTTTCCGAAATTTCACTGTTGGCAGATGACATAGGCATTATCGACCACGGGGTTCTGCTGGAAGAAAGCAGCATGGAAGAATTAGAAAAGAAAAATCGGAAATACATCCAGCTTCAAGTGTCGGATATTCCAAAAGCCTCTTTAATTTTGGAAAGGCAATTCCATGTGACCGATTATGCGGTGCAGGACGAACACAACCTGCGGCTTTATGACACCGCACTGGATATGGCGGCAATCAACAAGGCCCTTGTGGTGCAGGATGTAGCTGTTATCAGCTCCCAAATCTGCAATGATACCCTTGAGGATTATTTCAAACAGATCACAGGGGGAGAGGGAATTGCTTAAACTGATACAAGTTGAATTTCTAAAACTGCGCCGGAGAAAGTTTATCTGGCTCATGCTGCTGGCGGCGCTCTTTATGCCACTGGCTGCCGTATTTTACTTTTCAAGTGTCAAAGGAACCGGTGTGGACCCCATTATGTTTTACAAATGGACAGCGTTCAGCTATACCCCGTGGATCATCCTACCGGTAGTGCTGGGGATGTTGTGTACCATGCTGATGTATAACGAAACCAGTATGATATGCTCAAACAGCTTTGGATTGTACCGGTCAATAAAATGGCATACTTTTTCAGCAAGTTTGCTGTGGTGCTGGTGTATTCCATTTGCTTTATGCTAGTCACCGCAACGGCGTCCATTCTGACCGGCGTACTATCGGTTATATTCCCTTTTGACAGTGAAAGTGTCCTTTTATCTTTTTGCGGAAGTGTATGGAAATTTTCTCTGTTGACTGCCTTTGCGGTGTTACCAGTACTGGCGGTTGCCGCAGCGCAAAAGGGCTATATTCTCCCTGTTTGCCTGACGCTGATTTATACATTCCTCGGCTTTATCCTCTTGATGGTGAATATGTACCTACATCCGCTGTCCAGTATGACCGCTATTGTTATGTATGATATTCCGGGTGTTGTATTCGATCAGCCATTAAATATTCCAGCCGCATTTCTGTGTATTGGTGTATGGGCTGCTGCTTCGGCTGTATTGGCGAATGTGGCATTGGTTCGGAGAAAGTGAGGTGCAAAAAATGATGAAAGATTTGCTTTGGGCGGAGAGCCAGAAACTCCACCGTTCCAAAATACTCTGGATTGCTGGGTTTGCAACAGTCATGGTAGGGTTAATCGTCTTTGCACAGGGACAGTTTACATTCTATGACCGCCGATATATTGACGGGGCTGGATGGTTTATGACAGCGGCCCAATCCCTTGCTACCTTTTATGTTCTGCCTGCTGTAATTGCCCTATTGGGAAGTTATATGATTTGCCGGGAGGAACAGGAGGATACCTTAAAATCTCTGCGGCTCATTCCCGTAGATGAAGTGAAACTGACACTTGCCAAAATGATACTTGCCTTTGTGTTCAGCGTTCTGATTTACCTTTTACTTTTTGCAATTACCTTTCTTGTCGAGGCAGTTTTGCATTTAGAAGCACTTTCCGTTGGCCTTGTGTTAGAAAATCTGAAAATATATTTTCTGGATGGGGTAGGCGTATTCTTTGCAATTTCGCCTATTATCGCTCTGGTAGCGCGGATGAAAAAGGGGTATTGGCTGGCTCTGGTATTTGCAGAAATTTATTCGTTTGCTGGATTATTTGCGAGTATGTCCCAGCAGTTAAAGACGGTATATCCCATGACAGCCGTTTTCAATATTTCTGGTTATTATGATGCAAGCGTGGTTCAAGTTTTAATTGGGTTTATCGTTCTATTAGTTTGTGGCATTCTATCGTCACTTATATTGAAAGGATTAGGGAAAAAATTCGTATAATCATGATATTTCTAATCATCTGCGCACGACGGCAAAGAAAAAAAAGCCGTCGTACAGCAGACACATTTCCACGCGCTATGAAACGGCGGCTTTGATTTTCAGAGCCGCCGTTTCTTTTCGTCTATCCTAAACCAACGACGACCTAACACCGTGTAAATCCACGCGGCATATAGGAGGATTGCCGCCGTGTCTATTTTTGTCTTTTTTCACAGTACCCATGATCTGCACCAGCTAAAAAAAGCGTAGCTCCCCCTCCGGGTTATTCCGGCTATGTATGCGAAATTTGTTGGAACCTTAACTATCATGTCATTTCATGCGTCCGTGTGGCTTCATGCCGCCCGGGCGCTTTTGTGTTCTTATGGGGCTGCTTCGGGTCATGTTGGCCCGAAGTCATTCCCGGTGCCGCTCCCCGCCGCCTTCGTTTCGGTCACTCGTCAACCAACAACCGAAACGGAGGTCAATATGGCTATTATCAATTTGCGGGACTATTACCCATTCTATACATCGGATTGCTTCATGGAAGTATCGGAAGAAGTTGCAGAAATGTTCAAAGAGTTTGATCGTAAAGAGGCTGCTTATCGGCTGCGTACATACCGCCACAAAGCCTACTATTCCCTTGATCGGGATGACGGGCTGGAGCATGAGGCTGTCTTTGTCGCTTTATCTCCCCATGAACTGTATGAGCGGAAAGTGACCATGCAGGAACTTCACGCAGCGATTACCAGTCTGCCAGACAAACAGGCAAAACGGATTTATGCTCATTTCATTCTCGCATGACCAAACAGGACATTGCCCGGGCAGAGGGCGTCCATGAAAAAGTGGTTCGTGTCGCAATCGAGCGAGGTCTGCGGCACTTAGAAAAAATTTTGAAAAATTCTTTGTAAGGCGTACCGATTTAGGCCGGAAAATGAAATGGCTTATGAGAGGCAAAACACTTCGGGTCACAATGGCCCGAGGTTCAGACAAGCCTCATGCAGATTGAAAATTGAATAAAAAAGACACCCGGATACGAAGGGGAACGCGCTGTGTGACAGACCCGCCATGACCTCGGATTTCAGAGAATACAGTCTTTGTAAAACTGAGCGAGCGACAGGTCCATGCCATAGGTGGGGCAAGGCTGGCTCCACCGGAACAGGCGCAGAACCCGGATACTTGCGTTTAGTCACAGTCCGAGCGTTGAAGCGGCCTTGCAAGCCGTGAGCCGTCGCAGGCAATGAGAACGCCTTGCCATCAGAATGGGGAGAGTTGAAATACTATGGGGCATGAAGCCTATGTCCGTCCGATGTGTCTGAAATGAAGTGAAAACCTATGGGGAGCCCCCGGCAATGCTGTCTGATGATAGGCCAACCGATCCGGCGTGGCTCCCCATCTTTTCAAACAAGGAGCATTTTATGGGAAATGCGTTTGGAATGATCCCCGGCTTGGAACCGGACGAATGGAGCAATGACGCCTGCCGTGGTTATGTCATTATGGCAATGGAGAACTGCGGATTTTCAAAGAAGGATATACGGCGTGTTGTGGGGCAGCTTTATGAAGTATTTGACCTCAACAGCGTGGAGGACGCCAAAGAAAAGTACCATTCCAGTCCTTACTGACCTCGGGCCACATCGACCCGAAGTGGAGAAAGCTCAAAGGGCGGCACCTGCTGGGTGCCGTCTTTTGACATTTCCCCACGGGACAAGTGGGAAAGGCTGGCATATACACGCACTTTCGCAAAGGAGGTTTTCAATGACGCAAGCTGTCACTTATGAACGAGAAACAAAGGCTGTCGCATTTCAAGGGAAGATCATTGTGCTGGAAAGCCTCACGCCGGTACTTCCCCCGAAGGAGAAAGCACAGCGCAAAAAAGAAATTGAGCGTTGTCTTTATGAGGTGTTCAGCAAATATGGGGACAGATTTCCCTAATCATTCGCAACATTGTTGTCCGGGGCTGCTGATGGTATAATATAGTTGTAAGGTTGGTAGCTCCATTCCAACAAGGAAAGGAGCCCAATATGGAATTTATCAGAGAAGATTGTATTTACGCAAGACAGTCAGTAGACCGCAAGGACAGTATCAGCATTGAAAGTCAGATCGACTTTTGCAAGTATGAATTGAAAGGTGGGAGCTGCCGGGTATTCAAGGACAAAGGCTATTCCGGTAAAAATACGGACAGGCCGGAGTTTCAAAAGCTGCTGGGCGAGATCCGCAAGGGAAAGGTCAGGCGGGTCATCGTGTACAAGCTGGACCGTATAAGCCGCTCTATTCTGGACTTTGCAACGATGATGGAGCTGTTTCAAGAGTACGATGTGGAGTTTGTATCCTCCACGGAAAAGTTTGATACTTCGACCCCGATGGGCCGGGCCATGCTGAATATCTGCATTGTATTCGCCCAGCTTGAACGTGAGACAATTCAGAAGCGTGTCACAGACGCCTACTATTCCCGGTGCCTGAAAGGCTTTCACATGAGCGGACAGGCACCATACGGTTATCAGTTAGAGCCTACTGTGGTAGAGGGTATCCGCACAAAGAAAATGGTTGCCGACCCCGTAGCCGCCGACCATGTACGGCTGATGTTTGAAATGTACGCTGAACCGGAAACCTCTTTCGGAGATATTACCCGATACTTCGAGGAACATGACATAAAAAATTTATGGCAAATCCATGTTCCGTACATTTCTTTCCCAGCTTTTAAGAAACCCCGTTTACGCACAGGCCGATTTGGAGCTGTACGAATTTTTCAAGAGTCAGGGCGCAGCGATTGTCAATGACGCTTCTGACTTTGCCGGAACAAAACGGCTGCTATCTCTATCAGGGACGGGATGTGAAGGAGGACAAGGGACAGGTGCTTAAAAGACCAGATACTTGTATCGCTCCTCATGAAGCACTCATTTCCTCTGACACATGGCTGAAATGCCGGAAAAAACTTATGGCAAATACCACCTTCCAGCAGGGACGGAAACCGAAAAATACTTGGCTGGCCGGAAAAATCAAATGCGGGCATTGTGGGTATGCTCTGAAAGCCACCCATGTACCAAACAACACCGGGTATTTCCGCTGTACCAAACGGACAGAAAATAAAGGCTGTCCGGGCTGCGGGAAAATCCGCAAAGAAGAATTTGAGCAATTCATTTTCTCGGCCATGCAGGAAAAGTTCAAAGACTTTCAGATACTCCACGGCAAAGAGGAAAAAGTCAATCCGAAACTGACTGCCTATCAAGTGGAGCTGGCACAGGTGGAGGCAGAAATTGAAAAGCTGCTGGATACGCTGACCGGAGCCAATGCGACCTTGCTTGCCTACGCTAACAAAAAAAATTGAAGAACTGGACACCCGACGCCAGACCATTTCAAAGGCAATCGCTGAATTGAGCGTTGAAACCATATCTCCCCAGCAGATAAAGAAGTTATCCTATTATCTCGACAACTGGGACAGCATAGATTTTGACGACAAAAGAAAAGCCGCCGATGGTTGATCTCTACGATCAAGGCCACCAGCGACCGTGTTCAGATAGAGTGGAAAATCTGACATTTCCGCTCTATCGCCCCTCATTTCTATTTATCTCGTTTGTACCCCTTGTACACCGATGTTTGCAATACTTAAGAGACAGTTTCCCGTCATCTAAAGAAAAATGAATCGTTACTGGCACAAATTCGCTTATGTAATGAAATCGTTCAGGAAATAGCAGAGCATACGAATGAACCTGAATTTGAGGATAATATCATTCTTGAAAAAGGAGAAGTATTAACCTCATTATATGAAAAAATGAATTCAGCAAAGAAGCATTAATACAAATCAAAGCTGTGCATCCGGAAACGTCAATTGTTAGAGAATGCCTTGTTTACAGGATCTAAAAATGAGCCAAGTATGCTTTCGGAATTGAAGAAAGAAATCTTGTCCTCTGATTCTATTGATTCTTTTGGTTTCATTTATTAAGTGGAGTGCAATACGTCCACTTCTTGTGGAATTGACTGCATTCACGAAACGAGAGGGTGTTCGTTTACGTGTGATTGCAACGACTTATACACAGGCTACAGATTATAAAGCGATTGTTGCTCTTGCAGAGCTTCCAAATACGGAAGTGAAGATTAATTATGAAACGAATCATGCACGTATGCATGCAAAATCTTATTTGTTTAAAAGAGACACTGGATTTTCAACTGCATATATTGGCTCATCAAATCTTTCAAATCCAGCTTTGACTGGGGGATTGGAGTGGAATGTGAAGGTGACTGAGAAAGAGTCATTTGATATTGTGAAAAAGTTTTCGGTTTCCTTTGAGAGCTACTGGAATGATGCCTCTTTTGAAACCTTTGACCCTGAAACCCAGACTGTCATGAAAAGCTGAAAAAAGAATTAACGAGGGCTGCATTTGATAGAAAGTCAAAACGTAGTCTTCAGGTTTCGATTCGACCATATGCATATCAGCAGGAAATTTTGGATAATCTTGCTGCAGAACGAGAAGTATACGGACATTATCGTAATTCTGGTTTCTGCAGAGACAGGTGTTGGAAAAACAATTATTGCGGCATTTGATTATAAAGCTTTTAAGGAGAAGAACCCAAGAGCACGCTTGTTATTTGTGGCTCACAGAAAGGAGATTCTCGAACAGAGCATTCAGAAATTCCAGGAAGTTTTGAATGACTTTAATTTTGGTGAGTTGTACGTAGATGGTTATAAACCAACGGATATTGAGCATCTGTTTATCAGTATCCAGTCATTCAAATTCTGCAAAGCTTTCTCAGTGGACAAGCAAGGATTATTATGACTTTATCATAGTGGATGAATTCCACCATGCAGCAGCTGATTCTTATCAGGAATTACTGGCATACTATGAGCCGAAGATTCTATTAGGATTGACTGCTACTCCTGACCGAATGGATGGTAAGGATATCCTGAAGTATTTTGATGGACGTATTGCATCAAAATTACTGTTGGGTGAAGCGATTGATCGAAATCTGTTAAGTCCTTTTCAGTATTTGGGTGTAACAGATGACACAGATTATAGGAATTTCAAATGGACGCGTGGTAAATATGATGTGTCAGAGCTGGAAAAAGTATATACGGCAGATACAAGACGTTGCGCTTTGATTTTAAACAGTGTAAAAAAATATGTGACAGATATTTCGTCTGTGAAAGGTCTTGGATTTTGTGTCAGTGTTGCTCACGCAAATTACATGGCGAAATATTTTAATGATAAAGGAATCCCGTCCATTGCATTATCTTCGAAAAGTGCAGACGATATTCGAAATGATGCAAAAAACAGATTTGTTAAGTGGAAAGATAAACTTTTATTTTTCGTTGTGGATTTATATAATGAGGGTGTGGATATCCCGGCTATAGACACCGTCTTATTCTTGAGGCCAACAGAAAGTGCGACTGTATTTTTACAGCAACTAGGACGAGGGTTACGTTTTAAGTCCAGGGAAAGATTGCCTTACGGTTCTTGATTTTATTGGACAGGCAAACAAAAAGTTATAATTTTGCAATGAAATTTGAGGCAATTGTAGGGAAGGCCGAAATCCATTCGTAAACAGGTGGAGGATGGATTCAGCAATCTGCCAAGAGGTTGCTATATCGAACTTGAAAAGTATGCAAAAGAATATATTCTGGAGAACCTGAAGCAGACAGATAATAACAAAAGAGCACTGATTGAAATGGTGAGAACCTTTGAAGAAGATACTGGATTACCGCTTAATCTGGAAAACTTTTTGCTGGAATATAATATGTCTCTGTATGATTTCTATCAGAATACAGGTGCCAGATCTTTGTTCCGCTTAAAAAAGTGGGCAGGCATTATTGAAGATGACAGAGATGTAGATGATAAAATTTACAGTATGATGACCGGATTTTTCCATGTGAACTCAGCCAGACTACTGGATTATTGGATCAGATATATTGACGGTAATAAAGTTGCAAATAACGAAGAAGAACGCATCATGCGAAATATGCTTTATTATACATTTTTATAAAAAAGAATCCGGCTAAATGCGGTTTCCAAAGTATCGATGAAGGAATTGAGTCAGTCCTAAAGGAAACTTTTGTAAGAGATGAAGTTCTGCAGATTTTGAAATACAATCGTAAGCATATCAGTTTTGTTGCTGGGAGAAATGAATACTCTTATCTTTGTCCTCTGGATTTACACTGCCGTTATAACACAAAATCAGATTATGGCTGCATTTTGGATTATTTACAGAGACAGAATCACCGGAATTCAGAGAAGGTGTAAAACGTTGAAGATAAAAAACAGATATCTTTTTTATTAATCTGAACAAATCAGAGAAAGATTTCTCTCCATCTACTATGTATGAGGATTATGCAATTAACGATAAGCTCTTTCATTGGCAAAGCCAAAAGTCAGGATAGGCAAGCGAGTGCAAAAATACAGAGATATATTAATCACAAGAATACAGGTGATATCATATCATTATTTGTTCGTGAATTTAAAAGGCTTGGTTCATATACAGCACCATATACTTTTTTAGGAAATGCAGATTATGTGAAGCATGAAGGAGAGAGACCTGTCAGTTTCGTATGGAAGCTGCATAATTCGATTCCTGCGGATATGCTTCCAAAGGCAAACAAGAGCATTGCTTTGTAATTCTATGTGATTAGAAATAAAAAGATGTGCGTACTCTCTTGACAAATTCGGGAACAGGAAAGATATATGCATCCGCACTTGCTATGCGTGAGCTTGGTTTCAAAAGAGTGTTGTTTCTGGTTCATCGTGTGACACTTGCGAAGCAGGCTAAAAAATCTTTTGAAAAAGTTTTTGATAAGAAAGTGACAATGGGATTGGTGGGAGCCAGAAATGCCCGGAAAGAAGATAATCGCGGACGTATGCAGCCGATCACGAAAGTAACGATGAAAATGCATCATCCAGTGAGAGAAGATTTATTACGGTATTTACAGTCAAATATTACAGCATAAATGATTTGAGGTACGAAACAAATGAAGACAATAAAAGTAGTTGCAGCAGTTATCTGCGACAATATGAAAGAAAAGAATAAAATTTTTGCAACGGCTCGTGGTTACGGTGAGCTGAAAGGCGGTTGGGAGTTTCCTGGAGGAAAAAATCGAAGCAGGAGAAAACTCCTCAGGAAGCATTAAAGCGAGAAATCATGGAAGAACTGGATACAGAAATTAAGGTAGGGGATTTGATTGACACTATAGAGTATGGTTATCCCACCTTTCACCTTTCCATGGATTGCTTCTGGGCAGAGGTCACAGCGGGTCACCTGGAACTAAAAAGAAGCGGAAGCTGCAAAATGGCTTACGAAGGATCAACTGAACAGCGTTGCCTGGTTACCGGCAGATATCACTTTGATAGAGAAAATTCGAAGGAACATGGAGAACTGATTTCTAATATTATTTTCAGAGGAATTGCTATGATATACACAGTAAAACGAATTGATGAAGACCTGGACTTCGGTTGTGAAGAGCGACCGAAAGGCATGCCAGTCATGGCAATAGTGACGCTTACGAATTCTTCAGGCGAAGAAATAAGGATAAAAGCAGAGGATGCTATGCTCTATGAATGTAACATCAATGGAAGGGGACAAGGTTTGCTTTGATGTGAATAATAAGTTGGAAAAAGTGGCACTTCCGAATTGATGGGAGTGCCGTTAAATGTTATTGATTATCGTTGTTTTTGGAAAGCTGTTTCTGCAATGCAGAAAGCTGAATATCAGGTTAATTCCACAATCATTGAATAGAGGAAAAGCTGTTCCAGGCGGTGTATGTGGATTCTGGGGAGCTTGTGGCGTTGGTATTAGTGCAGGAGTGTTTATATCAATAATCTCAGGAGCGACTCCACTTAAAAATGAACCTTGGGGTCTGGCTAATAAAATGACTTCTAAGGCACTTGACGCAATCGGGAGCATTGGTGGACCAAGATGTTGTAAAAGAGATTCCTATATAGCCATAATCTCAGCAATTGACTATGTGGCAGAGAATTTCAATATACAAATGGAAAAGCCTGTTATAAAGTGTATTCATTCTGATAAGAACAACCAATGTATTAAGGAGAGGTGTCCGTTTCATGAATAAGAAAAAAGTTGCATTTATCTGTGTTCATAATTCATGCCGTAGTCAGATAGCGAGAGGATTGGGAAAACATCTGGCATCAGATATATTTGAAAGCTATTCGGCCGGAACAGAGACAAAGTCTCAGATTAATCAGGATGCCGTTCGTATCATGAAAGAGATTTATGGAATAGACATGGAAGCAAATGGTCAGTATAGTAGCTGATTGCTGATATCCCAGATGTTGATATTGCAATATCAATGGGCTGTAATGTGGGATGTCCTTTTATTGGAAGAGCATTTGATGATAACTGGGGACTTGATGATCCAACGGGGAAATCAGATGATGATTTCAAGACTGTGATACAGCGGATTGAGGAGAATATCATTGAGCTAAAGAAAAAGGTTGAGCGAGAACAAATAGAATACCTGCAGAACAAAATGGCAGCTTATCAGCTTTATGACACAGGACTTACTGTGACAAAGGAAGATGAGCTGCTTTCTTTTATTTATCTGCAAGTATTCCAGTAGGATTTCTGTTCTGGGACGAATGTCCGGAAGGTGGGTAACTACTTCCTGTCCTTGCTATTCTCTATCTTTAGCTGTTGAATACAAAAATGATTTAGGAAGTTTTAGCCTTTTGGTTGTCGGGATTTTTGCACAGCCATTTGGTGTAAACTGATAATATTAGAAAAAGAAATCAAGGGGGAACTGGCAGATGAAAGGTTATAACACAAGCAACGGATACATGGGATACGTAGAAGGCAAATACATTTTATTTGCCAGTGAACAGGAATATTTCGAGTTTATGCACTACAGGGGTTATATCTATGTTATACTTGAGTTGGTATTAAAGGATTTAGGATAATAAGCGGGAATCCTCGGCAATTCAATTACCGAGATGAAAGCGCAAACTGTGCATATCTGCACTCATAATAAATAAAAATAACAAAACGGTTTTCATTCAATTTCTCCCTATAAAAAGCTGTATCCAGCATTATAAAAAGAAAATATGTTCGATATTTTATTGCGGAATTTTTGATATCATGGTATTATATATGTATGAAAGAAAATCTTACACATTACCGTACTTGTGTGTGTAATGTTAATTATCATATGGTATGGTCAGTGAAATACCTGAAGGGGATCTCCGGCAGGAAACTTTTCGAATATTTTCCGGAAATAAGAAACCAGCTTTGGAAAGGGGAGCTGTGGAACCATTCCTATTATGTGGAAACGGTCGGATCTGTATCGGAAGAAAATATCCGCAGGTATATCGAACATCAGAGCAAAGCTTACTGATACTATGGAGGAGAGGAAATGCTGCTGTCAAAGAGAACATCCATAAAGGTCAGCCGGGAATATGCGAACCTCATCGGGCATATGTGTTATGCAGCATCCAAGCTCTGGAATGTCTGTAATTACGAACGTCAGCATTACAAAGAAACTGGGATGGAGCAGTATCCGGAACTGGTATTATCAGAAAAAAAG
>ENA-OQAX01000196-OQAX01000196.1-human-gut-metagenome-genome-assembly--contig:-NODE-196-length-14340-cov-1.939070_pt1 | contig 14340 bp, 23 predicted proteins | sample MGYA00242741_ERZ504539 | MGnify/ENA primary metagenome ERZ504539 (study PRJEB26092, sample SAMD00036277) | human gut metagenome | host: Homo sapiens | study: EMG produced TPA metagenomics assembly of... | reverse complement strand
CTGCCGCCGCTGCCGCCGAGGCTGGTGCCAAGACCATCCTCATCGAGAAGTTTGGTCACGATATGGCCAGCGGCATCCGGGATACGCTGGCAGCCTGTGGCTCCAAGCAGCAGCAGGAGGACGGCGACGACGTGAGCAAGAAGGACGCCGTGTGCTACCTGTGCAACTGGAGTCAGGGATACACCCGCCGCAGTCTGGCACAGGTCTGGGCCGATAAGAGCGGCGAGACCATGGACTGGTTCACGGATGTTCTGGCCGAAAGCGGTATCGACTTCCGCCACGAGATCGACGAAAAGCACGAGGGTGACAATTACGAGGTTCTGGATGTCGGCCACAGCACCCAGTATGGCGAAGAATACAGCGAGCAGCTGACCATGGATGCCGTGCTGAAGCACGCTGAGGCAGACGGCCTTGAAGTGCAGTACGAGATCACCATGGTCAAGCTGGAAAAGGACGGAGACCGCGTCACCGGCCTCATCGCCAAGAATGCCAACGATGAATATGTGCGCTACAACGCTTCCAAGGGCGTGATCCTCGCCTGCGGCGGCTACAGCGGAAACGAGACCATGATGAACGCCCTGCAGCCCCAGAGCGTGGAGCAGACCTGCGTCAACTACTCCAAGCCCGGCGCAAAGGCGACGGCATCAAGGCGTGCCTGTGGGCTGGTGCCATCATGGACACCACCCACACCTCCATGATCTTCGACCGTGGTGCCATCAAGCCGGACCAGACCGGCGAGTACGGCAAGGCCAGCGATGGTGCCCTCTTCTGGATGGGCAGCCAGCCGTTCTTTGAAGGTGAACCTGAAGGGTGAACGCTTTATGAACGAGTATATGCCCTACGATTTGGTGCTGCACGCTGCCGCCAGCCAGCCCTACCACACCTACTGCACCGTGTGGGACAGCAAGTATGCCGAGGACTGCGAGCACTTCGCCACCCATGGCTGCAGCCGTCTGTATCCCCATGTCAACGGCACCAACGGTGTTCCCCATGGACTATGTGCAGGCAATGAACGCCGACCTGCAGGATCAGGGCTACATCGTGGAGGCCGACACCATCGAGGAGCTGGCCGACAAGCTGGGTCTGCCGAAGGAGACCTTTACCGCTACGGTGGACCATTACAATGAGCTGGCCGCCAAGGGCGAGGATGAGGACTACGGCAAGGAGAACTACCGCCTCTCCACCCTGAGCGAGGCACCCTTCTACGGCGTCCGTCAGGCCGGCGGCTATCTGATCTGCACCATCGACGGCATCCAGATCGACGACAATATGCACGCCATTGATCAGGACTTCAAGGCCATTCCCGGTCTGTATGTCATTGGTGACATGAGCGGCAACTACTTCTCCGGCAGCTATCCCAGCCTGATGGCAGGTGCCGCCGCAGGCCGCAGTGCCACCTTCGGCCGCCTTGCCGGTCAGAACGCTGCCGCAGGCATCTGATTACAACGTTTTCCTTCTCTTCTAATTATATCTGCACCTGAAAAAGCCGCTCCGGGTCTAGCCGGGGCGGCTTTCTGATGAATGCGGAGAAGAAAATGTATTCTCAGGCGTGAAAACCGCTCACTGCCCTTCTTTTTCCGTTCGGATGCTCGTCCTTCTCCAGAACAAGATCCATGAGATATTCAAAGGTGATAAGCACGCGCGCATAGAAATAGTTGGCGGTAAGGTTCCGGTCGTCCAGCATCTTGTCGTCCAGCAGCACAAAGGCAGGGTCTGCACAGCGGGCGATGGGAGAATTGTCGGCACCCACAAAGGCAATGATGCTCCGGTGCTGTGCAAAGGATCCTGTACCGGCTTCAGGATGGTGCCAGTCTTTCCACTCTTGCTGATGGCAATGACCAGCCCGGCATTCAGTGCACCGCTTTCGTAGACCTCATAGCTGTTGGAGCCGATGGCGCAGTAGCCAGAACCAGCAGCTTCCGCACCATAAATTCCTGCAAAGGGGCACAGAACCCGGTGCCTGTCACAAGGATGGGCTTTTGCCGGTTGGCGTGGAGCAGCTCCACAAAGCGGTGTATTTTTTCTTCTGGGATACCCCCGATAAAGGCGGTGATGTCGGAGGCGTGGTTTTGTTGTCGATCTCGTTCTGGATCAGAAAACCGATGCGGTAGATCATATCGGTGTAGCCGGTATAGCCCATCTTTTTGCTCAGCCGGATCACGGCCGCGGGGGAGGTATAATTCTGCGCTGCAAACTCTCGCACGCTGCACTGACCGCCGTTTTTGCGGTTTCCAGCACCGCCTGCAAAAGCTGCTGCTCGTTGGCATTCAGATGGTGCTGATCTGCCAGTTTATAAAGGTCGTGTTTCATATTTTACTCCGATTTTCGAATCAAAGAACGGCTTGATTCCATAAAGTATACGCTGAATCGCGTATTTTGTCAATAAACATTTCGATGTATCCAACATGAAAGCGAAACATGTTTCAGCTTTTGCGAACAAGTTCAAAAAAAGTCCAATTCGGTAGATTTTTTTGTGCAGAGTGATATAATCAAGCCATCGAAACGGTAAGGTGCACCCCCGAAACGAAGAGACAATTTGAAAAGAGAGATTCATGGAACGTTAGGAGAACACCAATGAAACAAAAAGTTATGGATGCTATGCAGAGCTTTTCCAGAGCTCTGATGGGCCCCGTTCTGTTCCTGCCCATTGCGGGTATGCTGCAGGCGATTTCTTCGGTCATGAGCAACACGGCACTGGTGACAGAGGGCGGTGTTGTCTGGACCCTCGGCAAATTCATCAATGGCGGCGTTGGAGCAGTCATTGGCAATCTGGGTATCCTGTTCTGCGTGGGCATCGCAATGAGCCTTGCCAAAAAGCGCAAGGCAGATGCGGCATTTCTGGCACTGGTCAGCTATCTGGTCTGGCTGGCAGCCAATTCCCGCTGGCTGGATGTGGCAGGACTGACCATCGCCGGTGATACGGCAAGCGCTTTGTACGGCACCGGTCAGACCATCTGCCTCGGCTATCACGTTACTGACATGGGCGTATTTCTGGGCATGATCCTTGGCGTGGTGGTGGCGCTGGTCCACAACCGCTTCATCGACACCGAGTTTGAAGGTGCCCATGGCCATGTACGGCAACAGCAAGTTCGTCTTTGTGGGTGCTGCTGCCCATCGTTCTGGTCATGGCGGTGGTTGCCAGCTCGTCTGGCCTGTGGCTGCGGCGGGTATCAACGCCCTGACCGGTGTCATGGCAAGTGCAGGCGCGTTCGGTGTGTTCCTGTACGGCTTCTTGAACCGCGTGCTGATCCCCACGGGTCTGCATCATCTGGTCTGGTCGCCCTTCCTCTACTCCGCACTGGGCGACAGCATGATCATCGGCGGTGAGCAGATCGTTGGCGCAAAGCCTGTGTTCCTTGCCCTGCTCAGTGACCCCAGCGTGGCAATGATGCGGGATTCCGCACGTTTTCTGACCTACGGTCTGATGAAGACCTTCGGCGTGATCGGCGTGGCAATGGCTTTCATCTCCACCGCCAAAAAGGAGAAGAAGGCTGCCACCAAGCACAGATCATCCCGGCTACCCTTACCGCCTGTCTGGTGGGCGTGACCGAGCCGCTGGAATTCACCTTCCTGTTTGCAGCTCCCGCGCTGTGGCTGGTGTACTCGGTTCTGGACGGTCTGTTCCAGATGATCGTTTACCTTGTGGGCATCCGGGTCTGCGCCACCAACGGCATCATTGATTTTCTGGTGTTGAATCTGCCTGCCGGTATCGGTCGCACCCGCTGGCCGCTGTATGTGCTGGTGGGTCTGGTGGAGATCGTGGTGATGTACCTCGTTTTCCGCTTCCTCATCGTGAAGATGAACCTCAGACCCCCCGGCCGTGAGGACGGCGAAGAAGTCACCGACCTTGCTGCAAACGCAGCTGCTGTCAAGCAACAGATCCGCAGCGGCGCAGCCGAAAAGACTGCTGCCAGCGCAAACGATGCACAGACCGCAGCCCATATCGTGGAAGGACTGGGCGGTGCAGAGAACATCCTGAACACCGATAACTGCATGACCCGTCTGCGAGTGCAGGTCAAGGATGCCGCTCTGGTCAAGGACAAGGAGTGGTTCCAAGCCCACCGGCTCCGCAGGTCTTGTGGTAAAGGGCAACAACATCCAGATCATTTACGGCCCCAAAGTGGGAAAGATGCGTGCCATCGTGGACAGCTACCTTGGCCGCGCAGAATAAGATATCCGCTTTTATTCATCATACAAAAACATTATAATAGGAGGCTTGCCTTATGAAAACGTTCAAACTGGTCATCGCCGGCGGCGGCAGCACTTATACCCCCGGCATCGTCAAGAGCCTGCTGGTGCAGAAGGATCGCTTCAAGCTGAATGAGCTGGTGCTCTACGATAACAACGCAGAGCGTCAGGAGGCTGTGGGTGTCATCGTCCGCCATGTGGTGGAAATGTTCGACCCGGAACTGAAGCTGACCCTGACCACCGACCCGGAAGTGCCATGACCGATGCCGACTTCATCTTGCACAGATGCGTGTCGGCCTGTACGCTATGCGTGAGCAGGACGAGAAGATCCCGCTGAAGTACGGCGTTGTGGGTCAGGAGACCTGCGGCCCCGGCGGTCTGGCTTACGGCCTGCGTACTATCTACCCCATGGTGGAGCTGATCGATTACTGCGAAAAGTACGCAAAGCCCACCTACTGGATCGTCAACTACTCCAACCCCGCTGCCATCGTGGCAAAGGCAACCTTCCGTCTGCGCCCGAAGGCTCGTATCCTGAACATCTGCGATATGCCGGTTGCCATCGAGCGCAACATGGCCGAGATTCTGGAGTGCGACCGTCATGATCTGGAAGTGGACTACTTTGGTCTGAACCACTTCGGCTGGTTCACCAAGGTGCGCCTGAACGGCGAGGATGTGACCGAGAAGCTCAAGAGCTATGTAGCAGAGCACGGCTATATGCCCCAGAACGCCAAGAGCGATGTGCTGCACAGCGATCCGTCTTGGCTGCACACCTACGCAAACGCCAAGAACATCTGCTCTGCTTTCCATGACTATCTGCCCAACACCTATATGCAGTACTACCTGCTGGGCGATGAAGTTGTAAAGAGCAGCGATCCCAACCACACCCGTGCCAACGAGGTCATGGAAGGCCGCGAGAAGCGCATCTTTGATGCTGTGGCAGATTATCGTGCCGGTAAGGACGTAGACCTGACCAAGTTCTTCGGCGGTGTGCACGGCGAGTTCATCGTGGACGTTGCCATGAGCCTTGCCTTCGACCTGCGCAAGCGCTATCTGGTCATGGTGGAGAACAACGGCGCTGTGGAGAACCTGCCCTCTGACGCCATGGTGGAGATTCCCGCTTATATCACCGACCGCGGCCCGGAACCCGTGCGTGTGGGCGAGATTCCCACCTTCTACAAGGGTCTGATCGAGCAGCAGGAGGCTGTGGAGAAGCTGATCGTGGATGCCGCTGTGGAGCACTCCTACGAGAAGGCACTGATGGCCTTTACTCTGTCCAAGACCGTGCCCAGCCTGCTGGTCGCAAGAAGATCTTGGACGATATGATCGTTGCCAACAAGGCTTACTGGCCGGAGCTGCACTGATAAGTACTTCGTCAGCGGCTGATACCGGACAACTGAGCCCATAAAACATTGAACGCCTCCCCGCATTCCTTCCAAGAAGGATGCCGGGGAGTTTTTTTGCTGGTCATATTTACAAGTCAGAGGAATCGAAGAAGTCTTTTAATGTAATTCCTAAACCCTGACAAATTCTTTCAATCGTCTCTACGCTTAACTGCCCTCCCCGACGGGCGGTGGTTTGAATCGTGGAGTACGATATTCCGCATTTCTTTGCCAATACACATAGATTCATATCACGCACTTGCATCAAATCCTGAACACGCTTGATCGTATCCACAAAAACTCCTCCCATCTTTTTTAGTTCAAAAACTTTTCCAACGACCTCAAATCTTTGCTCTAGAGATGGAAAACCAGCAAGGATTCATTTGAAATTTATCCCCGAACAAATGAACTCTGCTATAATGCGGGTGCGACATATGAGGCCGACAGAATTTTGAAAGAATTGCCAGAGACATTGGAAGTACGTAAGTCCAGAGACTGCCTGATGATGAATCTGGAGGAGGCGCAGAAGTTCTTTGGTATCACTTTTAAGAAACCGTTATTTCCATGGCTTTCAAAGATTTTTGCATAAAATGTTTTGAAAGAGATGCTTGTTGGACATCACTTTCGATAAAATGAACCTCAGAAGGGAAAAAATATATTTCTGAGGAAGACAAAACAATGTCAAACGGTGATTATGGTTACTTCAGCAAAGGTGATACGGGCTATGCCCAGTACATGACGGCGTTCAACCGCAACTTCGGCGGTTCGTCTGGCGGCGGTGGTGGTGGCGGAAACCACAACAACAATGGCGGTGGCGGCGGGGACGGCAGCGGATGCGGCGGCCTGATCGCTATTGCAGTGGTCGTGGTGCTGATCCTGATCGTCTTGGATGGCTGAATCAATCCCTGCAGGTGAAACACAGGTTTTCCCTGTGGGGATTTTTCGAATCTGCTTGTAGAAAACGGCGGTCTATGATAGCATGAAATCAAAGAAAAACAGGAGGGCTTACACATGGTTTTACTGGTTGTGGATACACAGAAAGGTATCGTGGATGAACGCCTGTATGCGTTCGAAAAGTTTGTCAGCAACATCAGGAAACTAATCCGAACTGCCCGCGAACAGGGAATCGAGGTTGTCTATGTCCAGCATGACGATGGGCCCGGCACCGGTTTCTCCATCGGGGACGATGAATTCGAGGTCTATTCCGGGTTTGCGCCACTGCTGACTGAAAAACGGTTCGTCAAGACCGTATGCAGTGCGTTCAAAAAAGAAAGCGGTCTGCTGGAATATCTGACGGAAAAGGGCGAAAAAGATGTGATGGTCTGCGGCATCATGACCGACTTCTGCATCAATGCAACGGTGGAGGCGGGCTTTGAGCATGGCCTGCACATGATCGTTCCTGCCTATGCAAATTCCACGCAGGACAACGAGTACATGACAGGGGAGCAGAGCTACCACTATTACAATGAATTCCTCTGGCCGGACCGCTATGCCGATTGTGTGCCCATGGACAAGGCGCTGGAGCTGCTCAAAAAGTGAGGTGTTTACAATGATTCCTGAAAAAGTAAAAAATCAGATTCAAGTGGTGCAGGGTGATATTACCAAACTGGACTGTGACGGCATCGTGAATGCGGCCAATCGGAGTCTGCTGGGTGGCGGCGGTGTGGATGGTGCCATCCACCGGGCAGCAGGGCCGGAATTGTTGGCGGAGTGTCGTACGCTGCACGGCTGCCGCACCGGCGAAGTAAAAATCACCAAGGGCTACCGGTTGAGAGCAAAGTATATCATTCATACGGTAGGCCCGATTTATTCCGGCACAGCAGAGGATGCCGCGCAGCTGGCGGACTGCTACCGCAATTCGCTGAACCTTGCCAAAGAGCATGATGTCCATAGCATTGCGTTCCCGGCAATTTCGACCGGCGTGTATGGCTACCCGCTGGAAGATGCCACGGAGATTGCGGTCAAAACAGTGGCGCAGTGGCTGGAAGCACATGCGGATTACGCAATGCAGGTGATTTTCTGCTGCTTCGATGCCCGGACGGAGCGGGTGTATCAGGCAAGGCTGTAACCGGAAGAGGTGTGAGAGATGGGCTTTTTCAAAAAGCTGTTTACAGGGATCGGGTTTGCGGCAGGTTTTCTGTTCTTCGGATGCTTGTCAGTGATTGTGTATGCGTCCCGCGGGCGGCATAAGCCCCGTCATCGGCGCAGCAGTTTTTGGAATACGCTGGAACGCTATCTGATTTTTCGTGGATCTGTGAAGGTGTGTGCAGCAGCCGGAAACGAGCGGAAAAGTCCTATTATCAGCGCACAGGCAGCGATTTCTGGCAGACGCAGACACGGGTTCGACCGAAAAGTGTTAAAAAATGCTGTTCCTGCGGTGAAAACACCAAGGCCGGAGACAAAAAGCACAAGCACAGGTGCAACGCGGTCGGTAAAACCAAAGAGAACGGAGCGTCCTTCTGCGGCACAGAAAGCATCGGCAGCACAAAGCGGTGCCAAAAGCGTGTCGGTACCGACTGTACTAGGGCAAAACGTTTCGGCGGCTGACGCAGAAAAGCATAGCGAACGGTCAAAGCCTAAGCCAGAACCCAAGCAGGAGCATGCTGCGCAACAGCCAGAAGCCAAAGAATTACATCAAAAGTCCGCACAGCAATTGGAAGCAGAACGGCAGCAAAACTGGAAGACTCTGCGCACTGCGATGCAGAAACAAATTTGCGCCATCCATGCAGATGTAGAACTCCCGGCCAACGGTCAGAATGACAGTGGGGCGGCGGAGCAGAAACTGCATGTCCTGTTGTACAAGTCCACGCTGCCAGAAAATGACCTGAATCAAGCGCTGGATGAGCTTCGGACGGAGCGCAGACGGCAAAAGGCAGAGTATCAGGGCGCACCGTTCGCAGATGTGTTTCTGGTGAACCTGATTTTGTCCGATGAGGATAGTGAGCGGGCCTGCATCGTGGATGTGGGGGATACCGGCATGAGCTATGTCATTCCGTGGGGCAGCATCCCCGAAAGACCTGCAGGAACCGCTGCACCGCTATGTATCGGAAGCGGAAGGAAGAGCTCTACGGCTACTGCAAGGAAGAACTCTGCAACAGTGAAAGCGGCAGGATGGTCGTGGAACTGTATCTTGGTAAACAGGATGGGTATGGCTCCCGAATCCTGTACTGAAAATGGAGTAAAGATTGAAATACAGAGAAATCGCAGACGGCATTTTTGTTGACCGTCCCAACCGCTTTATTGCCCATGTGGGAGTGAATGGAGCAGTGGAAACCGTCCATGTCAAGAACACCGGGCGGTGCAAGGAACTGCTACTGCCCGGCACGGCGGTTCGGCTGGAAGTGTCAGATAACCCGAAACGTAAAACAAAATACGACCTTGTGGCGGTACATAAGCAGGGACTTGGTTGGGTCAACATGGACAGTCAGGCACCCAATAAGGTGGTAGGGGAGTGGCTTGCAAAACAGGGCTACGACTATATCAAGCCGGAATTCACCTATGGCAAGTCCCGCATCGACTTTTATATGGAAAAGGGCGAGCAAAAGTATCTGATGGAAGTCAAGGGCTGCACACTGGAAGTGGACGGTATCGGCTACTTCCCGGATGCACCCACCGAGCGCGGCGTGAAGCACCTGCACGAGCTGGCGCAGGCACAGCAGGCAGGGTATCGGTGCGCAGTGGCTTTCGTGATTCAGATGAAAGGCATCACCGAGGTGCGGCCAAATGTCAGCACACAGCCGGAGTTTGGTACGGCACTGGCCGAAGCAAAGGCCGCAGGTGTGCGGGTGCTGTTTTTGCTCTGCCATGTAGGGCGGGATAGTCTGGAAATCGTGGAGCAGAGGGAAGGGTGAAGACGGCAGAAAAAACGCTTTGCGTGATTCAGTTACAGAAATCATAAAATAGGAAATGTTATCATATAGGCACAAGAAACACACCGATAACATTCCAATGGAGGATTTCGATATGAAGGCAAAGTTTTACATCTGCAATCACTGTGGCAACCTCGTCACTACCATCCATAACGCAGGCGTTCCGCTGGTCTGTTGCGGGGAGAAAATGAAAGAGCTGGTTCCCAATACGGTGGAAGCCAGCGGCGAGAAGCATCTGCCGGTGGCAGAGCTTTCTGGCAGTCGTCTCACGGTCACAGTGGGCGCGGTGGAGCACCCCATGGCGGATGTTCACTATATTCAGTGGATTTTTGTGGAGACTGAGAACAGCGGGCAGATCCGCTATCTGAATCCGGGGCAGGCTCCCAACGCGGTGTTTGAACTGGGAAGTGAAAAGCCGGTGGCTGTTTACGCATACTGCAACCTGCATGGCCTTTGGATGACGAAACTCTGATACAATCAATGCAAACGGGGAGTGATTTGATGTCACTCCCTGTTTTTGATGAGAACTTTATGCGGTTCTTTTGGTTTGGAACTGTGTATAAATGGGATGGATAAATAAGCAGGCACACTATATGCGTTTGCTAAACGCTGACAGCGTTCAATTTTTGCGTGGAATCGTGAAAAGGAGACCTGTGAAAACGTAGAAAATTTGATGTATTTGCGCTGCAAACTAAGACATATTGATGTTTTTGAAACGAATTTATAGTGAAATATGTGTAATTCGAGTGCAGATATCTTGCAAAAGTTTGAAACGGGAAGCCGCTGCTGCTCGATTGAGTTGCTGCAGGATCTTTCGTCCTGCCTGAATGTCAGAACGGACTATCTGCTGAACGGAGATGCACCGCATAACAACCATCTGAGGGAAAGACTGACGTTTCTTGCACAGGAATTAGAAAAGATTACGGCGGACCTCCCGGTATGGGGATAGGAAAAAGCAAAATCCTCTTTTTCAATGCCCAAAAGCGTGGTAGAATAGGTAAAAGATTCAGTATCTGAAAAACGGAGCGCGCAACAATGAAGATTCTGGTCAGCGCCTGCCTGCTGGGCGAAAACTGCAAATACAGCGGCGGAAACAATTACAATCAGGCGGTCTGTGATTTTGCGCGGGGGCATCAGGTGGTTCCGGTCTGCCCGGAGGTTTTGGGCGGCCTGCCCACACCGCGGTGCCCGGCGGAAATCGTGCAGGGCGTTGTCACGAACAAAGAGGGCATCAATGTGGACCGGGAGTTCCGAGCGGGCGCAGCCAAGGCCCTTGCCATCGCAAAAGAAAATGGGGTGGAGCTTGCTATCCTGCAATCCCGCAGCCCCAGCTGCGGCGTGAAGGAAATTTACGATGGAACGTTTTCCGGTACAAAAATCTCCGGACAGGGCGTTTTTGCGAAAATGCTGATGGACGAAGGCGTCCGTGTTCTGGATGCCGGGGAATTGCCTAAAATTATCTTGAAAAATGAGGACGGAAAATGTCAATCAAACTGATTTGCAGCGACATTGACGGTACGCTGCTGCAATACGGCAGGAAAGAGCTGGAAGGCGAGATCTTTGAACAGATACGGGAGCTGCATCGGCGCGGCATTCTGTTTTGCCCGGCATCCGGTCGGCAGTATACCAGCCTGCGCAAGCTCTTTGCACCGGTGGCGGACTGCTGTGTGTTTCTCTGCGAAAACGGCGGCGTGATCTATAAGGACGAACAGTGCATCGCCAAGAATCCGATGCCGCGTGCATTGGCCGAAGAAATCGCCAACGACCTGTGGACCCGCAGCGACGGGCAGGGCGAAGTGATGCTTTCCGGCCGGAATACTGCATACCTGATGGAGCGGGGTCTGGGAATGCTCAAGCGTATTCAGTTCATCGGAAACAATTATCAGATCATCCATGACCCTTCCGAGGTGCCGGAGGAGATCACAAAAAGTATCGGTGTATCTGCACGAAGGCGTAGAATCTTACACGGAACGGTTTGTCCCACGATGGAAAGAGGCGAACTGCGCTGTGGCAGGGCCGTACTGGATCGACACCACCTTTGCTAACAAGGGCATCGGTGTGCGCAGCATCTGCAAGACTCTGGACATCGCCCTTGCCGATGTGATGGCTTTTGGCGACAATTATAACGATGTGTCGATGCTGGACATTGTGGGTGTGCCCTACATTATGGATGGTGCCGCCGCACCGCTGCGGGAAAAGTACCCGAACCATACACCCCGCCCAGAGGATGTGCTGCGGGAGTTCTTGAAGCAGAACTAAATTTTTGCACGCATGTGTGCAAAATTCGAAATGATACGATATAAGGAAATATTTTGGTATGACGAAAGTGCTTTTTATCTGCCACGCAACATTTGCCGCAGCCCAATGGCCGAATTTGTAATGAAAGACCTTGTGGCCAAAGCTGGGCTTTCTGACCAGTTTGAAATCGCATCCGCCGCCACCAGCACCGAGGAGATCGGCAACCCGGTCTATCCGCCCGCCCGGCGGAAGCTGGCCGAGCACGGCATCTCCTGCGAGGGTAAAACCGCCCGGCAGATGACCCGGAGGGATTACGAAACCTACGATTATCTGATCGCCATGGATCACAACAACCTGCGCAATATGGCGCGCTTTGTGGGCGCGACCCGGAGCATAAAGTGTCTCTGCTGATGGATCATACCCGCCGCCCCGGCGATGTGGCCGACCCATGGTATACCGGGGACTTTTGAGCTACCTGGCAGGATGTGCTGGAAGGCTGCACGGCTCTGCTGGAAGAACTGCGCTGACAGGAGAATTTTATGACAGAGCGTTATTGTGAAGGTGAACGGTTTGCTGACCTGTCGTTCACCGAGGAGACTTTTGAGGACTGCGACTTTTACCGATTGCGTATTTGTGGATTGCACCTTTGCCAAGTGCGAACTGGATCATACCACGCTGAACGAGTGCAAATTCGTGCGGTGTGAGATCACAGGTCTGCGCAGCACCCATTCCTCGGTGCAATCGCTGGATTTAAGGACTGCCGTTTGCAGGAAATCGAGTGGGCACCGCTGATGTCCAACGGTGCCTTCCCGGACCCTATCCACACGCTGAAAGAGTGTAGTCTGAAATATAACACCTTCACCGAAATGAACTTTAACCGCTTCGACTTTTCGGACGGCAACGAAATTGTCGGCTCCATGTTTGCCAAATGCGAGATGCAGCTGGCAAATTTCAAGGGTGTAGAACTTCACGAAACGGAGCTCTACCAGTGTGATCTGCGCAAGGCGGATTTCCGGGATGCGGCCGGTTATAAGGTGGACATTCTGGGCAGCCGCCTGAAGGATGCGAAATTTTCGCTGCCGGAAGCGGTGAATCTGCTGGCAGATTTGAAGATCAAGCTGTCGTAAGAAGGAGAGAAAATGCGTCAACTCATCATTGCCCGAAAAGACCTGCAGATGTCTCCCGGTAAGCTGGCGGCGCAGTGCTGCCACGCTTCGCTGGCATTCCTCACCGACCCCATCGGCATGGGACAGAGCGTGAAACCCATTGAGAAAGACGGAGAAATTACCGGCTATCGGGCAGAAATCATGTTGGAGAAAGCAACCTATGAAGAATGGTTCGATGGCTCTTTTACCAAAACTATCTGCGGGGCAAAGAACCGCAATCAACTGCTGAAAGCAAAGACCATTGCCGAGGAATTGGGCCTTGTGGAAAACAAAGACTTCTTCCTTATCCGGGATGCCTGCCACACCGAGCTGGAGCCGGAAGAATTTGATGAAAACGGAGAAGGCATGACCCTGACCTGCATCGCTTCCGCCCGCTGCCGGATGAAATTGCACACCAGATCAGCCATAAGTTCCATTTGTATTGATAGAACTCCTTTATTTTATAAGCATTTTCCACAGTCACTGCAGCCGTTGCAGATCAACTTGCTGCCGCAGGTCTCGCAGTTTGCGCGGAAATGGGGCACATAGAGATCTTCCTGCGGGATGGGGGTAGCCCCAGTCGTCCACGAGGTCAAAACGGATGGGCCTGCCCTGAAAATTCATGCCGGATTTACAGGCCATCCGGCTTTGCAGCTGCTTGCTGGGCAGGTGGTAGCGTTTACCGTCTTTGATGAACACAGTGCCAGTCTCGATAAAGCAGAAGGTTACGTTGGCATCCACGCATTCCTGCCGGAGAGACTTGACCCAATCGAAATTGCAGGGGCGGGCACCATCGTAGTTTTCGCCGCCGCAGATGACCTGCTCGATTTGCCCGGCGGTAAGGTACTGCCGGATGCTTACTGGCCCGATGAAGGGCGCGCACATGATGCCCTTGTGCTTGAAGGGCAGGTCAAACAGAATGGGAATGCGCTCATCGGCGCGGCGCTGATTTTCACAGGTGACGTTGAAAAAGATGTTGTTCCAACCGCTGCCCCAGTCCGGCGGCAGGCACTCCCGTACCCGCTGCGGCCGTTTGGTGAGAAGGAAAAATACCACATCGCTGCGCTGGCGCATGATGTCCCACGCCTCAACCCGCCACGGGTCGGCTTCTTCCAAAAAGAAATCCGAGGTCATGCAGACCCGGATCTGCTCACCACTCTGGATTTTGTAGTGTCCGGCGCGGTCTTTCTGGAGCGGATAGGAAAAGCCGCTTTTTCGTTTTGTAGATCTCGGCTCCGTTTTTGGTCCCGCATCCGGTCGAGAAAATACATGTAGCAGTTCTGGCAGCCCTCGCTGCACTTGACGCAGCCGTGCCATGGATTCCAGATGTCGTGCAAGAAGCTCACCTTCTTTCGGTACCTATTATTATAATAGCTGCACGGACAGGAAACAAGAGCACCCCTTGCGCCGCCCCGCCGGATGTGATAGGATGAAGAAAACCATGTGAGGGAGGAACCACCATGCCGTTTCTGATGATCCGCAACGACATCACCAAAGTGGCGGCGGATGCCATTGTCAACC
>ENA-OQAX01000195-OQAX01000195.1-human-gut-metagenome-genome-assembly--contig:-NODE-195-length-14355-cov-1.821408_pt1 | contig 14355 bp, 17 predicted proteins | sample MGYA00242741_ERZ504539 | MGnify/ENA primary metagenome ERZ504539 (study PRJEB26092, sample SAMD00036277) | human gut metagenome | host: Homo sapiens | study: EMG produced TPA metagenomics assembly of... | reverse complement strand
TAAAAATCATACTCAAGGAAAAGAAGAGCGGATTTTTACATACGAGGACGGGAAACAAGTTTGGTGGTAGAAATGGAAAATAAATGGCTGAAATATGGAATAGCATTGGTGGCAGGCATACCGGTTGCGTTGTGTCTCAGCGTGGTGTGTTGTAGTACGTCTTCACTGTCATCCGATATTTTTGGCGGATGACTGGCGGTGGATGTATGCCTGTGGAGTTCTTTCATCGGCAGCTTTTGCCCTGTTGATATTTCTTTTTCCGGCACGGATTAAGGAATGTCTGTCGGCTGTCGTTTCATGGGTGTTTATTCTATACGGAGGAATGGAAGCCGTGTGGGGCATCCGTCAGGTATATGGCTTTACCTATTCCAACCATTCTCTCTATGCTTTGACCGGTTCATTCTATAATCCCGGTCCTTATTCAGGCTACCTTGCATGATATTCCCTATCTGCCTGTATGAATGGTTAAAGCGGAAAGAGGGTAAGAAAACCATACCTTATTATGTTGCTTTAGCTGTCATGCTATTGATTCTTTGTGTGTTGCCTGCCGGAATGAGCCGCTCGGCATGGATAGCTGCGGCGGTCTCTTCCATTTTATGTTTGTGGTATGCACTATAAGATGGAAATTCAGCATTATATCAGGCATCATCGTAAGCAGGCAGTGTCTTTTGCCATAGTAACCTTTATTTTGGGCGGTATAGCATTGGGTGGCATTTATCAAATGAAAAAGGATTCGGCAGACGGCCGTCTGTTTATGTGGAAAAATTGCTGCCCAAGCTGTCAGTGAGTACCCATGGACAGGATGCAGATGGAACAGTGTTCCGGCTGCTTACGGACAAGCGCAGGAGAATTATTTTGCAGCCGGAAATTATACGGCAACGGAGGAACTTGTGGCAGGTGCTCCCGAATATGTTTTCAATGAATATCTGCAAGTAGCCATTGCCTGGGGAATACCTGTGCTTTGCATCGGGTTGTTGATACTAGGTGGGAGCATGTACATAGGTCATAAACAAGGCATCTATGGACTATGCGGCGCATTGCTATCTTTAGCGGTATTTGCGTTTTTCTTCTTATCCATTACAATTTCCAGCGTTTGTTTCGGCTTTGATTATATTAGTATTAGCTTGCGGTATCCGTGTTCTTCCTTTAGAGAAAGTTTGGCCTCGCATTTTATTTACTGTTTTATTGTTAATCGGAAGCTATGGCTGTTTCTGTAAATATCAGCAGAAATCCAAGACTGTAGAAGCTTGTAAGCAATGGACCAAAAGCCGTATGTTTTACCACTCGGGAGCTTATCAGCAAGCAGTAGAAAGTTATGCTGAAATTCAGAAAGAAATGAAAGGGAATGCTCGCTTTATGTTTGAGTATGGCCATGCTTTGCATAAACTTCATAAGCCTGAAATATCAAATAAAGTACTGAAAGAGGCCTTGAAAGTGAGTGGTGACCCCATGATACTGAACATTATCGGGAAAAACGAACAGGAAATGAAGCACTATGATAGTGCGGAATATTGGTTTATGCGTGCTGTCCATCGGTTACCCGGACGAATTTATCCTTATTATCTATTGGCTCATTTATATGCGGAACCGGCTTTTTATCAGTGTGACAAATTGGAGCAGATGGTACAGACTGTATTGGAGAAAGAACCGAAAGTTCAGTCTACCGCTATCAAGCAGATGAGACGGAAAGCACGGGAATTATTAAAAAAGTACCCGAAAATAGTTTTTCAAATAAAAAGTTTTTATTTGTTATAGATATCACAAAATATGACCATGAAATTACACATATTTGCATCAGGCTTATTATTAGCCGTTTCTTTCACTGCCTGCTCGGGAGAAAAAAAGGAAACAACGGAAAAAGAAGGGGTGGAAACAGTTCTTCCTTCTTTACCCAATGAGGTGACGGTGATGCCGCTGAAAAAGCAGGTTTTCAATCATGAATTGATCAGTAACGGGAAAGTGACGGCACAGGATTATGCCGACCTGTATTTTCGTACCTCGGAAGTGGTGGCGAATATCTGGGTAAAGAACGGGGATATAGTGCGGAAAGGTCAAAAAATAGCCCAATTTGGATTTGTTTAAGTTGAACAATACGTTGGTACAGAATAAAAATAGTTTGGCACAGGCTACCCTGGAGATGCAGGATGTGTTGATAGGACAAGGATATGCTCCCGATAATCTGAAGGTGATACCTGCTGATGTGCTGGAACTGGCAAAAGTAAAAAGCGGGTATGAGCAGAGCAAAGCTCAATATGAATCTGCTCAATATGATATGGAACAAGCTACGTTGACTGCTCCTTTCGATGGAGTGATTGCCAACCTCTTTGAAAAGAGATATAATATGCCCAAAACTTCCCGAGCCTTTCTGGCCGGGTAATCAATGCCGGAAATATGGAGGTGGATTTCACCGTACTTGAAAATGAGCTGCCATTGCTGAAAGTGGGGATAAGGTGGAGATTACTCCTTATGCATCGGCAGCAGGGTGCGCCAGGGAAGTATCAGTGAGATTAATCCGCTGGTGGACGAGAATGGAATGGTACGGATAAAGGCGCGAGTGAACGGGAGTAATAAATTGTTCGACGGCATGAATGTAAGGGTAAGCGTGAAGCGTTCTGTGGGCGAACAACTGGTTATCCCCAAAACGGCGGTTGTACTACGTTCCGGCAAACAGGTGGTATTTACACTGAAAGAGGGTAAAGCTATGTGGAACTATGTGCATACGGGATTGGAGAATATGGAGGAATATACTGTCACAGACGGACTGGAAGAAGGTATGGAGGTGATAACTACCGGAAATGTGAATCTGGCTCATGAAGCACCGGTGAGGGTAATTAAAAATTAAAGGTATGGTTAAGTTCTTATTGCAACGGCCCATTGCGGTGCTGATGGCTTTTACCGCCTGTTTTATTGTCGGGTTGGTGACCTACTTTTCGCTGCCTGTATCTTTGCTGCCCGATATTGCCATACCGCAGATTACCATACAGGTAACGGGCGAGAATTCATCGGCACGCGAACTGGAGAATACGGTGGTTACCCCTGTGCGCAGACAGTTGCTGCAAGTGGCCGGACTGAGAGAAATAAAAAGTGAAGCCCGTGACGGGGCGGGTGTGATCCGTCTGGAATTTGACTTTGGAGTGAATACCGACCTGGCATTTATAGAGGTGAATGAGAAGATAGATGCCGCTATGAACAGTCTTCCCAAGGAAGTGACACGTCCCAAGGCTATCAAAGCAAGTGCAACGGATATTCCTGTACTTTATGTCAATATGACTTTGAAAAAACGACGGTGCTTATCAGGAAACCGACGAGCAACAATTTCTGGAGTTGTGCGAATTGGCGGAGAATGTGGTGAAACGCCGCATCGAACAGTTACCCGAAGTGGCTATGGCGGATATAACCGGAGTGCCCGGAAGGCTTTTGCAAATTGTTCCTGATAAAGATAAACTGGCCATGACGGGTATCAGTGTGGAGGATATAGAGAATACACTTTCCGCCAATAATGTAGAGCCGGGAAGCATGTTGGTGAGGGATGGTTATTATGAATATAATATTCGCATAGCTACCCTGCTTCGTACCCCGGAGGATGTGAAGAATATCTATATCCGCAAGGGGGAACGTATTATGCAGTTGAAAGAGCTCTGCAAAGTAGATATTGTTTCGCAAAAAGAGATGGGACGTTCCGTAGCCGGAGGAAAAAGGGCGGTAACGCTGGCCATTATCAAGCAGAGCGATGAAAATATGGATGTCATGAAAGAGAAGCTGAAAGAAACAACCGATTATTTTGCATCCCTGTATCCGGATATTGAGTTCAGCGTGAGCCGTAACCAGACGGAATTGCTGGACTACACCATTTCAAATTTACAGCAGAATCTTTCTTTGGGCTTTCTATTTATCTTTATTGTAGCTGTGCTGTTTCTGGGGGATGTCCGTTCACCGTTGATTATCGGCATCAGCATGGTTACTTCTATTGTAATCACATTCTTTTTCTTTTATTTCTGTCATGTGTCGCTGAATGTGATATCACTTTCGGGCTTGATTCTGGCATAGGTATGATGATAGACAGCGCCATTATTGTAACGGAAAATATTTCGCAGTATCGTGAACGGGGGTATTCTCTGAAAACGTTCGTGTGCCGTGGGCACGACGGAAATGATTACACCGATGCTCAGTTCGTCCCTTACAACCATTGCGGTATTTGTGCCTTTGATATTTATGAGTGGCATAGCCGGAGCTATTTTTTATGGATCAGGCTTTTTCTATCACGGTGGGATTGATGATATCTTATATTACGGGTATTATGTTGCTGCCCGTATTGTATCTGTTGTTTTATAAGGTCGGTATCCGCAGTAAGGGATTTCTTTCCAGACGTTTTGACAATCTGCTGAAAAATGAGTGGCTGGAAAGCTTTTATGATAAAGGGATTGACTGGGTGTTCTCACATAAAAAAGCTTTGTGTGGCCGGGCACGCTGGCAACCCTTCCACTGTGTGTGTTTCTTTTTTATGTAATGGAAAAAGAGCGTATGCCGCAGATTGACCAGAATGAACTGGTGGCAAGGATAGAGTGGAATGAGAATATCCATGTGGACGAGAACAACCGCCGGGTGGATGATTTAATGAAACAGGTGGACGACCGGGTAACGGAGCATGCTGCTTATGTGGGTATGCAGGATTATATATTGAACGGGGGCAGTGAACTTTCGTCTACCGAAGCGGAACTTTATTTCAAGACGGAAAAGCCATCCGGAATCTATTCATTGCAGGAATTATTAGAGAAGGAGATAAGAGAGAAATATCCGTTGGCTGTGGTTACTTTCTCACCTCCCGAAACAATCTTTGAAAAATTGTTTGTGACAGGAGAAGCGGATGTGGTAGCGGAACTCCATACGGCGAATAAGTCGCAGGCACCGGATGCGGAGCATTTGCAGCGGTTGGAAAAGGAAATTACGCGGGTGGCGGGTAATGTTCCGACGGGCATCGCTTTCCGGAATCAGATGAATCTGATAATCAATAAAAGAAAAAACTGTTGTTGTATAACGTATCATATGATGAATTGACGCGGGTGCTCCGCACGGCTTTCAAAGAAAACAAGGTTTCCGTTTTACGCTCTTATCAGCAATATCTGCCTATCAGTATTGCCGGAGAGGAAAAGAGTGTAAATAGTGTATTAAGTGAAACTTTGGTGCGGACGTGGCGGATGGTAACGGAGAGGTGAATCATATTCCTTTGAATAATCTGGTGACGGTAGTGCCCGCCGAAGATTTGAAGAGTATTACGGCGGGAAAGAACGGAGAATATATCCTTTAAGTTTTTATGATGTGAAGGATGCACCGGAACTGATGCGGAATGTAAAAGAGGTGGTTAGTGAGGAAAAGGAATGGGAAGTGGATTTCTCGGGTAGTTTCTTTTCGAATGAAAAAATGATGGGGGAATTGACTGTGATTCTTTTTGTTTCTTTGTTGCTGATGTATTTTATCCTTTGCGCGCAATTCGAGAGTTTCCTGCAACCGCTGATTGTCTTGATGGAAATTCCTATTGATACGGCTTTTGCTTTGCTGGCATTATGGGTTTTCGGTCACACGTTGAATTTGATGTCTGCCATAGGCATTATCGTGACTTGTGGTATTGTGGTGAATGACTCTATTTTAAAAAATGGATGCCATCAATGAATTACGGAAAGCGGGGATGCCTTTGGTGGAAGCCATTCATACAGCGGGCAGGCGCAGGTTGAGAGCGATTATCATGACTTCGCTGACAACTGTCTTTGCAATGGTTCCGTTGCTGTTTACCTCGGATATGGGGTCGGAGATGCAGAAGCCTTTGTCTATTGCCATGATTGGCTCTATGGTGGTGGGAACTTTGGTCAGCTTGTTTATCATTCCTTTAATATATTGGTTTATTTATAGAAAACATGACAAAAATGAAGTACATTAGCATATGGATGGTGGGGTGTATGCTGTTGTCTCTCGGAGCAAAGGCGCAGCAGGTGGTGAAGCTGGATTTGCAACGCACGATAGAGATTGCGAATGATAGTTCCTTGTCCGCTTTCAGATATCAGAATCTTTATTTGTCGGGATATTGGGAATATCGTACTTACAAGGCGAACCGTTTGCCGAGTCTTACGCTGGATCTGACTCCGGCTAAATATTATCGCTATATCACCCAGCGTTATGATTCGAATGAGGATATGGATGTGTATCGTGAACAACAGATGTTCAGCGCATCGGGTGGATTGAGTATCAAACAGAATCTGGATTGGACGGGCGGTACTTTCTATATTGATTCGGAACTGGACTTTATGCGTAATTTCGGTGACTCAAAGTCTACACAGTATTCCAGTATCCCTGTGCGTGTGGGATATCAACAGAGCCTGTTGGGATATAATGCTTTTCGTTGGGACCGGAAAATAGAGCCGTTGAAGTATGAAAAGGTGAAGAAGCAATTCATTTATAACACGGAAATGGTTTCAGAAGAAGCGGTGACTTATTTCTTTGCGTTAGCTATGGCACAGGCGGATTACCGCTTGGCGGAGGAGAATGTGGCGTCCAGTGATACCCTTTATAGCATCGGGCTCCAGCGTCATAAGATAGCAGCCATATCACGTGCCGATTTGCTGACATTGCAACTGGACAAAGTGAATGCGCATAATACGTTGCAGAATGCGCAGATTGCTTTGAAACGCGCTATGTTTTCATTGGCTTCCTTTCTGAATCTGGATAAGAATACCGTGATTGAATTGGATATACCGGGACGTCCCACAGGAAAGATGATTCCCGTAGATGATGCGTTGATGCGGGCCAAAGAGAATAATCCTACTTTCCTGGAACAACGGCAGAATGTGCTGGAAGCGGAACAGAATGTGGACAAGACAAAGAAAGAATCCCGTTTCAATGCCAGCTTTAATGCCAGTGTGGGCTTTAACCAGGTGGCGGATAAACTGGGAGATGCTTACAGGCATCCTTTGCAACAGGACTTGGTTTCTGTCAGTGTTTCTATTCCTTTGATTGACTGGGGGGTGAGAAAGGGTAAATATAATATGGCGAGAAATAATCTGAATGTGGTGAGGATTGCCGCCCGTCAGGAAGAACTGAGTGTGGAGGAAGAGGTGATTATGACGGTGAATGATTTTAATATTCAGCAGAGTTTGATTGCGAGTGCGGAGGAGGCTTTGGATCTTGCCGTAATGGCATACGAGCAGACACGCCAACGTTTTATCATCGGAAAGGCGGATGTGAATAGTCTTACTCTTTCGTTGAACCGCCAGCAGGAAGCGCAGAAAAATTATATTTCGGCTTTGCAGAATTATTGGTTGAATTATTATAAGATACGTAAAACTGACGCTGCACGATTTTTGAGTCCGGTTTTTTCCCCTTGCGGACAAGTTTTGATTTTTAATACAGGAAATTTTATCGATGAGTAATCCGCGTAACCTCTCCTCGTTTACCTTGATAGTGACATTTGTCTGCCTGTCACTGATAGGGGTGGTATTAGTACCGCTGTTGCCGGTTAAGCTGGCGCCGTCGCGTACCTTGCCCGGTCTGACTGTTTCTTTCAGTATGCCCGGCAATTCGTCACGGGTTATTGAGGCGGAGGTTACCAGTAAACTGGAGGCGATGATGGCCAGAGTAAAGGGAATCAGGAAGGTGAACTCTACTTCGGATAACGGCAGCGGCTCAATTTCTTTGGAACTGGACAAGCATGCGGATATTGACGTTACCCGCTTTGAAGTGTCTACCATCATCAGACAGACCTGGCCTCAGCTGCCCGAGGGGGTGAGTTATCCTCAAATCGAGTACGCGACGTTCGATGATAAGGCATCCAGACCTTTTATTACTTATACACTGAATGCGCCTGCCAATCCTATTTTGATTCAGCAGTATGCGGAAGAGAATATCAAGCCGGTATTGGGACAGTTGAAGGGGATTTATAAAGTGGAACTGAATGGAGCTACACCTATGGAGTGGCTGTTGGAGTATGACAGTGACCAGCTTTCGCGTTTGGGAATCACACTGCAGGCTGTGCAACGGGCCATTAACCGCCATTATGAAAAGAGTTTCTGGGGATCTGTTCTATTGAAAAAGGTGCGGAGGGCAGAGAGTGGATCAGACTGGTACGTACATCTACTGAAAAAGAAATGGAATTTGAACCGGGAGCCATTCAACTGCAAGCCGAAGATGGAACGATGGTTACGCTGGATAAACTGATAAAGGTAAGGCATGTGGAAGAACGACCGCAAAGTTATTACCGGATAAACGGGCTGAATTCTGTCTACCTGTATATCACGGCCGAGGAAACTGCCAATCAATTAAAATTTAAGTGGGGAAGTGAAGCACCTTATGGGTGAGTTGCAACAGAAGATGCCTCCGGGCTATGAGGTACATATCAGTTATGACGCTACGGAATATATTCAGAAAGAATTGGATAAGATTTATTTCCGTACCGGACTGACCGTATTGATTTTATTGCTGTTTGTAGCGTTGATAACACGAAATCTGCGTTATCTGTTCCTGATTGTGACCAGTCTGGCGGTTAATATATCTGTTGCCGTCATTCTTTATTATGCATTTGGTCTGGAAATGCAGCTTTATTCATTGGCGGGTATTACCATCTCATTGAATTTGGTGATAGATAATACGATAGTGATGACAGACCATATTCTGCATCGCCGCAATCTGAAGGCGTTTGTTTCTGTACTGGCGGCCACGCTGACTACTATCGGGGCATTGGTTATTATTTTCTTTCTGGATGAGAAGATACGTCTGAACTTGCAGGATTTTGCAGCGGTGGTCATTATCAATCTGGCAGTATCTTTGTTTGTTGCATTATTCTTTGTTCCGTCCATGATTGATAAAATAGGTTTGGAGAAGAAAAAGAGAAGAAAAAGAAGACGTTTTCTGCTCAGACCCACTTTTATGAAACGGTTGACTGTCTATTTTACCCGTTTCTATCAAGGGGTGATTTATTATTTTATGCCGTTTCAGGGTGATAGCTTGCCTATTATTGCTGCTGGGGTTCGGTCTGCCTGTATTTATGCTGCCCGAGAAGATGGAAGGAGAAGGTAAATGGGTGGAATATTATAATAAGGTATTTGATAATTCCACTTTCAAGGATAAGGTAAAGCCGGTAATCAACAAGGCTTTAGGTGGTAGTCTCCGTCTTTTTGCAGAGAAAGTATACGAGGGAAGTTATTTCAATCGAGATGAAGGTGAAGTGGTGCTTTCCGTTTATGCTACTTTGCCTAATGGCAGTACATTAGAACAGATGAATGTGCTGATTAAGAGGATGGAAACTTATCTGAGCGATTTTAAGGAAATCAGGCAGTTTCAGACGTATATCTATAATGCGCGTCAGGCTAATATCCAGATTTATTTTACAAAAGAAAATCAGCGGAGCGGATTCCCGTATACTTTGAAAGCTAATATAATCAGTAAGGCACTGACTTTGGGAGGTGGTAGCTGGAGTGTATATGGTTTGCAGGATCAGGGCTTCAGTAACGATGTGCGTGAGAGTGCGGGAAGTTTCCGTGTGAAACTGTATGGATATAATTATGACGAACTTTCTTATTGGACAGAACAGCTGAAAGAGAAGTTGTTATTACACCGTCGTATTAAAGAGGTTACGGTAAATTCGGAGTTCTCTTGGTGGAAAGATGATTATAGCGAGTTCTATCTGGATTTGGACAGGTTGAGGATGGCGAAAGAGCATATTACAGCCACGCAGCTGTTCGCCGCTTTGCGCCCTGTTTTCGGAAGGGATATTTATTGTGGTAACGTGTTGTTTGATAGTCAGACGGAGCAATTGAAACTTTCATCGGTTCAGGGACAACGATATGATGTATGGGGATTGGTCAATATACCCTTTTTATTGATGGCCGTTCTTATAAACTGGCTGATTTCGCTACTGTCCGGAAGGGACAGTCACCTCAGAAAGTCGCTAAAGAAAACCAGCAATACCGGCTTTGTCTGCAATATGAATATATCGGTTCATCCGAACAAGGAAAAAAACTGTTGAAGAAAGACTTGGAAGAATTTAATAAGATATTGCCTATGGGATATACAGCCGAAAATGAGCAGGATTACTGGTCATGGAATAAGAAAGATAACAAGCAATACGCATTGCTGTTGATTGTAATCGCCATTATTTTCTTTACGACGGCTATTTTGTTTAATTCCTTGAAACAGCCTTTGGCTATCATTTTTGTTATTCCGATATCCTATATCGGCGTATTCCTTACGTTTTATCTTTTCGGACTGAATTTTTGATCAGGGGGGATTTTGCTTCTTTTGTATTACTTTGCGGTATTACAGTAAATGCCAGTTATTTATTATTCTAAATGAATATAATGCGATAAGAAAAAGGTATCCTCTTGTTATTACCGGTACGTGCCTTCACCAAGGCATGGAATTCGAAAATTCTGCCTATCTTTCTGACGGTCGTTTCTACTATTCTGGGATTTATTCCTTTTTATGGTGGGAGATGGAAAAGAGGCTTTCTGGTTTCCTTTGGCGGCAGGTACTATAGGCGGGTTAGTTATGTCTATACTTGGAATATTTTTGTTTCTGCCTATATTCTCATTGAAGAAACAAAAAGATAATGAAGAATTTACTTTTCTTTCTCGATAGAAGTGTTTACTTTTGTTGTTACAAAAAGCATTAAATAAATATTATCTAATACTCGCTAATCATGTTAACTCAAATTATTAACGGCAAGATTTTTACTCCGCAAGGTTGGTTGGACGAAGGCTCTGTACTGATACGGGATAATAAAATACTGGAAGTGACTAACTGTGACCTGGCACTGATCGGTGCGAAACTGATTGATGCTAAAGGGATGTATATTGTACCCGGATATGTGTGTATGCATGCTCATGGCGGTGGTGGTCACGATTTTAATGAATGTACGGAAGAGGCGTTTCGCGCAGCTGTAAAAGCGCATCAGAAGCATGGGGCGACCAGTATTTTCCCAACTTTGTCTTCTTCTCCTTTTTCAGAAATCCGTAAGGCGGTAACTGTGTGCGAAACCTTGATGAACGAGAAGGACAGTCCTGTGTTGGGGTTGCATGTAGAAGGTCCTTATCTGAATCCGAAAAGAGCAGGTGAGCAGTTTGCCGGGAAATTGAAGAATCCTGATAAAGAGGAATATACTTCTTTATTGGAAAGTACTGACTGCATCAAGCGTTGGGACGCTTCACCTGAACTTCCGGGCGCGTTGGAATTTGCCCGCTATTTGAAATCAAAAGGTATATTAGTGGCTGTGTCACATACAGAATCGGAATACGAGGGGATAAAAGCTGCGTTTGAAGCTGGGTTTACTCATACTGCCCATTTCTATAACGGTATGCCGGGATTCCATAAATGTCGTGAATATAAATACGAAGGGACAGTGGAAAGTGTTTATCTGACAGACGGAATGACCATTGAATTGATTGCCGACGGTATCCATTTACCTGCTACTATTCTTCGGTTGGCTTATAAGTTGAAGGGAGTGGAAAAAAACTTGTTTTGGTTACGGATGCTTTGGCATATGCCGCTGCTGATGGAATGGAAATAACAGATCCTAATGTGATTATAGAAGATGGTGTATGCAAAATGGCTGATCATTCTTCATTGGCAGGTAGCATAGCAACCATGGATGTATTGGTACGGACAATGGTAAAAGCTGGTATTCCGCTGGCCGATGCCGTGCGGATGGCTTCTGAAACTCCGGCACGGATTATGGGAGTGGATGACCGGAAGGGGCATTGCAGAAAGATATGGATGCCGATGTGTTGATTTTGGATAGAGAACTGAATATCCGGGCGGCTTGGGCTATGGGGCAGGCTGGGTGGAGGATACGAATACTTTGTTTTAAAAATAGAAGATAAAAGGGAGAATTAGTATCCTTATTGTGTGGACAAGATGCCTTGACTGTTTCGGAAAACAATCAAGGTATCTTTTTTTCGGGTTTAACTCGTCATTATCAAGAGGATTTGCTACATTTGCAACTTGTTAAAATGAGAACCAAATAATAAAAAAACGATATGAACGGAGATTTTAGAGAGGATTTGAAGAGAGCCTGTGAAGTGATGCAGAAGGGAGGAGTGATTCTTTATCCTACTGATACTATTTGGGGAATAGGTTGTGATGCAACTAATCCGGAGGCGGTGAAACGAGTTTATGATATAAAAGAAGCGTGCTGACAGTAAGGCGATGCTTGTATTGGTGGACAGTACGGTAAAAAGTAAATTTTTTATGTTAGTGATGTACCTGCGGTAGCTTGGGATTTGATTGAGTTTACCACAAAACCATTGACTATTATTTATGATGGGGCACGTAATCTGGCTGAGAATTTGCTGGCTGAGGACGGCAGTGTAGGTATTCGTGTTACGGCTGAGGAATTCTCCAAACAACTTTGTTTCCGGTTTCGTAAAGCTATTGTGTCGACTTCTGCCAATATCAGCGGTCAGCCTTCACCTGCCAACTTCAGTGAAATCAGTGAAGAAGTAAAACAAGCTGTAGACTATATTGTGGAGTATAGACAAGATGAAGTGGGGCATCCCAAACCATCCAGCATTATCAAACTGGGTAAAGGGGGAGAAGTGAAGATTATTAGAGAGTAAAAAAAGGAATGGACGCAATTATAGACGAAAATAAGAAAAGTTGGTTACAGCGCTTTATCTTATGGCGCGAAAAGAAGATAAAAGAGAAACACTTTATTCTTATATTAAGTTTTCTTGCTGGTATTTTACGGCATTGGCCGCGTGGTTTTTGAAGTTTCTAGTAGAATGGATCAAGGAATTTCTGACTGAAAATTTTGATTCTACAGGAGTCAACTGGTTGTATTTGGTGTATCCGGTTTTTGGTATTTTTCTTACCGGATTGTTCATTCGTTATATTGTGAAAGATGACATCAGTCATGGGGTGACGAAAATATTATATGCCATATCCCGTCGCCAAAGCCGCATCAAGCGGCATAATACATGGTCGTCTGTGATAGCCAGTGCCATTACTATCGGTTTTGGTGGTTCCGTAGGTGCAGAGGCTCCGATTGTGCTGACCGGATCGGCTATCGGTTCTATTTGGGAAGTGTATTCAAGATGGAGCATAAGACCCTGATGCTGTTGGTGGGGTGTGGTGCGGCAGGTGCTGTGGCCGGTATTTTTAAGGCTCCTATTGCAGGCTTGGTTTTTACTTTGGAAGTCTTGATGATTGATCTGACGATGGCATCATTGTTGCCTCTTCTTGTTTCCTGTGTCACGGCAGCTACTGTTTCTTATATTCTTACCGGTCCCGATGCCATGTTCAAGTTCCATATGGATGAACCGTTTCTGATGGAGCGCATTCCTTCGGCAATTCTGTTAGGCATTGCGTGCGGGTTGGTTTCTTTGTATTTTACGCGGGCTATGAATTCTGTGGAGAATATATTTCGTCGATATAGTAATCCGTATATCAAGCTGGCTATAGGCGGTGCAATGCTGAGCATATTGATTTTCTTGTTTCCTCCATTGTATGGTGAAGGATATGATACTATTAATTTATTGCTGAATGGCGTAACCAATCATGACTGGAATACAGTAATGAATAACTCTATCTTTTATGGGTTCGATAATTTGTTACTCGTTTATTTGGCCATGATTGTACTTTTCAAAGTCTTTGCTTCCAGTGCAACGAATGGCGGTGGTGGTTGCGGGGAATTTTTGCTCCCGAGTTTGTTCTTGGGGTGTATCATCCGGGTTTATCTTCGCTCATTTCTGTAATGAACTGCATGTAGGTCCTTATATCCCGGAGAAAAAATTTTGCCTTGTTGGGAATGGCGGGATTGATGTCGGGAGTAATGCATGCTCCGCTGACTGGTATTTTTCTGATTGCAGAACTGACTGGCGGGTATGATTTGTTCCTTCCGCTGATGATGGTATCTGTCAGCTCTTATCTTACCATTATGATATTCGAGCCGCATAGTATTTTATTCTATGCGTTTGGCTAAGAAAGGTGAATTGATAACGCATCATAAAGACAAGGCCGTATTGACTCTGATGAATATTGACAGTGTGGTTGAAACTGATTTTGAGAAAGTGCGTCCTGATATGGATTAGGTGAAATGGTTAAAGTCATTTCGCAGGCTAAACGCAATTTGTTTCCGGTAGTGGATGTCAATGGAGAACTTTTTGGGCATTGTGGTATTGGATGATATCCGTAATATTATGTTCCGTCAGGAATTATACCATCGTTTCAAGGTAGAAAAATTTATGATTTCTCCTCCGGCACGGATCAATGTTACTGATTCAATGGAAGAAGTGATGAAGAAGTTTGATGATACAAAGGCCTGGAACCTGCCTGTGATTGATGAAGAGGGAAATACAAAGGGTTTGTTTCCAAGTC
>ENA-OQAX01000194-OQAX01000194.1-human-gut-metagenome-genome-assembly--contig:-NODE-194-length-14361-cov-1.545595_pt1 | contig 14361 bp, 16 predicted proteins | sample MGYA00242741_ERZ504539 | MGnify/ENA primary metagenome ERZ504539 (study PRJEB26092, sample SAMD00036277) | human gut metagenome | host: Homo sapiens | study: EMG produced TPA metagenomics assembly of... | reverse complement strand
CCTCTATAATAAATTGACTTATATTTTTATTTCATTCACCACCTGCCCGTCAAACAAATTAATGGTTCTCCCTGCATAGCCGGAATCGTGTTGGGAGTGGGTAACCATAACAATTGTTGTTCCTTCTTTATTCAGTTCGGTCAGAAGTTCCATTACTTCCTTGCCGTTTTTGGAATCCAGATTGCCGGTAGGGCTCATCTGCTAGAATCAGTTTCGGGTTTGCTACTACAGCACGGGCTATTGCAACACGTTGTTGCTGTCCGCCGGATAGTTGTTGTGGGAAATGTTTTACCCGATGGGCAATAGCCATACGGTTCATGGCATCTTCTACCCGGCGTTTTGCGTTCTGCCGCCGGAATCCCCCATATACAATAAGGGTAACTCGATATTTTCGAATACATTCAATTCATCAATCAGGTTAAAGCTCTGGAACACGAATCCGATGACCCCTTTACGTAAATTGGTGCGTTGTGCTTCGGTAAATTTGGAAACGTCTGTTCCGTTCAGTTCGTAAGTGCCTCCCGTAGGATTGTCCAAAAGGCCGAGGATATTCAGCAGGGTGGACTTTCCACAACCGGATGGTCCCATGATGCTACAAATTCGCCTGCTTTGATTTCTAGATTGACATTGTTCAATGCCCATGTTTCGACTTCTTCTGTTTTGAAGATTTTCTGTAAGTTTACTGTTTTGATCATAATCTTATATTTTATAAAGTTATTCGTTCTTGATTACTTTTGCAGGGTTAATTCGTGCAATTCCCAGAATACGGAATAATACCGTGAGGGCCGTAATAAATGTTATTCCGATGAAAATTCCTGCCCAATATATGATACCGTCATTAAAGAATACAATATATGCTTTTTTCCATATTTGTATGACTATATAAATTAATGGAAATGCAATAATTGCGGAAACAGTCAGCAGTTTTATATAAAGGCGGGCAAACAATAAAATAATCTGTTTCAATCCTGCTCCATTTACCTTCCGGATAGCTACTTCCTTTTGTCTGCGTTCCGTATCCAATGTGATGGTCGAATAAACTCCCAACAAGGTAATGAGCAGGCTGACGATAGAAAAGAATAGAATAATCCCTTTCAATTTATTTTCTATTGCTTGTGCTTCATATATATCTTCCTGCAATGTAGTGACATGAGGATGAATACTTTCCGGGAGTGTTTCTTTCAATGTCTTTTCTATCATTTTTTTTTATTTCAGCCGTTTTCCCCGGCTCGCATTTCAGATAGCAATGACCTACATAATAATTGAAGTCGCTGGGTAAGAATACAAATCCAGGACTTTGATTATATACATTGGCGATAAAATCGCCACATATACCGCAAATGGTATAGCTTTCCGAGTAATTGTATAAAATAGTTCCTAACAGATCTTTTTTCTGGCGTTCCGCCCATGTTTTGTCTACTACCAAATCCTCTTTGGCTTTTAATGTGTGTCCCGATAGTAAAGGTATGTTCATGAATTGGAAGAAGTTAGTGGAAACATTCATGACATTTACTTCAAAACTGCTTTCCGGGTTACCTTTTTCCATTTGCATCCCAGTACCTGATATACCTTTCAGATAACTGATGTCTGCCAATAATTTGTCTTGTACACCGGAAAATTTGGATATACGTTCTATTAAAGCCAGTTTCTCTTCATTCTTCATAAACATATAATCTATGGAGAAACTTAGTATATTGGCTTTTTCTTTTTTCAGTCAATGTGTTGAATAGGGTAGATTCCGTTTTCTCCGCTTGCATATAAAGAGCTACGGTAAATGCGACAAAAAACCCAGCATATAAAAAATTGGATACCTAACAGAATATTCCGCATTCCATGTTTATGACGTTTTTATCTCACTGCCATGAATCTCTGTCTGGATGGGTGTGTAATGTATGCGCAATACAGTTATAAAGCATAATATCATACATAAAAATAAGATGAATACCATATACTCTGCGGTCTGTATAAACAAGAGGTTCTTTTCAATGATAAGAACGTAATTAAATAAATTGAAATTCAAATAGGGACTGATTATTTCAATCAAGCAGAACGTAAACAAGAAAGCGATGAATGCAATGATGACAGACTGGACAAAGAGTTGGTAAAAAAGTTGCTGGTTTCCACTGCCCATAACTTTGCGTATCCCGTATTCACGGTTACGATTCAAAAAAGTTCCCATAAGAAAATGGAAGAAATTAAGAAGTCCGGTCAGTAAAATCAACAGGCCTACTATCATGGTTATTCCTGCAAAATAAGGAGCAATGGACTTATCCCAAAATTTCTTTCCAAAGGGCGAGGCGGTTATAGCTGTTTCTTCGTCATATATGTGGTGCTTCATTATTTATGGAGCGAAACGGGCTTCTAATTTTCGAGCTGTTTTACCCGGACGTAGCAGGGCAAAACCAAAACCTCCAGTCATATTATTACGACCGTTGAATTGCAATGTTCCTTCACTGTCATTCAAAGTCAGCATATCCAGTTTCTCAAGAAAACTCAGGCTGGTATTCAGGGGAATATCTTCTATCACGGCCTGAATGGTATAGGTTATGCCTCCAGTACGAGGAGTGGTATCCGGTGCTGTAAAAAGACGTTGTGTCAATATCATACGTTTGCCTATGGGATTTTCTGACTCACCGAAAATCTTTTTTTGCTAAAGAGCGGGTCAGTATAATGGCATTGGGGGTGTTGGAGGCTACTTCCCATGATCCCTGTAGTATTTGGGGAGTGAATACTTTCCTAAAAAGAGAGTCTACTTCCATTGTCATCAAATGATCGTATGGTAATTCTTTCCCTTCTTTTATCTCTACGTTGTAACTCCGCTCTCGGGGATAAACGGTAAAGGTAAAATCTTGAACCTCATCGAATCTAAGTTTACGCAATTCTTCAATCGTTGTTGCCGGAATACCAGAATACAAATCTCCCCGTGTTGTACATAAATTTATGTCTGCTATGAGTTCTTTATTGGAAAAGCAAGAATCTACTTCGCTGATGAACCGGCTACAATAAAGACAGATACTAAAACATAATATCCCGACGGATAGCCCTACGATAGATATCAGATTTTGTATCTTATTTTTTAATAAGTGGCGCATTGCCATTTTTATATAATGCCTTAACATATTTCCGTTGTTTTATAAAATTATTCTGTTTTCATGATTTGTGTCGGATTAATATATGCCGCCTTTTGTATTTGGTATGCTAAGGTGCCCAGTGATATGATTATTACCAACAGCAATGATATGATAAAAATGTCTATACTGACAGGTGCCCTTACTGCAAAATCTTGAGTATAGGTATTTATCAGATAATAAGCCAAAGGAATAGCTATGACAAATGCTATAATTAAAACGGTTATATATTTGCGGAATAACAGTCGGTAAAGGTCTTTGGCACTTGCACCGTTCACTTTACGAATCGCTATTTCCCGATATCGTTGGCGAATGTCAAAAAGAGAAATCCCTAACAGGCCAAGACTGGAAATAATAATAGCCATACCTGCAAAAATAGAATAAATAGTGGCTGTTTGGCGGTCTTGTGTATACATCGCTTTGATATCATCTTCCAGGAAGTATATTCAAAGTCTTCACTTCCATAGACTTTATATTCCAAATTACGTAAGAAATCAATCACTTCTTTCTTTTTGCCGGGTGTATAAGCTATCTGATAAAGATCACCACTGAACCGTGCTCGACAGATAGATAGTAGGCTTGATTCCAGATGTCAAATGTCCTTCAAAATAATCCTCTACTACTGCAACGATAGGTTGAAGAGAAGCGTTAGCATTAGCCCTTTTTTGATTTTCTTCAATCACTCCAGCGCCATTGATTGAAGTATAGCCTAATGCTTTCAGTGCGGCTTTGTTTACAACAAAAACAGTGCGCCGGTCTTCTTTTATTTATATCGGGTATCTCACCTTCAATTTACTTTTATATCATATAATTTGAAAAATGCAGGAGTGGCGTAATGAATATTTAGAAACACCTTTTTCTCCTTTATTGTTCAGATAATTTTGTACCAAAAGGTAGGAGTAAGGATATTCTCATAGCTAGGTTCGTACAATTCAATAAAGGGGCATGCATTAAGTTCATTATCCAATTGCATGACACGTTGGCGGCGTTGTTGCATACTTTCATAAGTATAGCTGCTAAAAATCTTTCGATTCATATACTAAATTTACATTCATTATGTTTTTAGTACGAAAGCCGGGTTCGGTATTTAACAACATTCCAAGTTGTCGATTAAAATAAAGTGATAATACCACTAACAAAAAAAAAGTTATAATATACTGTGCCCCTAGAAAGAACATACGAAAAATGTTTGGAATGACTTTGGACACCGATAGAGCGAATGGAAAGAATGGGGGAGGTGTAATTGTATTTAATGTATGGATAAATAGAAGTTATTACTGGTAACAATAATAAAATACTTGCCGAAAGCCATCCGTCGAAAGCCGTATAAGAAAAGTGAATGTCGAACAAATATTCAGTAGGGGCAGACATTATTTCAATAATAAGCCAGGATACTAATAAGGCGCTCAGAACTAGTAATGTATTTTCAATCCATATATTGGCAAACAATGTTTTGCCGCATACACCAAATACTTTCTTCAATCCATATTCTTTTCCGCGGCGTAATAATGCTACCAGGTAAAGATTAATAAAAATTCAAGATGCCGGTGAGGAGCAATAACAGGCATACGCCCGACAAAATAATTAAGTGGGAATGGTTTCCCGAAAGAAACATAGCAGGTTCACGGTCTGTTAAAGAACCGTCCCAGTAAATATCCTTCACAGAAATTAAAGAAAAATGTATGTGTGCGAGTATCATATTTAGGGTCATTTATATACCGTGGGACGCTACCTGTCTTATTTATGGCATTTATATCTGTACCGGGTAGGAAACGATAGAGCTCTGTATTCATCCTTTCCCAATGTTGGGATAATTTAGAAGAGAGGATGATATCAAAGTTAATTGTAGTTTTACACTCAGGTTCTCCTACAATGCCTTCTACGGTAATATCTTTGCCATTGCTATAACGTAGTACTTTACCTATCGGATTTTCATTACCGAAAATCTTACAGGCGTATTTTTCTGTTAATAATGCCGACTGAGGTGTTGTGAGAGATAGCTTTCCTTGCACTATAGGATAATGAAATAACTGAAAAAAGACACTGTCGGTAACGAGGCAACGTGCCGGAATACGGTTGGTACCGGAAATGACATAGTCCTTTTCCAATGGAATATAGGTGGTCATAGCTTCTACGAAACGATTGTCAATAGAAATGGTATCATAGTTATATTGTTTCAGTCCACTTAGTCCCCCGGTTGCCTTCTGTATTGGTACAGATGGCATACACATGCTCCCCTGTCGATGCAATGTGTGTCCACTGTCAGTTCCCTATGGATATATCGCATCAAGATGATACTGCATGCCAGACTGAATGCCAGTCCCAGTAAATTAATGATAGTATACGATTTAGAACGCATTAAAAAAGCGCCAAGCATATTTCAGTGTTTTCATATTTAATGTGTGTTTATTCTGATCTTATAATTTTTTGCGGGATCAATTTGAGCAGCTTTGTGTATTTGCCAAATTAATGTGCTTGATGAAATAAAAGGAAATGATAGCTAGAACTGCTAAATAAAATTCCTATATCTACAGGTATTTTTAGTACAAAATCCCGTGTATACATATATATGAGGTAATAGGCAAGTGGAATAGCTAATACAAATGCACAACCTATTACTTTGATATATTTGCGGAACAATAGCAGGTAAAGGTCTTTCATCCCTGCGCCATTTACTTTGCGGATGGCAATTTCACGATAACGTTGTCGGATATCAAATAAGGATAATCCAAATAATCCCAAACAGGAGATGATGATTGCTATCAAGGCAAAGACAAAGTAAATGTTTGCTGTTTGACGGTCCTGAGCATAAAGTTTGTGGACTTCATCTGTCAACCAAGTATAGGTGAAGTCTTCGGTATTATATATTTCTTTCTCTGTTTTCTTCAGATATTCTATGACTTCTTTTTCTTTATCGGGGTTGACGGCAATCAAAAAAATCGCTGTTGCCACTGCTGGGCCCCACGACAAATGCCATCGGTTTTATTCCTTCAGTGAGATGGCTTGGGTAATAATCGTCTATTACAGCCACTACAGGCATAAGTTTGGTTCCACCTTCTTCCATTTCTCCTTTTTCGCTGACACTAATCCAAAGCGGGGATTCGCTGCGTACAAAAGCATCTTCTAGCCGAGTATAGCCCATAGCTTTCATTGCTGCTTTGTTCAGTACCATTTTATAGTCACTCCAACCTTCAAAATTTTTTTTGGGGGGATTTCTCCTTCCAGTACTTTTTAAAATCATATAGTTGGAAGAATTGTGGAGAAGGAAATAGGGTGAGCATGGGTTGACGGGTATCCTGGTCATTTAACAACATGCAGATAGAGCCTCCCCTTAATATAGAATAATGGGAATTCATCCACATTTCAATGTGAGGACACTCGTTTAATAGTTGCTTGATACGGTCTTGGCGGGCAAAGCGCTCATTGCGCTTTTCTTCTGTATCAGAGCGCAGATAATTTTTTGTTTTCGTGTAACAACTCAGCTCTGAGAATTCTTTCTGTCCGATATCCGGGAGAGGTATTCAGCAGGAAATGCAGTTGCTTGCCAAAGTAAAAGGACAGGATAAGGAGTAATATGGTTATAATGTATTGAAAAAAAAGGAATGTCATACGTACAGTGATAGCATGACGGTTTGATGTTATTGAACGGATAGACACAATAGGAGGGAGATAATTATATCTGATGTATGGATAAATAGAAGTGACCAAAGGTAATAATATGATGAATCCCAAAGACAATTGCCAGTCGAATGCCGAATAGCTAATTTGTTCATTCATCAACCGGCTGACTGGTACTTGGGGTTGCTTCTATCAACAGCCAGGCGGTTAGCAATGCGGCAAAGGCTAATAACAGATTTTCTATCCATATTTGTAAAAACAAAGGCAGACGCTGCAAGCCGAATACTTTCTTTACTCCATATTCTTTAGAACGTTTCATCATAAATACCATATAAATATTGATGAAATTCAATATACCTACCAATAATAGCAATATGGTTACTCCTGAAAGAATATACAGGTGCGTACGGTTCCCGGATTGCATAATGGAATCGTAATCGTCATCGTGACCGATGGAATTTTCCCAGTATAAATCTTTCCAAGCAATAAAACTTCCAACGTATTCTGTTTCCTCTTTTATCTTTTCTGTACACATTGCTGATTTTGTTTATTTTGTCTAGATTTACTCCGGGGAGTATACGCATCAGTGATATATCCATACGTTGCCAGCGTTCTATCAATCTGTATGATACTAGTATATCGAACTGAAGTAATGATTTGCAGTCCAATTCTCCGATCACCCCCTTGATAGTGATATTTTTACCATAATATTCCAATACTTTACCTATCGGATTTTCTTTGCCAAATATATTACGAGCATAGTGTTGGGTGATAATGGCGTCATTGGGAGCTTCTAAACTAGCTTCGCCGGCCACAATCGGATAGTGGAAAAAGTGAAAAAAAGTGGAATCTACAGCTGCTATATTCATTGCATAGTTGCTGTTCTCGTATACCACATTGTCTCGTTGCTGTAGCATGAGACGGCATTGCTCCACTATTTGATGGTCAAGGATATAAACAGAATCCGCTTCCGTCCAATCTTGTTGCAAACTTCCCGGATGAATGTTTCCTTCCATATCCCGTAACGGAATGATGATATGTTCCGGATCTACGCTATGTGCATCCACCGTCAGTTCCCTATGGATATACCGTATTAGGATGATGCTGCATGCCAGACTGAATGCTAGTCCCAGCAAATTTAATGATAGTATATGATTTAGAACGCATTAAGAAGCGCCAGGCATATTTTAAAGTTCTCATTTTGCATGTTTTATTTTAATATCAATTCTTCTGCGTCACCAAAGGTATCATATCCTGTGATAACTACAAATTCTCCAGGCTGTAAACCTTCAGTGATTTCATATTGAAGCGGGTTTTGGCGTCCTATATTCAATGGAACTTTTACAGCTTTTTGTTTTTGATGGGTTTATTTTTGTAAATCCATTGTCCTCCAGTAGACTGGTAGAAATTTCCACGTGGGATAACTATAGCTTGTTCGGGTTGACCCAATTCTATTTGTACCCGGAAGCTCTTCCTACACGGACATTCTCGGGCATTTCTCCGGTAAATACCAAATCTACATCAAACATACGGTCTTTTACTTCAGGAACTACTTTAGTAATTCTCAGGGGTAGCGTTTCCCTTGATAGTTTACGGTAGCCGGAAGACCTGTTGTGATGCGGTCAATGTAATATTCACTTAAAGAAGTATGAATTTTATATTGATCCAGCACTTTTATTTCAGCTATACTTTCTCCCGAAGCAACCTGTTGGCCGGGAGTTACTTTCACAAAACTTAGTTGGCCGCCAATCGGAGCTTTTACTATCAAGTCTTCCAACCGTTCTTCCGCACGTTTTCAGTTTTTTGCTTTCACGTTCCAGATCATTTCTCAATAGTTCTTTGCGGATAAGAGTTACGGATGAATCATGTTTCAGACTTTCCATTTGTAATGCCGTATTTTTCAGTTTATACTTATTATTCATCTTCAGATACTTGTAAGCTCAGCCTTGCTCTTAAATTCCCATTTTGAATTCCTCTTTGTCCAATCCGAAGCTTTTGCGCAGTCGTTCCATTTCATATTGTGCCTGTAATGTTTGTTGCTTCAGTGTCAGACTCTTTTGTTCCATTTCTATCTCTTTCTCTTTATAAGTGATTCGTTGTTTTTCCCACTCGTCACGTTGGTCTTCAATGGAACGAATCAGATCCGGATTAGTCAATATCAACAAGGTGTCACCTTGTTTCATCATATTCCCTTCTTCTCCAACAATGCGGTCTACACTGCCGCCCTCACGAGTATTTACTTTGATGGTAAGAATGGGTTGCACCAGTCCTTCCACATCTACATACTCCATAAATTTGTCGTCTTTTACTTCGGCTATCTGAATGTTGTCTGTTTCGATACGCAGTTTGCGAGGACCTAATGAAAGGCTTATCACATAGATAAGGAAGATAATAAAGGCCAGTGCAGCTATCATATAGTAGCGATAGCGGATGTACCACGGTTTCTTTTCAATTTTTATATCCATTAGTTTATGTTTTTGATATAATTTTTTATTTCTTTTTAATGCATGGCGATAATACAAAGGTCATTTATACCTGTCGTGTAGTTAAGGTTTAGGTATAGTACATGAAATCTCTGCTTTTCTGAGGAAATCATATCCCCGTCATACTTCTAAGACCATAATACAGACTCCAATAAGTTTTCAAAGCTGTTATATAATTTCTCCGTGCGGTATCTTTTTCTGTAATGGCGGCATTGAGGTCTAGAATTGTCGATTTTCCTAAGATATAAAGCCGGCGTGCTACATCGTGGCGCCGGTCGGCTGTCTTGTCCGTCTTGGCGGCTACTGCTACACGGTATGCTTGAAGATTGAATTGACGGACCATTTTACATACATTCAATTCAAAATCTTTCATTCCCTGTTCAGCCTGTGTATCTACTAAGTCTACATTGGAACGAGCTACACGAACGCGTCCTTTTCCACGACCCCAATCCAGGATAGGTAAAGAAATACCAATACTGGCATATTGTTGGTTCATGGGGTTTCGGTAAGAATCTGCAAATTTATTTCCGGTTTGAGAAAGCCCGAATTGTACATACAGGTCGGCTTTCAAACCTGCATTGGCTTTTGCAGAAGCTAATGCGCTGCGGCTTTCTAATTGTTTGCGTTTATAAGTGTCAGGATCGGGACTGTTTTTGAATGCCAGTTGTAATGCTTTTTGTAAAGAGATTTCAAATTGAGGAATACTGTCTTCCGGAACAACTCGTAAATTTATTTCCCGATTAATGCCAAGGAAGGAACGGAGTGTTTGCATTTGGTCCTCTACTTCGATGCGGGCATTCATCATATTGGTTTCTTCTGTCAGTTTGTTTATTTCCAGCTGTAGCATTTCGTTTTCAGTTATGGTTCCTATATTATATCTTCCCTCGGCATACCTGTATAAAGTATCGGCAGAAGCATAGTTGTAGGCGGCTATGTCAAGATTAGTTTGTGCAGTTGCCAGGTTGAAGAAAAGAGTGCTGGTTTCTGAGGCTACAAGTTCCAATGCTTCTGCATATGCTTTACGGGCTTCCCGGTAGCGAAGGGGTTCGATACGGTGATCCCATTTTAAAGAATTATATCCAAAAAGTTGCTGCTCGTAACCTATTACTATGGGTTGGGTGTTATACGCTGTATGATTATCTTCAAATTCATCAATGCGTTGGGTGGTACTTTTTACAAACAAGCTGCCACCGGTAAACCATATATTTTGATTTATTTTAAGGCTGAGATCTGTGCTTAACTGGTCTTGCTGGATAAATTGGTTTGTTCCATCCGGTTGGGTAATTTTGTTTATCTCCCGATTTAGGGTAGGAGATGAAGTTAATGTGACGGAGGGAAGATAATTCGCCCGGAAAAAACGGTAGTTCCAATAAGCTGCCCGATAGGTATGACGGGCAGCTTGTGCTTCCGGTGAGTTTTCTTGTGCTATTTCAATAGCTTGTTGCAAACTCAATGTTATTGATTCTTCTTGTTGTGCTGTGGCTGTTTCCGGGCGAAGCAGAAGGGAAAGTGCTATAATACAATATAGTTTCATGTTCGTTTTTTTATGTCTTTATACCTATTAGTATTTTTGTCTTATAGTTAGGGAAACAGGAACGAGTCTTCAGTGTCTTTTTCGGATAAGTCGCTTTTTATTTTGGTTAATGCTTCCTTTGCTTTTTCATGACCGTTGTCTATAGCTTTTTGGAACCAGAACCGGGCTTGTTGTAAGTCTTTTTTTTACACCTTTACCCCACTGATACATGCGGCCCAGGTTGTATTGTGCAGGAGCATTCCCCTGTAAAGCAGCTTTGGTCAGCCACTCAGCTCCTTTAGCAAAGTCTTTTTCCATTCCTTCGCCATAACAATACATATTTCCTATATTATATTGAGCTATCGGATTATTCTTATCTGCTGCTTTTTTAAACCAAAAATAAGCTTCTTCAAAGTCTTTGGGAACCCCAAGTCCGTTTTTATATAAATAACCGATATTGTTCATGGCGTCCGTATTACCATGAGCTACAGAACGTAGGTACCAAGTCATAGCAATGTAACAATCCTTACGTACTCCCCAACCGTTTTTATAAAGGCTTCCCATGCCAATTTGAGCTTCTGGATTTCCTTGAGTGGCAGCTCTGTTCAACCATTTGAAAGCTTGGCTGTAATCCTTAGTGACTCCCAAACCATATGTGTACATAAAACCTATATTGTTTTCAGCATACGTGTTTCCGCCCGCTGCCGATTGATGAAAAAGTTTCAAAGCCTTATCATAATCAATTTCACCTCCTAAGCCTTTTAAATACATATCGCCTGTCAGATATTGGGCATGATGGGCCGTATCAATGTGAGCTATCTTTTCTAATAACTCGCGTGCTTTTTCATATTGTCGATTAACATAGTGAGTTTGTGCTTCTTCCCACAATTGATGGCAGTCACCTATATAAAGCATATAGATCTTATTGCCGAATAGAGTTACTATGCTTGCTATAAGGCATAAATTGATAGCTATTACTGATTTTTTTCATAACTTAATATATTAGTATTGTAGACTAATCAAATAGCGTGCCATTATCTTATCTCTTTGTTTACCAGAATTTTTGTGGGATAAAAGATAATGATGTCTCTGTGCGGATACGCACTATTTTGTGCGTATCCGCACAGACAACACATTAAAAAAAACAATAATCTTTGCAAAAAAGCGGATAGAAAATCTTTTATTCGTATAACAAGATATATTGAGGATAAAATAATGAATGCAAAAGGAAAAATATTGATTATAGATGATAATGAGGACGTGCTTTTTGCACTAAACCTTTTATTGGATCCCTACGTGGAAAAAATAAAAGTTACTACTCAACCGACTCGTATTGAGCATTTCATGACTACTTTTCAACCTGATGTTATTTTGCTTGATATGAATTTTCGTCGGGATGCTATCAGCGGGCAGGAAGGATTCGATTGTCTAGAGCAGATATTAAAGTTAGATCCGCAGGCTATTGTCTTGTTTATGACTGCTTATGCGGATACAGATAAAGCAGTACGGGCCATTAAGGCTGGAGCTATTGACTTTATTCCCAAACCTTGGGAAAAAGAAAAACTACTTGCTACGCTTTCATCGGCTATCAAACTTCGTGATTCTCGTAAAGAGGTCAGGCAACTGAAAGAACAAGTTGTAGCATTGAGCGCGCAGGATGAAGAGATGCCTCAAATGATAGGTCACTCAGCGCCTATGCGAGAGGTTTTTGATACTATTCGGAAATTATCGGATACTGATGCTAATATTTTGATATTGGGTGAAAATGGAACCGGTAAAGATTTGGTGGCCCGTTCTCTACGTTATTTTTTCTCCTCGTCGTGAATGTCCTTTTATAACGATTGACTTGGGGAGCATACCAGAATCATTGTTCGAAAGTGAATTGTTCGGCTATGAAAAAGGAGCTTTTACAGATGCCCGTAAAGCAAAAGCGGGACGTATGGAGGTGGCATCAGGAGGAACGCTTTTTTTGGATGAGATAGGGAATTTGTCATTACCTATGCAATCCAAATTGCTAACAGCCATAGAAAAGCGGCAGATTTCACGTTTGGGAGCAACGGATATAATTCCTATTGATGTTCGGTTGATAAGCGCAACGAATGTAAATATCCGACAATTGGTGGAGGAGGGCAATTTCCGTCAAGATCTGTTGTATCGCATCAATACGATCGAGATTGCCATTCCTCCCTTGCGGGAAAGGGGAGAGGATGTGCTCTTATTGGCTGATTATTTCTTACAACGGTATACTCATAAATATAAGAAAGAGATAAACGGACTGAACCGCGAAGCCAAGCAGAAACTCATGCGTTACCATTGGCCGGGTAATGTCCGCGAATTGCAGCATGCCATAGAACGGGCAATTATTCTTTCGGACTCGCCATTGTTAAAGCCTGCAAATTTCATGTTGCAGCCACAACCCGAGAAGAGGGTGAATACGGATGAGATACTGAACTTGGAACAATTAGAACGCAATGCCATAGAACGTGCTATGAAACGCAGCGAAGGGAACTTGAGTCGTGCAGCGGAATATTTGGGGATTACCCGTTACGCTCTTTATCGGAAACTTGAAAAATTAGGGTTATGAGTCGTTTACAAACTTTTACGGATGATAGCTTGTATGTTATTAATGGGGGTAGTAGCTATAGCTGCATATCTCTTTTATCAACATTTCGCTCTATTTTTTGCTTGTTTTTTTTCGCTGATGATTATGGCAGGTATTATCATTTATATCTGTCAGTGGCAGTATAAAACGACCCGTATGATATCGCGAATGATAGAAGGTATTCGTTATGCAGATTTCTCTTTGAGTTTTTCTACCCAGCACAAAACTCGTACAGAACAACGATTGGCACAAGAAATAAATAATGTTGTTGCTGAATTCCGTACTCGGTTGTCCGAGAATGAAGAGCGATATCAATATTATGAAACATTATTGAATACTGTTGACAGCAGTTTGCTGGTAGTAGATAGTCAGTGCAATATACATTGGATGAACCGGGCAGCCATGGCAGGATTTGTGCGGTTATCGTATTCATTCTGTCAGGGAATTGGCTCTGTTAAATTCTGATTTTCCTACTATTATCCTGTCATTACAGCCTGGAGAAATTAAAACAGTACGAATACATAAAGGAGATACTCTACAAGAATTGGCTGTTACGGTATCCGAATATTCCGCTCAACATGGTACGGAACTCCGGTTAGTTAATTTAAAGAATATCCATGCTGTATTGGAGGAAAATGAAATGGAAGCATGGCAAAAGCTGATTCGTGTACTTACTCATGAAATAATGAACTCCATTGCACCTATTATTTCATTAAGTGAAACATTAAGTGAGCGTGCTGTGCAAAATGGTATGAATGAGAAAGATTACAATATCATGTTGCAAGGGATGCAGACTATTCATAGAAGAAGTAAAGGATTACTGAATTTTGTGGAAAACTATCGTAAACTTTCTCGTCTGTCTGTCCCGATACTGGCTCCAGTAAATATAGGTGAGTTGTTGAGTGATATGAAAAAACTATTCCCTAATAAAAACATACAATATATATATAAAGTAGAAACCCAGAAACGATTCTGATGCTAGATCGTTCACAGATAGAACAAGTATTAATCAATTTA
>ENA-OQAX01000193-OQAX01000193.1-human-gut-metagenome-genome-assembly--contig:-NODE-193-length-14365-cov-1.864728_pt1 | contig 14365 bp, 21 predicted proteins | sample MGYA00242741_ERZ504539 | MGnify/ENA primary metagenome ERZ504539 (study PRJEB26092, sample SAMD00036277) | human gut metagenome | host: Homo sapiens | study: EMG produced TPA metagenomics assembly of... | reverse complement strand
TTGCCATGTGCCGTTTTTCTTTTCCACCAGCTGATTGTACATGAAGTTGGGGGTGGAAACTGTTGCGTCAAAGTTGCCGTGGGTAAGACTGGCAAATACTCCGATGGAGGTAAGATTGTCGTTGTTTTATATCGCCGGCCCTTGTGGCGGTCGTTACATTGTTGGAGAAGCTATGGGAACATTTACGGTTTCTGTGCCTGTATCCTTTTTCGCAAGATGTGAGTGTCCATGCCGAAAGGATTATAAAAAAGAGTATCTTTCTTAATCTTCTCATTGTTTTTATTTATGTGTCAATTTCAATTTGTCGGTTGGTGTGCCCGGAGAAGGACATTCAACCATTCAACCTTATCCGGGCTTATGCAATATTTAATTTACATCAAAATTACCGGTAACGCTACCCCAGTCGTTCACTTTAGCCGCACTTACTTTTATTTCCTTCAGAGAAATAGTGAAAGTGTATGTGTAAAAATTTACCTCTTTTCATGTGATTGGCAGGTAATGAAACTGCTGTTTCCAAATGGCTTACTGCGTATTTGGGATTGTCATCGCTGCTATCTGCCGTTTTGGATACAATATCGTAATGGAAGCCAATCTGAATATCGCCACTTGTACATCCGCCGGCACCGTCTGCCGTAACTTCTTCAGCATTATCGTTGATTGGAATTAAGTACAGGTATTGATCTTTTTTGAATAAATCTACCGGAGTTTCTTTGTTCCCTTTTTTTCAGAATGATGCCTTTAATGGATTTTTCCGTACCATCGGCCCATATTTCCGTGATCTCCTTCTCTTCCATTTTCATGATCTTTTCGATACTGTAATCGCCTTCAGCGATTGTAGCGTTTTCATAGTCCCAATTGGAGGTCTTCCATGTTGCCTTCGTATAAAATTTAGAATTTTCGTTGGTTAATTTATTAGTCTGATCAAAAGACAGGCTCCCTCCCTTTTGGCCTATTATCCACATGTGAGTGATATAGATGAAGCTGCTTGTTTCCGTCCAATCCGCTATAGTCAGCGCCTAATTTGGCTTTTAAAAATTTTATTTTTAGAAAGTGTATGCCTGAAGTTGAATTGTATGGCTCATCTTGTGCTGTTTTTGTTTTAATTCTTCAGCTACAACCAAGTCTACCATTTCATCAATTTTGGTTGCTTCTTTCAATGTGAAATCAATAGAAGGTATGCCGGTATCATCAATTTGGGAAGTCACGATTCCTACACGGCCTCCGGATACATTGCTCTCATAAGGAGCATAGGCAAAGAAAGACACTTTGTCTGTCGTGTTGTTCGGCCAATACTTTGTCGGGGAATAAGTCCATTCATTTGCATTTGTGTCATAAGTCACTTTTTTGATTGAACATAAAAGATGGAGTTACGGTTCCTTTAGCCTCATCCCAATTTTTACTCCCTGTGTAATATCCCATAATGCCGAAACCGCCATAATGGGTCTCGTCACATGTTCCTTGCATAGTTGTGGTAGAAACATCTGTGCCTCTGGTCGCCACCCCCGTGTAGACATCGAATCCGACAGCTGGATTACCGACTGTTCTGACCTCCGTAATTTCATTCTGCGAACAACCTGCCACCAGCAACGTTGCTATCGCCATTAATAAATGTTTTGTTCTCATTTTTTTATTGATTAGTATTATACTTTTGTTTTACAAAGGCAATTCTGTGTTTTCTTCTTTCCCCCAGTCGTTTACATCTGCATTGAAACCGGAGTTGGGATCTTTTTCAGGTTCTACATCAGGTATTCGTCCGGGTGTTTTTTGCTTCTATATGTAGGTAGATGGCACCTGTTTCATCCGTGTCTTTTGAGATACTCACTTTATCGAAGTTTTGTTCTATCTTAGTCTTTCCGTCTACTAGATTGGCACTCAGGCTCATGCTGTGGTCGGTTTCTTCGTCAAAGCCGAAAACACAGATTTCGCCTGTAAGAGTGCCGTCGTGAAAGATCCTTCGTGGAAGGTCGGGTTTCCTATGGAAATTCCTGTGTAATCATCTTTTCACCGCGTTGGCCGTTGTGCAGCAATATGGAGGCGTGGATGCCTCCAAGGCGGCAAGTAGCATCTTTTATGTTGTTCAGTCCGTCTATGCTAATCTGCACTTTCACTGTGCTTGTCAGCTCGGTAGGGGTGAAGTGCAGTGAGCATTCTATGTTGTCCGTCACTTCAAATCCCTCGATGACGCAGGTTGCCAGCTTTTCGGGTGAGGTAACGCTAACTTCGCTTTGCGGAACGATTTTCTATTTGTTTGGCATACGCTTCGAAGGTGTGGAAAGCATTCTCTCCTCGGAAAGCAATGCCTCCGAAATCACTGAATGAACGGTTGAATAAGATCACGTTATAATGTCCTTTGGGCAAACGGGTGATGGCGTGAGTACGGTTGCCCATCAGTACGGTTTGAGGCACTCCTCCATTTTGGGGATAGAAAACGGCCGTCGCGCCATAGGTGTCTTCTCCCTCCAGTCCGGCTTGGCTCCAGTCTGCCATGAGGGTGACTCCCACAACTTCATAGTAGGTAAGTTCGCGCCTATTGCAAGATATGAAAAGCAGAAAGGAAAGCAAGATAAAACGCATTCTCATTTTACACCTCCTTTTACTTTATGGTTTAATATCCATGCAAGGGAGATTTTAGCTTTGGTGGGACCAAACCATGTATATCGTCCGTTGTTTTGCCACAACAATGTCTGATGGTTATCGTTGGCGTGGTAATGTTTGTAATAGGTTCTCAGCACTCCTATTCCGAGGTTGAATTCCAAATGCAGATTTCGGGAAATGCGTTTTGCATATCCGTAGCTGATTCCTGCGGCAATGAAGAATTCTCCTTGATAGCCATTCTCTTTCCATTGCAAATCGTACTTTCCGCCTCCGGCATACAGCCCGGCGAAGTGCCCCGTAAGGATATTTCGTTTCTTCTTATTGTCTAGCCAGTAACGTGTTTCCAGTCCTCCGGATAATATTTGCATACAGTATTTGTCGTTATCAAACAGCCACCACGGAAACATCAATTTCGCCGTTGAGCGACCAACATTTGCCAACGGGAACTTCGACTTCTATGTTTTGGTATTAAAGCAATGTCAAACAGCATGTTTGTTTTTCAGGGGCGAGAAATGGAACCGACTTATTGTATTTCGTTTTCCGGCTCCATGGTCATTGCCGGTATCTTCATTTCCAATGCCGATATGCTTAGAGTGAACACACGCGGTTTGGGAATGCCCGGGATGTTTTCATTCTTTGTTCGTGTATTGCTGATATTTACTCTTTTAGAACATTTGTTTGGAAACATAAAAAACTGTCTTGTCCATGAGTGGGCAGGAAGCAGGCTGTTAGAATCAAAGTTTGCAATAATACGCGTTTCTTCAGTTTTTTTTCACCTGACCATAAAATGTGTACTAATGTAATTGCTTGCTACTTTAATAATCAGCAAACTGAGTATATAAAATAACTTTGTCATTCCTAATCAAAAAACGTTCTTAATAGGCAAACGTTTTTTTTTTAGAATAATCGCAAAGTTATAATAATAATTTGATAATCAGCAAAGTTTATTCAATTTAATTTATGATAATAGTTCGTTAAGCGTTAAATTAACACTTATGCGGCAATTGCCGTAAACTCTTACTCCCTCCACTTCACCGGTTTTACATCTGGTAGGTTTGTGCAATTAAATCAACCGGAAAATATTGTTTTTTAGTGAATGTTTCCCGAATTATGCTCGGTGAGCCGGATTATTCATACCGCTTGGGCACTTTTTACGCTTTCGCTTGATGATGACAGATGATATGTTTGAAGAATGTAGTAATTGCCAAAAAACTGCCCTGTATCGGGAAGCCGGAACGAACCGAAAGGATATGGTATAGGACTGGCGCAAACCCAAAGTATCCAGAATAAGTGATATGCTGTAAACAAAAATAGGGCAAACCTCACGGCCTGCCCTATCCGAAACTTTTAATATGAAATGCCTATTGAAACAAAAATCACAGTTTTTACCTTAAAAATATTGCATTTAAAAAGTTTCCTTTATCAGCATTGTCCCACCAAAGATGTGTTCCGCCTTTGTCACCGGAGATGCCAAATTTGCTGGAATTTTCTTGGTCCAGAAGTTTGATTCCGCCTTCTACTCCCTTAGCGTTGGCATCATAAGCCTGGCTGCTATAAATTACGCGGCGTACACCTTCTTCTGTGTTTACGGCTCCATTACTTTCATTGACGAATGCAGGGAAGAAGCGTGGATAGCCGGTGCGGCGTTGTTCTGCCCAGCCTTCGGTGGATAGAGGGAATAGGGCGAGCCATTTTTGGTGATGATTCTTTCCAGCTTTTCTTCGTTGCTTGCGCTCTCATCCCATTTTACACTTAATTTATTTACAGCCGGAGTGCTTAATTCGGCTTTGATGGGATCTGTATAGTCTATTTGGGTGCTTGTTCCGTTGATGTAGGCATCTACTGCTCCTTCCGGATATTCTTTGATTCCGGCATAAGCCCCCCGATAAGCTAATTCATTAGTCATGGAAACACGGATTCCATTTTCATATAGGTTCTTTTACACTTTCACTGCCAATATCCCATCTTAATTTTGCTTCAGCCAGTAGGAAATAGGCTTCCGCTGCTTTCATGATGGGCAGTGGCATGGAATAAGAGGAACCGTTGTTTCCTTGAATCCAACCGGAGAAGTTACCCCAACTGTTTGGTTTGGCAGGCAGGCCACTGGCAAAACGGATACCCAGGTATTGACTATTGGCAGCTACTGTGGTAGTACCGGCTTCGTTTTTTGATATCTCCGGTATTCAGGGTCATATATAACGGTTGGCGCGGATCTTTGGTTCCACTCATAATAGTTACCAGATTGGCATTGAATCCACAATCACCCCAATTGAACATCAGCCACATTTCATTCTCAAGACTTTTATCGATCAGAATATCCTTGTTGACTGTTGCCAAAGTGTTTTGGGCAGCCTCGGTAGCGATTGCCTTAAGGTTCATTCCGGCGTTGCCGGCTTCGGTTTCCCGTTTGGACAGGCGTAACGCCATGCGTAGTTTCATCGTATTGGCTATTTTTACCCATAGGTCTTTGTCGCCGTTGCACCAACAGTCAAAGGATTTCAATTTGGCTATTTCATCTGCTCCCATGGCACTGATGTCAGTAATGGCTGTACTCAGATCTTCAAGCATGGCTTTATACAGGTCTTTCTGGCTGTCGAACTCGAAATACACTTCGTTTTCTCCCGATAGGATGGAGCTGTAAGGTATCGGTCCGTAGGCATCTGTGGTCATCAATGTTCCGTAAGCCTGTACGATACGCATCACGCCTGACAGGCCTCTTTCACCACTGGCGTCACATTGTGCGATGATGCGGCGGGTGTTATTGAAAATATGGAGATAATAGTTTTCGTACATACCACCGCTATGTCCCCGGTTCTCTCCCATATCACCGTTGGTGAAGTTACCGTTGGGAGTCATAAAATAACCTCCATAAAGGTCAATAGTCAGGTTGGTCCAAAACTGGAACATATTTTGCTGAGGAGGATAACAGTAGGTCATCGGTTCGGTACATTGTGCGGCAAAAGGAAGGTCTGCCGGATCTACCTGTATGTTACTGGTATTCAATTTCTCGAAGTCGTCTGTACAGGAAGAAAAGATGTTTCCTGTAGTCATGGGGATTGCCATTAAGAAGGCGTATGTTAATATCTTATTCCGTTTCATAGTTTCAAGCATTAGAAGTTAAGTTTTAAAATTAAGACCAAAGCTGCGTGAGGTAGGCAGTGCAAACATATCTACACCTTGTATTCCATTACCTGTACCTGCCGATACATCCGGATCCATCGGGGCGTCTTTATGGAAGAAAAACAGGTTGCGGCCGATGATGGCTGCTGTCAGGTTCTTGCCTGCACCCAGCAAGTTACGGAAGGTATAACCGAAAGTCACTTCACGAAGACGAATATTGGTAGCATCATAAACATAGTTTTCCACAGCGTATGGACTGTTGAAGTTGTTGTTACCGGTGGTACGATAGTACTTGTCGGCATCAAATTTTACTCCGTCCACTGTAATACCGCCGGCATCACGGGCTTCACCTGAACGTTTCGATACGCCCCATCCGTCCAAAGCGGCTTCGGTCATACTAATCACTTTTCCACCGAATTTAGCATCAATCAGGAACGATAGTGAGAAGTCTTTGTAGCGGAATGTGTTTGTCCATCCCATATTTACTTTGGCATTCATATTGCCTGCGTATTCCAGTTCGTCCATAGAATCACCACTTACGATAGGCTCTCCTTTTTCGTTTTGCAAGGGTTTGCCGTTTTCATCACGCATCAGATGACGTACATACAGATCTCCGTAGTGGCCGCCTTCTTTCAATATAACTTTTGCACCTCCGAAATCGGTCAATGTCAGTCCGTTGGGAAGGTCATCTACCAATTCTTTGATTTTATTATCATTATAAGAGAAGTTCAGGTTGGTACTCCAGCTGAAGTTGTCAGTGAACTGCTCGTACCATCCGATATTGAATTCAAAGCCTTTGTTTTCTACATTACCGGCGTTTTACATAACGGTTTCTCAAGCCTGATTCGTAAGGAGCCGCAACGGAGAAGAACTGATTTTTAGTGTTGGTTTTATAATAAGTCAGGTTGATATTCAGTCGGTTCTGTAAGAATGTACCGTCAAAACCAATTTCTAAAGAATGGGTTTTTTCCGGCTTCAATGTTCTGAATGGAGCTTTGTCGGGGGGAGTGATGGCACCTTGAGAACCTAGAGAATAGAGCAGATTACTCATGAATACAGGTACGTCATTACCTACGATAGAATAGCTTGCACGGAATTTGAACAAATCAATGTTCTTACCCATATCTACAAATTTGTTCAGCAGGACACTACCTCCAAAAGAGGGATAAAAGAATAACAGCTTCTGTGAAAGCCAATGCCGAAGACCAGTCATTACGTGCTGATATATCAAGGAATATGCCTTCACGGTAACCGAGTTGTGCGGTGGCGAATACTGAGTTCAGCCGTTTTTGGGTCATCCAGTTGTCATCTTTGCCTACGGTGGACATATTGCCATAATAGTTGTTCGGAGTAAAGATGTTCGGATAAAAAAATGTTTCCGGAACCGGGCTGTGAGAACTGGGAACCCTCGCCCCATAGGTCTACATGAGAGGTTTTGGTTTTTGTAAAACTGGACCTGCGGTAGCGGATAGAGAAAAATCATTGAATGTATGGTTGTAGCTTACTAAAACATCGCCATAAAGTTGGTCGCTGAAATAGCGGTTGTCTTTCATGCGTCCCATCGGATAAAGGTTTCCTACGCTGGATGCGTAAGCATTGTGTACCCAGTGTTCTTCTCCTCTTTCGTAACGCATACGTCCTTGGATATTCAGATCCGGAGTAATGTTCCATTTGATGCTTCCGCCGAATTCATAGCGGTTACGGTCGGTGATAGGGGTCTGTCTGTTCAACATCCAATATGGATTACCGAATTGCTGTTGTTGTGTATTTGTCCAGTTTTGGACATAGCAGCCTCTTGCGGGATCATATACCTCGAAGTTCTCTTTATAGCCATTCCAGTCTTCTCCTCTAGGGAAGAGATAAACACCGGTCAGCGGATTCCATAAGTAACCGGCAGCTGCCTGATTGTGATGTGCATGTTGGTAAACTTGGCCGTGAAATCAATATTGAATGTCTTTCAGAATATTGAAACCTACTTTTGAATTCAAATTGTGGCTTCGGTAGTCATTCTGGGGAGTGATGCCTTGTGAATAGACATTGGCATAGGAAAAAATAAGATTGGATATTTTTCATTGCCTCCGCTTAAGGAGATGGAGTTATTCGTTGTAAATCCGGTACGGAAGAATTTTTTTGCATAGTTTGGAGCTTTGCTGCTTAGTTTCTCACCCCAGCTGAAAGTACCGTTGTCGCTCATTCCATAAGTAGTCTGGAATTCGGGTAGCACCATTGGGCTCTCCATCGTGGTGTTGCTGGATACATTAACGGAAACTTTACCCGACTGTGCTGATTTGGTGGTAATCATAATGGCGCCATTGGCTGCTACCGCACCATAAAGTGCTGCTGCCGATGCACCTTTCAGCAAGGTGATTTGGGCGATGTCGTCCGGATTGATTGTAGACATGGCGTCACCACCGTCTCGCTGGCCTCCGTAGTTGCTGTCTACTTGTGAGTTGGTGATATTCATCATGACAGGAACTCCGTCTACTACTACTAACGGTTGGTTGTTACCGCTGATGGACTTATTGCCACGGAACAGAATCTTGGAAGAACCGCCGGCTCGGTTGAGTTCGGTGTGATCATCATACCGGCACTTTTTACCTTGCAGGGAGTTAATCATATTGACGCTCTTGATGTCATTAACGTCTTTACCTCCTACTGTTTGCGCAGAATAGGTCAGTGTTTCGGATTGGCGTTTAATACCCATTGCCGTTACTACGACTTCACCCAGTGTTTCTGTATCCGATGCCATTTTTACGTTGATTACTGTACGTCCGTTTACAGGTTCCTCTATGGTTTTCATACTTAAATAGGAGAATACCAGAATGTCTTTGTCACCGGCTTGCAGGGTATACTTTCCGTCGAGGTCGGTCACTGTTCCGATAGTTGTACCTTTAATTAATACGTTTGCGCCGATCAGAGGTTCGTTAGCGTCTTTATCTATTACAGTACCGCTGACTGTATGCGTTTGTGCATACAATGCTGTTACAAACACTCCCAATAGGAATGTCAGGAAAAAAGTAAAAATTCGTCTCATAAGGTTAGATTTTGAGGTTCGTTCTTAATTAGATTTTTGTTTTCAGATTAAATAATAGGTTTGTTGATAATTGGGCATGTTTACCCAATGGGTTTGATTTGATAGTTTTTCGCATAGGCATTCAGTTTAAGGTTAACTTATCAAGGTTTATTTATTAAGGTTTCTGTTAATCTCTCTTTAAGTCGGTCAACATTATTAATACAAATATCATAACCGGGTTACTAAACAAAAACTATATTTTGTTATTTTATCTCATTCTTGTTTTCTTATTTTGAAATAAATACTTATGTTTGTGTAACCTTAAATTAAAAATGACCTATGAACCTTAATGATAACCGCTTAATTATTAAAACCTTGAGGTCAGGGGATCAAAAAGTATTTTCCCTGGTTTATGCTTCTTATTACAAGCCGCTATGTTTGTTTTGTTCCTCGTATGTTTCTCTTGAAGAGGCTGAAGAAATAGTGCAGGATTTGATGATGTATGTGTGGGAAAGCGTGAGTCGCTGGTAGAGGACTTGTCGCTGAAATCTTTCTTATTTACCAGTGTCAGGAACAGGGCATTGAATTCAATCACCCGTTCCCATATTACCCGTCAGGTATATGAAGAATATCAGAGCCAACAGTTGAAATCTCTGCCGGCATTGGATTCTTGTTATGGCACGGAGTTGTTTAATACCTATATGGAAGCCCTTCATTCTCTTCCTAAAGAACTGCAAAGAGTATATGTTATGAGTCGGTATAAACAACTGACCCATAAAGAAATTGCTGACAAGCTGGAGGTGTCGGTGCAGACTGTCAATTATCGGATAGGCAAAGCTCTTCAGTTTTTTCGTATTAGATTGAAAGATTTTTGCCTAGAATAGTCGCTTCAATCACCCGAGGGAAATATTCGTATTCCAACTGGTGCACCCGTATTGCCAATGTATCTGGCGTGTCAGTGGGCAATACCGGACAGGTGGCTTGGAAAATGGTATTTCCTTCATCATATCGTTCATTTATATAATGGATGGTGATGCCGCTTTCCTTTTCATGGGAAGCTATGACAGCTTGGTGCACGCGGGAACCGTACATACCTTTACCACCGAACTTGGGAAGGAGGGCCGGATGAATATTTACTATTTTATTCGGATAATCATGCAAAATGGCATCAGGTACTTTCAAGAGGAAGCCTGCCAGTACAATAAAGTCAATATGATATTGGTGCAGTATTTCCAGTGCTTTCCCGTCGGCAAAGTCTTGGGCTGTGAGGATAAGTGACGGAACACTCAGTCTTTCAGCTCGCTTGAGTACACCGGCCTGTGCTTTGTTGACGATAACCAATGCTACTTCAGCTGTTCTTTTCTCTAAAAAATACCGAATAATTCTTTCAGCATTCGTGCCTTCTCCTGAAGCTAAAAATTGCGATTTTCTTCATGATGATCTCTATTTTGGTGCACATAAAACAAAAAATGTGCAAAATTCTGCATTTATTTGCCTGAATATTTGCTCAGCCCAAGAAATATTTATTCCTTTGCAACCGCAAAGAAAATAAAATAATTCAATTTATTAACTAAAAAATTAAAGTTATGTCTGAAATTGCATCAAGAGTAAAAGCTATTATCGTTGATAAATTAGGTGTAGAAGAATCAGAAGTTACAACAGAAGCAAGCTTCACTAACGATCTGGGCGCAGATTCACTGGATACTGTAGAACTGATTATGGAATTCGAAAAAGAATTCGGTATTTCTATTCCTGATGATCAAGCTGAGAAAATTGGTACAGTAGGTGACGCCGTTTCTTATATCGAAGCTAACGCTAAGTAATTATCCTTATTTTATAATATGGAATTAAAAAGAGTAGTAGTAACAGGTCTTGGTGCTCTTACTCCTGTAGGTAACAATGTTGCAGAAACATGGGACAACCTGGTGAAGGGGGTAAGCGGGGCAGGACCTATTACTCATTTCGATGCGTCTAAATTCAAGACTCATTTTGCATGCGAAGTGAAAAAATTTCAATGGAACTGATTACATTGACCGTAAAAGAACTTCGCAAAATGGATCTGTATACACAGTATGCCATTGCAGCTGCTAAAGAAGCGGTGGAGGATTCTGGAATGGACCTCGAAAAAGAAGATTTGAATAGAATAGGTGTAATTTACGGTGTAGGTATCGGAGGTATTCATACTTTTGAAGAGGAAGTAGCTAATTATACACTGAATAAAGATACTGTCGGACCGAAATTCAACCCATTCTTCATCCCCAAAATGATAGCTGATATTGCATCGGGACAGATCTCTATCATGTATGGTTTCCACGGTCCTAACTTCACAACAACTTCTGCCTGTGCATCTTCATCAAATGCTATTGCCGATGCATTTAACTATATCCGTTTGGGTAAAGCAAATGTAATTGTGGCAGGTGGTGCGGAAGCTGCTATTTTTGAAGCTGGTTTGGGCGGTTTTAACGCTATGCATGCTTTGTCTACCCGTAATGATGATCCGGAACGTGCATCCCGCCCGTTTAGTGCAAGCCGTGATGGCTTTGTGATGGGTGAAGGCGCAGGCTGTCTGATTTTGGAAGAATTGGAACATGCAAAAGCACGTGGTGCCAAGATTTATGCGGAACTTGCCGGTGTAGGCGCTTCTGCCGACGCTTATCACTTGACAGCTTCTCATCCGGAAGGATTGGGCGCTAAACTGGTGATGTTGAACGCATTGGAAGATGCGGAATTGAAACCGGAAGATATTGATTATATCAATGTACATGGAACTTCAACTCCTGTAGGTGATGTTTCAGAAGTGAAAGCTATCAAGGATGTATTTGGAGATCACGCTTATAAAACTGAATATCAGCTCTACTAAGTCTATGACAGGACACTTGTTGGGTGCTGCCGGTGCGGTAGAAGCTATTGCCAGTGTATTGGCTGTGAAGAACGACATTGTTCCGCCGACTATCAACCATGAGGAAGGTGATAATGATGAAAACATTGATTATAACTTGAACTTCACGTTCAACGAAGCTCAGAAACGTACAGTAAACGCTGCATTGAGCAATACCTTTGGTTTTGGTGGACATAATGCATGTGTAATCGTAAAAAAATATGCTGAATAGTCGTGTTTAGCAATATAAAGATAGGATAAGACTTCTTTTTCGTAAGGATAGGGAGTCTTATCTTCGTTTTTATAAGATGCTTGGATTCTATCCCAAAGACATTAGCATCTACGAACAGGCTTTGCTTCACAAATCTTTATCAGTGAAGTCTGAAAAGGGGCGTTTTGCTTAATAATGAACGTTTGGAATTTTTTGGGGGATGCTATTTTGGATGCTGTGGTGGCAGATATTGTTTACAAAAGGTTTGAAGGAAAGCGTGAGGGTTTTCTCACGAACACCCGTTCTAAAATAGTGCAGCGTGAAACATTGAATCGTTTGGCTATAGAGATTGGTTTGGATAAGCTGATCAAGTATACGGCCCGCCAGTCTTCTCATAACAGCTATATGTGCGGCAATGCATTCGAAGCATTGGTAGGTGCTATTTATTTAGACAGGGGATATCGTGCCTGTAAATATTTCATGGAGCATCGTATTATTGGATCTTATATAAATTTGGAGAAGATTTCCCGTAAGGAGGTAAACTTTAAATCCAAGTTGATAGAATGGAGCCAGAAAAATCGTTTTGAGGTTACCTTTGAGCTGATAACCCAATCACATGATCAGGGATATAATCCGACTTTCGAGAGTGAAGTTCTGGTGGAAGGTATTTCGGGAGGAAAAGGAACCGGTTATTCTAAAAAAGAGTCTCAGCAAATGGCTGCGCGTGTGGCTTTGGGAAAAATAAAAGAATGATTCCGGCTTTATTGAATGTATTTTTGCGGCTAAGACTGCCCGTGAGCTGCCTCAGGAGGAGGTAACGGTTTCTGATAGTAAGCCTTCAGACAGTGGGGCCGTTACTCCGGATCTTTCTTTGGAGGAGATTAAGAAAACGGATGTGGTCGAGCAGATAATCAGTGAAGCGGAAGAAAAGGCTTTTAAGGAAAACGCTTAGCGGATTTTATCGATATTGTTTATAATTTATTAATTGGCTATTCCGGTGGTTTTGGGTATGTCCGGCAGGAATACATAATACATTGGAATATGCCCGATTACATCAAGAAAATGTAGTCGGGCATATTTCATATACTGACGGGAATTAGATTTCATCAGGCCATGGGCAGGGTTTTCCTGTGGCTTTGAATGTGGGACGTTGTCCTCCTGTTGCTCGCAAATAGTTCCCTAATTCCTTGGAGAGCCGTTTTACGATGCCGGGATGTTGCTTTGCTACATCATTTTTTTTCACTGATATCATTTGGTATGTTGAAAAGTTCTTTTTTTACCGGTTTCATAATAATAGACCAGTTTCCATTCGTCTTTGCGGATAGAGCAGTCCAGATTGATGCCTGGTCCGTCATTACCCCAGATATTAGGGAAATTCCATACCAGTGCGCGTCCTTTGGACGGGTCTCCTGTACCTTTCAGCAGGGGCATAAAGCTGATACCGTCTATAGGGTTGACTGTCTTATAGTTTGTGATACCCGCCATTTCAAGTATGGTAGGATAAAAATCTTCAATTATAAGATATTTGTCACAACGAGTATTCGGGGGTGACTACTCCGGGCCAGCTTACAATCATTGGTTCGCGTATTCCTCCTTCATATAAGGAGCCTTTGCCACTATTGAGAGGAGCGTTTTGAGTGTGAATTTGTCCGTCGCGCCATCCGGGTTCGCAGCTAGCCCTCCGTTGTCACTCATAAAAATAATAACAGTATTATCTGCTTCATCATTTTTTTCCAACCAGTTCATCAAATCCCCCAGACTTTTATCCATTCCTTCAATTAAGGATGCATATGCGGCTTCTTTGTCACTAAAGTCCTTTTTTTAATATACTTGGGGAAGAAGCGCATATCTTTGTCAACAGGAATGTGGATGGCATAATGTGCCATATATAGATAAAAAAGGTTGATTGTACTTTTTTGCTTTGTCCAATGCTTTGATAGCTTCTTGTGTCAGGGCTTCTGTTGCAAATATACCTGTTCCCCAATAATCTTCCAAGCCGGGGATGGCCATTAGTGAATAGGGCTTTCCATCGCGGGTGTGCCCGTAGTTCTGTTCGCTCAGATAAGTAGCCAGACCACCGGCGGCATGTCCGGCTATATTTACTTCAAACCCCCAATGGGTAGGGTTCTCTCCCGGTGTGTCAATAGAACCGAAATGAGCTTTTCCGCAGTGGATGGTATGATAACCGTTCTGTCTGAGTAACTCAACGAAAGAAGTGCCGACAAAGGTATTGGACGTTCCTGTTACTTGGCTGACTCCGTTGTAGTTCCAGTCTGGCAATTGTATTGTATTGCTTGGTCTGTCGGTAGCTTTGTTTTTTTCAAGCGTCCAGTTTGTTACACGATGTCGGGTGTTGTTGGCACCCGTTATCAGACTGCAACGGGTAGCGGAACTGATATTGCAGGCGTATGCCTGTGTGAACATCATCCCTTTTTTGGCCAGACGTTCCATATTGGGGGTTTCATAGGTTTCGTTATAGCGGGTTTTTCTGTGTCCAGAAAGGTAAGGATGTATCTTGCCAACCCATGTCGTCCACCATAAATAAGAT
>ENA-OQAX01000192-OQAX01000192.1-human-gut-metagenome-genome-assembly--contig:-NODE-192-length-14378-cov-4.593853_pt1 | contig 14378 bp, 16 predicted proteins | sample MGYA00242741_ERZ504539 | MGnify/ENA primary metagenome ERZ504539 (study PRJEB26092, sample SAMD00036277) | human gut metagenome | host: Homo sapiens | study: EMG produced TPA metagenomics assembly of... | reverse complement strand
GCTTCGGTTCGCTGTTTCCGCCACTGGCGGCGCTCACCTTTGCAGCATCCAGTATTATCTGCGCTTTTGCTTGGCATCTGCCGCACCTCGCTCGCCGTATCGGCACTTAGAATTATGCGGTATTGCCCACAGCAAAAAATGCCGGACATTTGTTGCCTGCCGCGGGAAACAAATAGCAGATGCACCCAAGGAATCTGTGACAAAAAAGTGTAAATTTGGAAGCTTTGCAGGTTGAAAGCCGCACAAGGATATGATAAAATAAACTACATAGTTAAAGGAACAAGATAAGACGAGCAGACGTTATAAAATGATAAAATACATTGTAGCGTCTGTAAAAAGCAAGGATGTCAGGTGATTGAGGTTGAAAACGTTGAACCAGAAGATGGAATACTTACGGAACGGCGTGCGGTACTGCCTGTTGCTGATTTTGTTGGTGCTTGCCTTTGCAACAGGTGCCCATGCGGCACAGGATGATTACTATTATCCCAATTATGATGCATCGGCCAATGGATGTGTGGACTTGATGAATTACGTCAAGCGTGTTACCGTTACGGTCAATGGTGTGGACTATACCCTGAACCAGCTGGACCAGATGCGCCAGCAGGGAACCCCGCTGACCATGCAGGTTGGCGATACCATCTCTTTCAACGTGCTGTTCGGTTTGCAGGGCCGCGCTTATGACCCGAACGATGCCACACTGGTGGATGAGTCCAATTCGACCTATGTGACCTATACCCATGATACAACCATGCTGGATGGCACAACGGTGGCAGCAGGCAGCCAGGCAATCCTGGATGACTCCAGCCTGATGAAAGAAAACACCACCAAGGGCAACAGCTACCTGCGTATGGATATCGGCTGGCTGCTGGATGCCTGCCCCGGCAACTATAATATCGAGTATACGGATGGCAACGTCAGCTTCTATCAGGGCGGCGAAAACAACCGCTATCTGTATGTTTACTTCCCGCACGGCATCGGCAATGATACCTATGCTGAGAACGGCTACTTTACCATTACCACAACCCTTTCCCGCACGATGGACAGCATTACCATCCCGGTACCCAACTATTTTTTGGTTCTCGTACCAGCTGGATCGTGTACATTATGGTCAAGGAACATGTGGAAAACAGTTACTCCGGCAACATCAGCAGCTATGGCCGCATCACGGTCAAGAAAAAAGTGGATTACCGATGACAGCAACCACGGCCCGGCCAGAATTGTGCTGACCTATACCCAGGATGGCCAGCAGCGCAGCGCCACCCGTACCATCACAGGGGATGGCACCGCTTACTTTGATATTCGCCAGGGCATGACCAACTGCAACATCAGCGAGGATATGACCGGCCTGGATGGCTATGTTTCCACCATGACCACCAGCGATGACGGCAAAACCTTTACCTTTACCAATGCCAAGCGGCAAAAGCTGATCGTGAGCAAAAAGTCCGCCACCGGCAGCGATGAACTGCCCGGCGCAAAACTGGTGGTTTACAGCGTAGGCTCCGATGGCACCCAGAGCGAGATCGACAGCTGGAAGACCGAAAGCACTCCGCACGAGATGCAGCTTTCGCCCGGCAACTACCTGCTGCGCGAAACTTACGCTCCGGCAGGCTATGCCATGACCAGCGATATTACCTTTACCATCAATTCGGATTTTACCGTTGCCGTAACTTCCAAATCCGGCAAGTTGGATGGCCAGACATTGACTGTTATTGACCAGCCACTGGAAGTCAAGCTTTCCAAGGTGGACCCCAACGGCAACTCTCTGGCAGGGGCTTCCATGACGCTGACGGATAAGAACACCGGCAAGCTGGTTCACAGCTGGGTTTCGGTACAGAACCGGAAAAGCTGGTGATGACCGGCAACACCGGCGAAGTGCTGGTGGCAGGCTATACTTACATCATGCACGAGGAAAGCGCCCCGGAGGGCTATGCTCAGGCTGCGGATGTAGAGTTCTACTTTAACGGTGACGGCACCATCCCCAACTGTGGTTACCATCTGGTCAAGATGGTGGACCAGCCGAGCGCAACGCCGACACCGAGCAATCCTTCGGAGAACCGGACAAACGCCCAACCCGGGTAACCCCGGCGACGACCCGAATACGCCGGGTAACGCAATACCCAATGGCAATGGTGATACCCCCAAGATTAGCCCCACGGCCCCGCCGAATGTTCCGGCTTTTGCAAACGGTCAGTACGGGCTGCCCACCGGTGACAGCCCGGTGATGTGGATCTTCCTGGCGCTGGCAGTTGTATGTATTGGCGCGGCTGTTGGTGTGACCGTGGTGCGCAAAAAGAAAGAAAACGGCGATGATGCCTCGCATTCCGACAGGGGGTAAGCATGAACAGACAAAATCCCTCTTATAGCGGGCAGCCCCGCCGCTCCACAGGCAGCAGTACCCACCACAAATCCAGCAGAAAGCAGTACACCATGTACCGTGAGCCGCCGGAGAAAGACCCCAAGCCGCGCCGTCGGCGCAGTACGGATGGCGTAACGGCAGCGCAGCTTTCCAAGTTTATTGTACCGGCGCTGCTGGCTGCCGCGGTGGTGTTCCTGCTATTGTTCTTCTGGCAGTGGACAAGCTACCAGAAAAGTGATGAAGAATACCAGACCCTGCGCACCCAGCTTGTCTGGATGGATACCAGCACCGGCGGCGATAACGCCCCGGCTTCCCGCCTGGACTTTACCGCGTTGAAAGAGCAGAACCCGGACGTTACCGCATGGCTCAGTGTGCCGGGGCTGGAACTTTCGCTGCCGGTGGTGCAGAAGGAAGATTCCAACTATTACCTGCGCCGCAGCTTTTCCGGCAGAAGCAGCAACGATGGCTGTCTGATCCGCCCTTCGTGGGATTCCACCAGCTGGGCGGACGGTCTGTGCCATGTGATCCATGGCCACAACATCCATAACGGCGCCATGTTCGGCAAGCTGGATGCTTACCGCAAGCAGGATTTTTACAGCGCAAACCCAACGTTTACCTTGTACACGCCGGATGGCGACTACCAGTGCCGCATCTTCTCGGCACACGATGCCAAATCGGACGACCCGTGCTATGCGCTGGATTACAGTGAGGGCGAAGATTACGATGCCTTTTTGCGGTATCTGAAAGAACTTTCGCTGTATGATACCGGCGTGGATGTTTCCAGCGGCAGCCATATCCTGACGCTTTCCACCTGCCGCTCCGCCTATGCTTCCAACAACCAGCGCTTTGTGGTACACGCCATCATGGAACCCATCAACCACGCACAGTAAGGTTGCGGGATAGCGAGACAAAAGCACCCGAAATTATAAGACAAATTTAGATAACCGCCCGTCTGTTTGGAATATGACATTCCGGCAGGCGGGCGGTTATTTTGGTTTTGTATTTGTATAGTATGAAAAGAGGGCAGAAACCCTGCCCAATTTGTAGGGAACGGTCAAGACCGCTCCCTACAGAGCAATAAAAAAATATCATCTAAAACAACCAAGCGCTGCATCCCAAAATCCTGTGCAACGGGCCTTGATCTTATTTTGTATGTAATACGAGATTAAAAGTTTCTTCGGTTCTTCTTTCAAAGAAGGAATACAAACCCTCGTAAAAATCACACTCTCACCATGTTGCGGGTGATCTCGGCCAGGGAATGTGCACCGCACATACTCATGGTGTCGGCCAGCTCACCGGCCAGCTTGTCCACATACACCTGAACACCCTCGGCACCGGCACCGTAAATGGCGTTCACAAAGGGGCGGGCAATCAATACGGCGTCTGCGCCAAGGGCCAACGCCTTAAATACATCCACACCCGTGCGGATGCCGCCATCCACCAGAATCTTGCAGCGGCCATTGACGGCCTCCGCAATTTCCGGCAGAACTTCTGCTGTGGCGGGCACCTGGTCCAGAACGCGCCCGCCGTGGTTGGAAATCACGATCGCCGAAGCACCGGCTTCCACCGCTTTCTGCGCGCCGCGTGCCGTCATGACGCCCTTGATGATGAACGGAACCTTGGCATCCGCAATAATGCCGCGCAGCTCCTCCACCGTTTTGCTGCCGGCGGGCGGATTCAGGTTCTTCAAAAACGGCAGACCGGCGGCGTCAATGTCCATGGCAACGGCAAACGCGCCGGTGGCACGCACCAGGGCCATCTTTTCTGCAATCGTCCCGGCATCCCAAGGCTTTACGGTTGGAATGCCAAACCCGGCATTGGCTTTTACCGCCTTGCAGGCACCCACCATAACCGCGGGATTGGTGCCGTCACCGGTGAAAGCCAGGATCCCGGCATCGTGGCAGGCGGGAACCAGAATATCATTGTACTCCAGGTCGGTGTACTTGGTGCCGTAATGCAGCTGCATGGCACCCACCGGCCCGGCAAAAACCGGGATGCGGTAACTGTGGCCGAACATTTCCAGCGTGGTGTCCGGCTCACCCGATTCGCAAATGGTGTCCATGTTCACCCGCACGTTCTGCCATGCGCTGTAATTGCGGATGGCAACATCACCCACGCCCTTGGCACCGGGACCCGGCACCGTGTTGCGGCAGGCACGCCCATCACACACAGGGCACGCTTTGCAGGGCCCCATCTGGCCACGCGCTGCAGTAAGTACTTCGTTATACGTCATGGTCGTTTGCTCCTTTGTGGCGGCAAAAGCCGCAGTGTTTGCTCACTGCCATTGTAGCCTATTTGCCGCAAACCCGCAAGTGCATTTTGCCCGCCGCACAGGGGGCTACCCAAATACCTGTTGGTGTGCTATGATATTAACATAACAAGGTTTAGCGCCAAATGCCCGTGCCTGCACGGAAAAATACTTATCCGTTGGGAAAGCCGAAAAAAGCAAAAAAATGGCCTGTTTTTGCAACGTGGCGGACTTTTTGAATTTCCGGTATCCCCAAAATGGATGTACAATAGAAAGGAATCGCTATGAAATTTTCAGAAATGAAGTACGAACGCCCGGACCTGGATAAGGTTCTGGCCCAGTGCGAAGAGTATGCCAAAAAGATGGCCGCTGCCCAGAGCGGCGAAGAACTGGTACAGCTTTACCGCGAAGAAAACGCCATGATGGCCCATTACCACACGGCATCCTGCCTGGCATCCATCCATTATACCCAGGATACCCGCGATGAATATTGGAGCGGGGAACAGGAATGGTTTGATGCAACCGGCCCGGCGGTCAGCAATGCAGCACGCAATGTTGCGGAGGCGATTCTTTCCAACCCGCACGCCAAAGCGCTGGAAGAAGCGTTCGGTACCCGCATTCTGCCCAGCCTGCGCAACCTGGTGCTGAGCATGGACGACCGGGTGATCGAACTGCAGAAAGAGGAAAATGCCCTGACCAGTGCTTACCAGAAATTGTACGGCGGTGCAATGGCGGAGCTGGACGGCAAACAGCTGACCATCCCGCAGCTGACGCTGTATAAGCAGAGCACTGACCCCGCCATGCGCCGTAAGGCTTACGAGGCGGAAGCCGTTTACTTTGCGCCCACCGCGCCGAGTTTGACGAGATCTATGATAAGATGGTCAAGAATCGCAACGAGCAGGCACGCATCCTGGGCTACAACGATTACAGCGAGCTGAGCTATATCCGCATGAACCGCATCGGTTACGGCCCGGCGGAGGTTGCCGCGTTCCGCCAGGAAGTGGTGGAGCAGGTGGTGCCCATGATCCAGAAGGCTCTGGCTCTGCGCAACAAGCGCACCGGCATTGAGAACCCCATGTTCTGGGACAGCACCATCAGCTTTGCGGACGGCAACCCCGTGCCGCACGGCAGCTATGACGAGCTGATGGCCGGTGCCCGCAAGATGTACCATGAGCTCAGCCACGAAACGGCAGAGTTCATCGACTTCATGCAGGATAACGAGATGTTCGACGTCTCAGCCGCCCCGGCAAAATGAGCGGCGGTTATGAGGAAATGCTGCCCGATTACAAGACCCCCTTCATCTTTGCCAACTGGAACGGCACGGCGGGGGATGTGGATGTGCTGACCCATGAAGCAGGGCATGCGCTGGAAGGCTACCTGGCTGCCCGCAGCCCCAAGAACATCCCCGAAGATATCCAGTGCCCCGGTATGGAGAGCGCCGAGATCCACTCCATGAGCATGGAGTTCCTGACCGCCCCGTGGCATCACCTCTTCTTTAAGGAGGATACGGATAAATACGAGCTGCTGCACGCCGAGGACAGCTTTATCTTCCTGCCATACGGCTGCATGGTGGATGAATTCCAGCACATTATGTATCAGCAGCCAGATCTTACGCCGGATGAACGCAATGCCGTCTGGCTGGAGCTGGAAAAGAAATACCGCCCCTGGAACAAGTTCGGCGACCTGCCGTTCTATGGCCGCGGCGCAGGCTGGCAGCGCCAACTGCATATCTTTGAATGCCCGTTCTACTATATTGATTACTGCCTGGCAACCGCCATTGCCCTGCAGTTCTTTGTGGCCAGCCTGAAGGACACAAGGACGCCTGGCAGCGCTATATGAAGCTGACCAACCTGGCCGGTATGGCAACCTATACCGAGCTGGCCGAAAGCGCCGGAATGAAAGCTCCCTTTACCAAGGGCAGCCTGACCGAGCTTTCCCGCGCGGTGGCGGATTGGATCGAGCAGCATCAGGTAAGCTAAAACAGAATAAGCATCACTTTTATGCCGCAGGTGTGTGTCTGCGGCATTTTTGCTGCCATTTTTGAAGCAGTGGGAAAGAACCAGATAAAATGTATTGACTGACATAATATTATATGATATATAATATATAGAACAAAATAATACCGGCAGAGCGCCGCCACATGCAGCGGCACTGCGGGCTAATACAACGAGGGAAGGCCCCGAATGAGCTTTACCACAGGCGCGGCGCTGCTGGATGCCGTGGTGCTGGCGGTCGTATCGCGCGAGGAAGAAGGTACTTATGGCTACAAGATCACCCAGGAGATCAAGCAGGCGCTGGAATTGAGCGAATCGACACTGTACCCGGTGCTGCGGCGGCTGCAAAAAGATGGCTGCCTGACCATTTACGATGAACCGTTCAATGGCCGCAACCGCCGCTATTACAAAATTACCCCGCTGGGGCGGCAGCAGCTGGCAGGCTACAAGGCAGAGTGGAAAGTTTACGCCGCCAACATTGACCATATTTTTGGGGAGGATGCAAAATGACAAGGCAGGAATATATGCAGCAACTGGCAGCTCTGCTGGCCGCAATGCCGGAAGCCGAACGCCGGGATGCCCTGGATTATTACGAAGAATACTTTGATGCTGCAGGCCCCGAAAAAGAGGCCCAGACCATCCAGGAACTGGGCAGCCCCCAGAATGTGGCGGAAAAGATATGGGAGGGTACCGGGGCACAGTTCGGCACACCGATGCCGGATAACAGCATGCCAGAACAGGGCAGCAGACGCAGAAAAAGCCCGGTGTGGATTGTGCTGGCTATCCTTGCAATTTTGATTGTTGTGCTGCTGGTGTTCAACGTCTCTTTCAAAATTGTGACAAAATATCAGTACAGCATTGCAGAGAGCGCAACGGCAGAAGAAGTTCCCCCGCAGGAAACCACCGGGGAAGCCAATGGGGAAGCCACCGGGGGAGCAACCGAAAATATGGACGAAAGCACGGATGAAAATACCGAAACAGCCATCACAAAGGAAAGTGCAAAAAGCGAAAGCACCAATCGGTTGGAAAGCAGCACGATGACGCTGGATGCAAAGCAGGTCCAAACGATGGTATTGGACCTGGACTGCGGCGAGGTTGCTTTTGTGCGCAGCAATGCAGCGGATGAGATAACACTCCGGTTTGAAAATTTCTATTCCGACTGGCTGGAGCGCACCTTGGACGAGAGCGGCTTTAGCGTGCGGTACAAAATACCCAAAGGCTATATTTCCGGCAGTGACCCCACGCCCACGCTGAGCATCGCCCTGCCGGAGATAGAACTGGAACAGATAGAGCTGAATCTGAACCTGGGAAGCGCCGACCTTGGTACACTGAAAGCCAAAAGCATACAGGCAGACCTTGCCCTCGGCAGCCTGTATGCGGATGAGCTGCAAACCGGGCAGCTGGATGCAACGCTTGCCCTGGGCAGTGCAGAGCTTGGCACCGTGCAGGCAGAGCGCGTGACGATTGAAAACGCCCAGGGCGATGTGACGATCAGCCGCCTGGTGGGGGCCAGCCAGGGTGCAGGTAACCGACCAGCTGGGCAATACTTGCCCTGACCCTGGGGGAAAAGGCAGACGGTTACAGCGTGCAGGCTGCATGCGGCCTGGGCAGCATTACGGTAAGCGGCGCCAAGCAGGCAAGCCCTTACAGCACCAACAGCAAAGCAGCCAACGCTGTGATTCTGGATGCCGCGCTGGGGGATATTACCCTGAACTTTGAGGAATGAGCGGGGAAAAGAGCACCACATGTGCGGCATGCCGGAACGCGTTTGGAGCCCGTTCCAAACGGCGGACGGGTGCCGATGTGCAAAATGTTTTGATTAGTCATACTCTTGTGCCTGGCCATGGTGCAGTTTATACAACTTTTGCCCAAAAGGCCAAAAAAAGATTTAATACAACAAATTTTGCATATTGTACGCGAATGTGGTACAATAACCAATAAGCAAATCAGGCAACGAAAAGGGTAAAGGAGAATTGCGAAATGGCGTATTATTTAGTGAACCGTCCCGTACCTTCGGCGAGTATCTGCTCGTCCCCGGCTATTCCTCTTCGGAGTGCATCCCCACGCTGTCAGCCTCAAAACCCGCTGGTCAAGTACCGCAAGGGCGAAGAAGCCTGCCCCCTGACCATGAACATCCCCATGGTTTCGGCTATCATGCAGTCCGTTTCCGGTGAGAAGCTCGCCATTGCCCTTGCCAAGCAGGGCGGCGTTTCTTTCATTTACGGCTCCCAGTCCGTTCAGTCCGAGGCTGATATGGTTCGCCGTGTCAAGGCTTACAAAAAGGGCTTTGTCACCTCTGACTCCAACCTGCCGCCGGAGGCTACCCTGGCTGATGTGTTGGACCTGAAAACCCGTACCGGCCATTCCACCGTTGCCATCACGGCTGACGGCACCCCCCACGGCAAGCTGCTGGGCATTGTGGCATCCCGTGACTACCGCCTGTCCCGCATGAGCACCGATCTGAAAGTGACTGAGTTCATGACCCCGCTGGACAAGCTGGTTACCGCACCGGCCAACACCAGCCTGCATGACTGCAACGATATCATCTGGGATAACAAGATCAACTCTCTGCCGCTGGTAGACGAGCAGGGCAACCTGCAGTATATGGTTTTCCGCAAAGATTATGATTCCCACAAGGAACATGCCAATGAGCTGCTGGATGCCAACAAGAGCTATGTTGTCGGCGCGGCATCAATACCCGCGACTATGCCGAGCGCGTGCCCGCCCTGGTGGATGCCGGCGTGGATGTGCTCTGCATCGACTCTTCCGAAGGTTACAGCGAATGGCAGTCCCGTACCATCGCCTGGATTCGTGAGCATTACGGCGACAAGGTAAAGGTCGGTGCAGGCAACGTGGTGGACCGCGAGGGCTTCCTGTTCCTGGCAAAAGCCGGTGCAGACTTTGTCAAGATCGGCATTGGCGGCGGCTCCATCTGCATCACCCGCGAAACCAAGGGCATTGGCCGCGGCCAGGCAACCGCCGTTATCGAGGTTGCCAAAGCCCGCGATGAATACTATGAGCAGACCGGCATCTATATCCCTATCTGCTCCGATGGCGGCATTGTGCATGACTACCACATCACCCTGGCATTGGCAATGGGCGCTGACTTTGTTATGCTGGGCCGTTACTTTGCCCGCTTTGATGAATCCCCCACGAACAAGCTGCGCGTTGGCGGCAACTATGTGAAGGAATATTGGGGCGAAGGTTCCAACCGTGCCCGCAACTGGCAGCGCTATGACCTTGGCGGTGCCCAGAAGCTGAGCTTTGAGGAGGGCGTTGATTCTTACGTTCCGTATGCCGGCCCGCTGGCCGATGGCGTGCAGACCACGCTGTACAAGGTGCGCTCCACCATGTGCAACTGTGGTGCGCTGTCCATCCCGGAACTGCAGCAGAAAGCCCGCCTGACGGTCGTTTCTTCCACCTCCATTGTGGAAGGCGGCAGCCATGACGTTATCCTGAAAAACAACCCGAACAATGTTTAAGCTGTTCCGGTTGGGGCACCACGGCCAGCAGAATTTGCGCTTGCAATCTGATAGGATTTGTGGTATTATAACCAACATGAGATGCAAAGGGGCAGCTACCAATACAGCTGCCCTTTTTTGCACTTTTGCAGGTTCAGGCGGTAACATTGTGTGTTTTAACCGCCTGGGGCCGGGGGCTCAGCCTCAAAACAATCAGGGACGCGGCAGAATGCTGCGCCAATGTAAGAGAGGGAAAGAATTATGAAAAAATTTGCCTGCGCTGCGCTGAGCACTGCACTGCTGGCCAGCATGCTGGCTGCCTGCGGCAGCTCCGCATCCACCACCCCAGCGGCTTCCTCCGCTGATACATCCTCCGATACCGGGGCATCTTCCACCGAAGCTGCCGCTTCCACCGGGGCTGCAGCAGATGGTTCGCTGCGCGTTGCCATGAACACCGATATCCAGACGATGGATGTGCACAAGACCAACAACGACTACATGGTGCCGCTGAATATCTTTGACCGCCTGTTTGAGATCAAAACCAATGCGGACGGCTCCACTGAGCTGGAGAAGAGCCTGGTGGAAGACTACACCGTTTCGGACGACGGCCTGACCTATGATTTCACCCTGCGCAGCGGTGTTACTTTCTCTGACGGCACCCCGCTGACCGCCAACGATGTCAAGTATACCTTTACCCGTATGCTGGCCCTGCCGGACAGCGTGCAGACGGATTATGGCTCTGCCATTGCCGGTGCGGAAGCTGTGATGGATGGCACCGCCACCGACCTGGAAGGCATTCAGGTGATTGATGACACCCACTTTACCGTTACCCTGTCGAAGCCGTTTGCCGGTTTCCTGTATGAGCTGGCAACCGCTTCCTGCTCCATCATGAGCGAGAAGAACGTGGAGGAAGCAGGCGACCAGTTTGGTATGGACTGCTCCAAGACCATCGGCTCTGGCCCGTATGTGGTCACCAGCTGGACCCGCGACAGCAGCATTGTGCTGGATGCCAACCCCAACTACTGGGGCGAAAAGCCCAGCGTGCAGCATGTGGAAATTTCCATCGTGCCGGATTCTTCCACCATGAGCATGATGTTCCAGAACGGTGAGCTGGATATCTTGGACTGCGATTACATTGACGCTGCCGTTGTCAACTCTACCTACAAGACCCAGTATGCCGATGATATCGTGACCTCCAACCGTCTGGGCACCACCTACATGGCTCTGAACGAGAATGTGGAGCCGCTGAACGATGTCAAGGTCCGCAAGGCCATCCAGATGGCTATTGACCGCCAGACCATCCTGGATACCGTGTATAACGGCGATGGCAGCCTGGTGGACGGCATTTACCCCAAAGGCCTGATCGGCTACACCGAGGACAACGAGGGGTGGCTGAAGTACGACCCCGAACAGGCCAAGAGCCTGCTGGCCGAAGCCGGTTACGCGGATGGCTTTACCATGGAGATTGCTGCCGATAACTCCAGCAGCGATTCCACTCTGCTGGTCATCCAGATCGTGCAGCAGTACCTGCAGCAGATCGGGATTAACGCCGAGATCAAGAGCTATGACCCCGCCAGCTGGCTGGATCTGCGCAAGAGCGGCGATATGGTCAGCTTTGTCAGCTCCTGGACGGCCGACTATAACGACCCGGATAACTTCATTTACACGTTCTTCGGTACCCCCGAAAAGAGCAATGTGCGCAGCCTGAACTACTTTAACACCGACGTTATGAGCCGTGTTGCTGCCGCCCGCGGCATTGTGGACGACACCGAACGCCTGACCGAGTACGCCGCGCTGGAAAAGCAGATCGTGGAAGAGGACGCTGCATGGGTACCCATGTTCAGCCGTTCCCACCTGTTTGTTAAGGGCGACCGGATCGCCTCCTTCACCCCGCACTGGGCTGGTTATAACGATACCCAGTATATCAACGTTACCTTGAAGTAATTTTTGGACAAAAAAAGTTACAAATAATGCAATGCAGGCTGCGACCACAGGTTCAGCCTGCATTTTTTATGTTTATAATTTTAATGCTTGTATATTTTACAGCATTAAAAAGTGTAAAAATATACAAGCCGCTCAAACAGACTGTCCATAAGGTAAAACTGCATTCTGCCTGGCAGGGACCGTAGGGGCGCACATTGTGCGCCCACGAACCTGAAAACTTAGGGCAACACCGCACAATTCCCGCCTTGCGGCTTAAGCACCGCTCCGGCAGCTGCGGCACGGCATCTGCGTTGCCAAAATGCTCGATAAGATATCCAGTATTATCTGCGCTTTTTGGCTTGGCATCTGCCGCACCTCGCTCGCCGTATCGGCACTTAGAATTATGCGGTATTGCCTTAGCGCTTTTTATAAAAGCGCTGTGCCGAAGCAACGCCTGCGGGGGAAAATGATATTCACCTGCACAGAGCATGGTTTTAACCGATTGGCAGTTTGGAAACAGCGGCTGTGAGGGACAAAAGGGGAGTGACTCCGTGTGAAAAGCGTGATAAAGCGCATTTTGGGCACCATTCCGGTGCTGATCGGCGTGGTACTGCTCATCTTCATCATGCTGCGCATTGTTCCCGGCAATGCGGCGGCTATGCTGCTGGGTGAACATGTGGACCAGGCCACCATTGACCGCCTGACTGAAGTGATGGGGCTGGATAAGCCGGTGATCGTGCAGTTCTTTGACTATCTGGCCGGGGCGATCCATGGGGACCTGGGCATCAGTTATAAATATAACCGCGCTGTTACCGATATGATCATAGAGGCGTTCCCCTACACGCTGGAACTCGCCCTGCTGGCGGCGCTGTTCGCCTGGGTGCTGGGCCTTGGCACCGGTATTATAGCAGCCATCAGGCAGAACAGCCTTGTGGACCACCTGTTCATGGGCGTTTCGCTGGCTGGCGTTTCCATGCCTATTTTCATGGTGGCGCTGCTGCTGCAATACCTGTTTGCCTTCAAAATCAAGGCATTCCCGCTTACGCTGGATGGTACCTTCCTTTCCATGATTCTGCCCGCCATTGCCCTGGGCTGGAACAGCGCAGGCAGCATTGCCCGTATGACGCGCTCCAGCCTGCTGGAAGTGATGCAGGCGGATTATATTGATACCGCCCGTGCCAAAGGCCTGCGCAAGCAGGCGGTCATTCTGGGCCATGCGCTCAAAACTCCATGCTGCCGGTCATTACCATGATGGCATTGCAGTTCTCCGGCATGCTGTCCGGCGCGGTTATCACCGAGAGCATTTTTGCCATTCCCGGCATCGGCCGCCTTGCCACCACAGCAATCCAGAACCGTGATATGCCGGTGCTGCAGGGAACCGTGCTGTTTACCACCGTGCTGGTCATTGCAGGCAACCTGATTGCGGACCTGCTGTATTCTGTGCTGGACCCGCGCATCAGAAAGGAGGCATAAGCCATGGCAGACGAAATGTTGAAAAATGCCCAGCCGCAGGAACTGGAAAGCCAGATCGGCGAAGAGGACGGCCTGAAAGAACAGTTGCTGCGCATGTGCCGCCAGAACAAGCTGGCTGCCTTTTCGGCTGTGCTGATTCTGGTTGTCATCCTGATGGCTATTTTTGCTCCCGTTCTGGCCCCCTATGGTGAGGCTGAGCAGGACCTGATCAGCCGTTTGCAGGGCCCCAGCGCTGCCCATTGGTTTGGCACGGATGAACTGGGCCGCGATGTGTTCTCCCGTATTCTGTATGGCTCGCGCTCTCGCTTACCATCGGTATTCTGCCCAGCATCATCTCGCTGGTGGTGGGCATCTTCTTTGGCCTGCTGGCCGGTTACTTTGGCGGCTGGGTGGATTATGTCATCATGCGCCTGGCGGATATCATGCTGTCCATCCCGTCCCTGCTGCTGGCATGGTGGTTATGTACACCCTGGGCCAGTCCACCGTCAATCTGTTTATCGCGCTTTCCCTCACCAGCTGGGCCAGTGTGGCCCGCGTGGTGCGCAGCCAGACCCTGAGCCTGAAGGAGAGCGAATATGTTGAGGCTGCCCGTTTGATCGGCGTCAGCAACGGCAAAATCATGCTCAAGCATATCCTGCCCAACTGCATTCCCTCATTGATCGTTCTGTTTACCCTGAATGTTCCCTCTGCCATTCTGTCTGAAAGCTCGCTGAGCTTTTTGGGCATCGGCGCACACCCCCGGCAGCATCCTGGGGCCTGATGGTCAACCAGTCCAAGCAGTTTTTGTTCACCCAGCCCTGGCTGGCCCTGGCACCCTGCATTGCCATTATGATCGTGGTGCTGGCGTTCAACTTTTTGGGTGACGGTCTGCGCGATGTGCTGGACCCCTACATGAAGAACCAGTAACGGCGGGGGGAGAAGTA
>ENA-OQAX01000191-OQAX01000191.1-human-gut-metagenome-genome-assembly--contig:-NODE-191-length-14387-cov-1.572300_pt1 | contig 14387 bp, 13 predicted proteins | sample MGYA00242741_ERZ504539 | MGnify/ENA primary metagenome ERZ504539 (study PRJEB26092, sample SAMD00036277) | human gut metagenome | host: Homo sapiens | study: EMG produced TPA metagenomics assembly of... | reverse complement strand
TACCTGATGGGTCTGATAGACCGTTTCGGCGAAATGATGCGCGCTGCAATCCTCGCAATGAAAGGACATATTGCCGGATTCTATGCGGGATAGTTCCAGCACATCATTGACCAGCTTCAACAAGAGTCTGGTATTGTTGTCTATGATGGAGGCAAACTCTTTTTTCTCTTCTTCCGAGATGTTTTTCTCGGTAGTGAGCAGGTTGGAGAATCCCACGATGGCATTAAGCGGAGTACGGATTTCATGGCTCATGTTGGCCAGGAAGGATTGTTTCAGTTCCGCCTGTTCCGCCAGTTTGCGGGCGCGTATCAGTTCTTCTTCCTTGTCTTTGATCTCCTGAATGTTTACCAGAAGTCCGGTGATGATAGGATTTTGTTCATTATTCTGCAACACGCTGTATCTGAATTCCCACCATTGGTAACCGGTGTCGTCGAATTTGCAACGGTATTGGGCTGTTCTTCGTTGCCGGTGTAGTATGTTGGATACGTTTTTTCTGAACCGGGCTTGTTCGTCGGGGTGTACATAGTGGGCTATTTCCTCTATTCCCAACAGGTTTTGGGAACGGTTGGTCAGTTCGCAGAAAGCTTGGTCGAGCACGGCGGTCTTTCCGTCGAAACACCACGCGTAGGTATTTCCTCCCTCCAGTGCAAGCGTTAATGCTTCGTGTTCGAACCTGAGGTTGCGCAAGGCTTCTTTTTTGCGTCCTTTTTCCAGTGTATAGATATAAATAAGGTAGGCTATCCCCAAAAGGAGTGTGAAGACCAGGAGGCTTTCAAGAATCAGGATGGGGGTTGCGTATTTTTCCCTCCACGGCCTGTACATGATGGTATATTCCGGTGGAATGCTTTCAAGGGGGATCTGGTATCTCTTCATGGCCTGCCAGTTGACCAGGTACTGTTTGGCGATTTGTTTTACCGCCGGGACGGGTATCTTTCCTTGCAGTCTTTCTTTGATGCCGGCGGTCATGTCTCTTAGCTGTGTTTCGATGGGGGCGAAATAACCTCCCAGCATGTATTCCTTTATCCCGAATCCTTCGTTGATGGTTTCGAATCCGGGATTGTCGAACAGGCTGCCGATGCGCAGGGTGGTATAGTCCCGTTTGGTATACAGGAACAAGGAGTATTTGAAGATCCCGCTGGACAGCCACATCAGGTCGCGGGCAGCTACGGAATCACTGGACAGGCGGACTACGATGGTGGAGTCCAAGTGGTTATATTCGTTCAGTTTTTTCGTGCAGGGATTCATATTCGGTATCATCTTTGTCACTGATGGGGATATTCAGCTTGCCGGGCAGGGCCTCTTGTCTTTTCCATTGGTGGAGGGTGATTTCCGATCCTTTGCATTGTTCGCTCAGGTCTTTCCAGATAAGGCGGTCAAGCACGGTCCGGCCGTTCAGGATGTGGATGCGGACTTTGCCCATGATGCGTTCTATCATCCGGCAGGTGGTGAGGTAATCGGGTTTGTCTATGTAGCCCGTAATGTTGGGATATTGTGCCAGCAAGTCTTGGTTGGGATAATTCACTCCGCTGAATACGACGGGAATCTGCCTGACATACGGGTTTCCGCAAGCCATGACAGAGTAGGTTGCCTGATCATCGAGCACGGCAATCAAATCCCCTCCCCATGAGCGGATGGAATCTGCAAACTCGGAAATCCGTTGCTCTTCTTCTACAGATTCATATTTCTCGCAATCCAGATAAAAAGTGCGCAGCTGGAAGTCTATTTGCTGGTCTTTCAGTCCTTTGACAAACAGTTTGTTTACAATGCCGGCACCGCTGTACCCTTCCTGGTAGGAATGGATAAGGGCTATTTTATATTTTTGTGTCAAACGTGATTATTAAGTGAACCAAGGGACAAAGATAGGAATGTTTCTTTAATTCCGGCTATGATTTACAGGAAATTATTGGAAGAGAGAGGGAAAGTAACCATCCCGGTTTGTGGAAAACAGCAATTCCGGCTTCTTGAAAAACATGCTTCTTGCTTTTCAAGGAACCGGGATTGCCTGTGATAAAAAGGAATGGGCCAACCCGTCAGCGGGGGTTATTTGTGGTTGCTCCGGAGACGGGATACTTTGAGAGGCCGGTCCGGCGGCAGCGTTTGTAGAGGCGCTTGAAGCGGAACTTTTAGCCGCGCCGGAAACCGGAGCCGCTGTCTGTGCGTTGTGGCCTGTTCTTCCCAGTGGAACGGTTCGAACTGTGTATCCTTGTCTACCCCATGACGGTTTGCGCGATGCATAGATTATGAACGGAGCAGCGACTACCACGACGCAGCCGATAATCAAAACGGCAAACCATACGGTGTTGCTGCCTACCGCAATCTGGCTGGGCGGAATGAAGCTGAGCACGAATGCCAGCAGCGAACCGCAGAAACCCAGACCGCCGATGAGCCACATCAGTCCGTTGCCTTTGCTGCCGATGCGGAACGGGCGCGGGGCCTTTTTTCATATTGTAACGCAGATAGATGGCGCCGCTGAACATCAGCAGATACATGATGAGGTAAAGCAATACGGTGAGCTGTGACAGGATTTGGTAGAAACTCTGTACGGAAGGCATCACAACGAACAGCAGGCTGAGCAAGGTTACGGCAAGGCCTTGGACCAGCAGAATGTTTTTCTGTACGCCGTTGGCGTTGGTCTTCTGGAAGAAGGGAGGCAGATAACCTGCTTTGCCCACTGCGAAGATACCTTTGGACGGACCTGCCACCCAGGTCAACACGCCTGCCAGCACACCGAATGCCAAAGCCACGGCGATGATAGGCGACAACCACGAAGCATGGACATACTTGAAGTAATTATCAAAGCTACCAGCAGACTCTGTGTCAGGTTGATGTCCTTTTCGGGAATGATGATCCCCAGTGCGAAGGTGCCGAGCACGAAGATGATCACGGTGATAGCCGCACCGATGAATACGGCTTTCGGATAGTTCTTGGCAGGATTTTCCATGTCTTTTACGTGGATACCGCCCATTTCCATACCGGCATAGAACAGGAAGATGCTGGAAGCCAGTACCAGGTTGTCGAAGTTGCTGAAGTCGGGGAAGAAGTTGCCGTCAAAGTTCATCTGGCTCTGTCCGCCGGAAGCAAGGTAAATCACCGCCAGCACCATCAGCAGGCCGGCAGGAATGATCGTACCTACCATACCGCCTACTTTGGCCACTTTGCCTACCCAGCCCATGCCTTTCAGCGAAATGAAGGTGGCCAGCCAGTAGATAATCAAGACCACCGCCAGTGAGTAATAGCGGTTGGATGCCAAGGCCATATCATGGGTGTCACTCATGCCGATAAATGCCAGTGCCACGGCTCCGAAAGTCAGGACGGTGGGATACCAGATGGTGCTTTCCACCCATTGCAGGAAGATGGCGAGGAAGCCGAATTTCTTTCCGTAGGCTTCACCCACCCATCGGAACACACCGCCTTGCTTGTCCTGGAACATGGCCGCCAGTTCCGCCGCTACCAACGAGGTAGGTATCAGGAAGACGATGGCCGCGAATAAATAATAAAATGCCGAACTCAGTCCGTATTCGGCTTCAGCAGGCAGCCCGCGCAGGGATACTACCGCAGTCACGTTCATAATAGCGAGGGTAAATACCCCTAGCTTGACTGATTTACTAATGTTTGCCATAAAGTTTAGGTTTTAAAAAATATATGTTTTTGTTTACGGAGTTTATAACAACTCCCTGGAAATGATGTTTATCCGTTTAGGTTTATTAACCCGGAAGGTATCCGGAATGAAACAATCGCACCCGGAAGGGTGTTTCTAGAAAAAACAATATAATCAGTATAGTTTATGAAAACAGCTTTCTCCTCATTCATCTATTCCCGCAGGGGGATTTACGGGATCTTGCATATACTCATCCTGTTGATGTCCCTTTTTCTGGTTATCAGTATCTCGATAGATACTTTTCATAACATCCCTTTCCTGAATCAAGGTTCTTATCTGAAGATTCAGTTCTGGATATGCATGTTTTTCCTGTTCGATTTCCTGCTGGAGTTTTTCCTCTCGAAAGAAAAAGGAAGATACTTCACCAGCCATTTTATTTTCCTGCTGGTATCTATACCTTATTTAAATATCATTGATTTCTATCACATCACTTCTCGCCCGAAATCAGTTATTTCCTGCGCTTTATCCCTTTGCTGAGGGGAGGGTATGCACTAGCCATCGTGGTGGGCTGGCTGTCGGGCAGCAAGGCGTACGGGCTGTTTACCTCGTACATCACCATGCTGATGGCCACCGTGTATTTTGCAGCCTTATCTTCTTTGTGCTGGAACATAAGGTGAACCTATGGTGACGGACTACTGGAGTGCGCTGTGGTGGGCGTTATGGATGTCACTACCGTAGGGAGCAATATTTATGCCGTCACTCCTACGGGGAAAATACTGTCGGTGGTGCTGGCCGCCCTGGGAATGATGATGTTCCCCATTTCACGGTATACGTCACCAGTCTGGTGCAGCAGGCCAACAAGCGGAAGGAGGAATATTATCAATCGCAACAATCGGAGCCGGCGGATACTAAATAATAGCTTGAACTTCGTCAAAAAATAAAGAAAAAAAGTCTTATCTTCGTAGCCAATAACAAATTGCTAACCTAAATAAACAACAAGATGAAAATATTTGGCTCTGTGTGCGGCGGGGATAGGCTTGATGCTGTGTGCCTCGTGTACAAACAACAAACATTTGATCAGTGATGAGGCTGAACGTGCCGCTGTTCAGCAGGATTTTGAGGCACGGCGTGATACGCTGACCCAAGGTAACCTCTTCCAGGTATTTGAACAACCCATGAGCGATGAACAGAAGGAGGCGATGACTTTCCTTTACGCCTATATGCCCTTGGCGGATATAGCGGACCATCCCGGTGAATTCTATCTGGAAAATGTGGACTACGCCTTCAAGGCGCGTGAGGAGATGCCATGGGGAAAAGTGGTTCCCGAACGAGAGTTCCGCCACTTTGTATTGCCCATCCGCGTAAACAACGAGAATCTGGACGACAGCCGTAAGGTATTCTACGAGGAGCTGAAGGACAGAGTGAAAAACCTTTCTTTATATGATGCCGTGCTGGAAGTGAACCACTGGTGTCATGAAAAGGTGATTTATACCCCCTCTGATGCCCGTACCAGTAGTCCGCTGGCTTCCGTAAAGACAGCCTACGGACGTGTGGCGAGGAATCTACGTTCACGGTAGCTGCCTTGCGTTCGGTAGGTATTCCTGCCCGTCAGGTATATACGCCGCGTTGGGCACATACCGACGACAATCATGCCTGGGTGGAAGCTTGGGTGGATGGCAAATGGTACTTCCTGGGTGCTTGCGAACCCGAACCGGTACTGAATCTGGGTTGGTTCAACGCTCCCGCTTCACGGGGTATGCTGATGCACACCAAGGTGTTCGGACGTATAACGGACCGGAAGAAGTGATGTACCGCACTCCCCGGTATACGGAAATCAATGTGATTGACAATTATGCCCCTACGGCAAAAGCCGATGTGACCATCGTGGATGCGGATGGCAAACCGGTGCTGATGCCAAAGTGGAATTCAAGGTGTATAACTATGCCGAATTTTATACCGTAGCTTCCAAACAGACGGATGCGGACGGCAAGACGTTCCTGACAGCCGGAAAAGGGGATATGCTGGTATGGGCTTCCAAAGATGGAAAATTCGGTTACTCCAAACTGTCTTTCGGAAAAGACAATGCCTTGACCGTGAAACTGGACAAGACGGCCGGCGAGGCTTATACACTGGATATGGATATCATTCCTCCGGTGGAAGGCGCCAATATGCCCGAAGTGACTCCCGAACAACGTGCGGAGAACAATCGCCGCATGGCCTTGGAGGACTCTATCCGCAATGCCTACGTGGCTACGTTCATGACGGATGAATCGGCCCGTCATTTCGCTAAAGAGTATCAGTTGGATGAGGATGTTGTTGCCAAATTGCTGGTGGCATCACGTGGTAACCACGAAACCATCCGTGACTTTATGGCCCGTCTCCGTTCGGACAAGTCAAAGAAGGGCGGCATTGACCTGCTTCAGCAGATTTCCGCCAAAGACCTTCGCGATGTAAGTTCCGAAGTGTTGATAGACCACATGATGAATTCACATCTGTGCGCCAATGCCGATTATTTCCGCAGATTTGTGCGTAATCCGCGTGTGAGCAACGAAATGATTACTCCGTACAAAGGATTCTTTGAGAAAGCAGTGCCCGAACAGGAGCGTGAGGCTTACCTTGCCGATCCGATGAAGCTGGTTGCATGGGTTGCCGAAAATATCCGTGTGGACAAGGATTGCAATCTGGGCGGTTCTCCGATTACTCCGGAAGGGGTGTGGAAGGCCCGTACAGCCGATGCGCACAGCCGTGATATCTTCTTTGTTTCCATGGCACGCAGCATGGGTATTCCTGCACGTATAGACGAAGTGACCGGAAAAGTGCAGTTGATGGGTGATGAAGGTGCTGTTGATGTGAACTTTGAGGCGATGGAACAGGCCAGTGCGCCTACCGGCAAGTTTTATTGCCAGATATACGCCGATCAAGTCTTTGGCCGACCCGAAGTATTATTCTCATTTCTCTATTTCCAGACTGACTCCTGCCGGAACCTTGAAATTGCTGAATTATGATGAAGGCGATATTGATATGGGTGGCGGTGCTACTTGGGCTAATCTGTTGAAGAACGGAACGGCACTGGATGCCGGCAATTATGTGATGGTGACCGGTACTCGTCTGGCCAACGGCGGCGTATTGTCCCAGCTGACTTTCTTTACCATCAAGCCGGGGGGAAACGACTACGGTGGACTTGGTGATGCGTGAAAGTAAGGATGATATTCAGGTGATCGGTAACTTCAACTCGGAATCTACTTATAAACCGATAGATAGCGATGAACTGAAGTCTATTCTTTGCCACTACAGGACGTGGTTACTACATTTGTAGCCGTACTGGGTGCCGGACAAGAACCTACGAACATGCCTCGTGATATTGCGGCATTGGGTAAGGAGTTTGATGAATGGGGCAGAGGAATCGTGCTGTTGTTCCCCAACGAGGAGCAGTACAAGAAGTTCCGCCCGCAGGAATTCCCCGGATTACCGGCTACCATTACTTACGGTATTGATGTGGACGGTTCCATCCAGAAGCAGATTGCAGAAGGCATGAAGTTGTCTAACAAGACTATCTTGCCTATGTTTATCATTGGTGATACCTTTAACCGGGTGGTATTTGTGTCACAAGGATATACCATCGGGCTGGGTGAGCAGCTGATGAAGGTGATACATAAGTTGTAGAATTCAGTATAAACAAAAAGTAACGCGGATATTCAGCTTGAAACCCTGAATATCGCGTTTAATATGATAATAACGTTTATGCTTGCTTATTACTTGTCATCATCCAAATCATCATCGTCATCGTCCCAGTCATCCTCTTTCTTTGATTTCTTGGGGTTGAGGCTTTTGTTTTTCTTTTCCAGTGCTTTGTCGTTTTCGTCTTTCAATGCCAGTTCGGACAAGGCGGCTTTTACTTTGTTGGGGTCAGTAACATCCTTCAGATACTCTTCTATCTTTACAGTACCTCCCATGGATACTTTTGAGTTACGATAAATCATGCCGCTGTCTACGCTGCTCCGTCCGGAGAAATGAAATTCCGAAGTTCCGGTTTCTTCGGCAATCTTACGGATATTACCGGCATTCACACCGCATCCCGGCATGATGATGATTCGTCCGTCGGCCAGTTCTACCAATTCTTTTAAAAGAGGGATACCCTTTTCGGCGGTCGCTTCTTGTCCGGAAGTAAGGACCCGGTCGATACCCAGGCCGATAATCTGTTCCAAAGCTTCTTTGGGATTGCTGCACATATCAAAAGCGCGGTGGAAGGTGACACTCATCTCGCCTACCGCATTCATCAGTTTCTGCATCAAGGGTACATCGACATTGCCTTCTGCGGTAAGACATCCGAACACCACACCGTCCGCACCCAACTGACGTGCCACTTTAATATCATGCAACATGATTTCTTGCTCGATGGGAGAATATAGGAAATCTCCGCCACGGGGACGGATAATGACATGTAGTTTGTTTGGTTCAATAATTGGCGTGCCATACGGATTTCGCCAAAAGACGGGGTTGTTCCGCCTTCCGGAATACCTGCACATAGTTCTACACGATAAGCACCGGCTTGTTGTGCCTTCACAGCACTTTCCACGGAGTTGGCGCAAATCTCGATTTTTGATTTGTTACTCATAAAGTTATTTAATAGTTAATTCAATTCCATAATCAACGTCATCGGGCGCTTTGGGCTGTTCCAGCATTTCTCTTTCAAATATTCCGCCAAGGGAACTCCAATGGTTTCTCTGCGTGAGTCCGTCATTGGTCCGGTTCTTTACGGATGACTTTGTTCTTCATAATATGATGAATTTGTCAGTGCAAAGATAGGCATAATGTAAGAGTGTGAGAAATTTTTAGCGGGAAAAATTTTTAATTAAAAAGCCGGTACTCCTCTCGGAGTGAGAGAAATACCGGTTTTCCTATGGGAACGAAATGGATTATTGCACGTGGATGCGATGGCCATTGAATACGTTCATGCCCAGTTTGTTCATAATATGCTTGATGGCAAGCTGTGCTTTCACGGAGTTGCGGCGTCATCCAAAGGAGGCGCGAAGGCTGCAATGCCCATGACACCCGGCATTACGCCCATGACACCGCCTCCTACGCCTGTCTTGGCAGGAATTCCCGAAGTGTAAAGCCAGTCGCCTGTGTGCTGATAGAACTACGTAGCTATCATGGAGGTGATTTTCGGGGAGAGGGCTTTGTCGAACACTTGCTTGTTGGTGTTCGGGTTCAATCCTTCGTTGGCGATGGTGGCTCCACAGATGGACAACTGTTCTGCAGTGATGCCCATGGAACACTGGCGGGTGTAGAGGTCGAGCGACATATCGGGGGCATCGTAGATACGGTTATAATTTTTCAATAGCCAGGCGATGGAACGGTTGTTGAAATTTGTCGCCGACTCTGACCGGTACAGTTCGTCGATCAGTTGCGGGGTACTTCCGCATAGTTCGGTCATATTGTCTACGATGGCTTTCCACTTGGCATCGCTGTTTCCTACGGGTTGCACCATACTGTTGGCCGAGATGCGCCGGCGTTTACCAATGGGGTGGACGGATGGTCGTTTTCCAACAAGATGGCCATGATGGAGTTGAACGGCAGTCCGGTAGCATCGGCGCCAATCATTTCGAGCACCTTGGGAGCACCGTATTGGCGGAGTACCAGGATGGCGGTCAGCACCTTGGAAACGGACTCGATACCAAAACGGTACTGAGAGTCACCCAGTTGGATGATTTCTCCGTTCATCAGACAGATACTGATCCCGAACAGTTTGGGATCAATATTTGCCAGATAAGGGATATAGTCGGCGTTCTTACCGTCTGTATTGTCCTTGTACAGATTGTAAGCCTCCTGGGCAACATCCTTTATTTGCTGGATAGTTATAGTTCTTTCCATAAATTAATTTGATTGAAGTAACCATCTACCTTAACGGCGGATGGTTGCATTATTGTTATCTATGCTTATTTTTTAGCGGCGTTGCTATGGGCATTGTGAGTGAACACAGTACCTTTTACAGCGATATTCTTGTCTTGGGCGATGCGGGTAGGAGTGGGATATTCCAGTTTCTCGAACTCGCAGATGGCATTCTTGATGTCGTTCAACAACATATCCGCCATGTCACGGCTGAATCCCTGACGTACCACAACACGCATAACTACGTAATTCTGGATATTTTCCGGCAAGGTGTAGGCAGGAACCATCCAGCCGCTTTGCTGCAATTTAGCCTGCAAATCGTACAGAGTCCATTTGGCATTCTTTGCATATTCGGGTTTCATGTACCAGATGAACAAAGGATTTACTACGTCATCGCTGTAATTTACGAACGGAGCCATCTTGGCTATTTCGCTGTGGATGTACTTGGTGATTTCCATGGAATTGTATTGGATGGCTTTGTATCCTTGGAATCCCAGACGGATAAATTGGTAGTACTGTCCCAGAATCTGTGCGGCGGGACGGCTGAAGTTCAAACCAACCTGTGTGATGTTCGCACCCAGATAATTGACACTGAACGACATGGCATCCGGAAGGTATTTCTTGTCTTTCCATACTACCCATCCCAGTCCCGGGTAAACCAGTCCGAACTTGTGGCCGGAAGTGCTGATGGAGAGAACCCATTTCAAGCGGAAGTCCCATTTTGTGTCGGGATTGAGGAACGGCAGGATGAAACCGCCGGTTGCAGCATCTACATGGATAGGAATATCATAGCCGGTTTTGGCGTTGTAGGCATCCAGTGCTTTGTCCAACGCTTCCACGTCATCGTTCAAACCTGTCCATGTCACACCTTGGATGGGAACGATGCAGATGGTGTTCTCGTCACACATCTTCAGTGCTTCTTCGGGGTCCAGAGTGGTTTTGTCCAAGGTGAGAGGTACTTGGCGCATTTCAATTTGCCAAAGTTGGGCGAACTTTTCCCAAACAACCTGAAAACCGCTTGAAATGACAAAGTTAGGCTTGTCAGTCGGTTTCCCCTGAGCTTTACGTCTGTCTTTCCAGCGTAACCAGGCGGCTACTCCTCCCAGCATACAAGCCTCGCTGGAGCCGATAGCCAGTGCTCCGGTTTTCCATTTTGCCTGTTCGGGCGAATTCCACAAATTAGCCATGATATTGATACATTTGGCATTCATCACTGCGATACGAGGATATTCTGTTTCATCAATGTAGTTGATGCTGATGGCTTCGTTCATCAGTTTGGTGGCATAGTCGTCCATATAGGTAGTAACGAAAGTAGCCAGATTAAGACGTGGCTGGGTCTGAGCAAATGTTTCGTCTTTTACCATTTGATAGGCAATCTGCGGAGTGGTAGGGTTCATCGGAATAGTGTCTACCGGGGCAGGCTGTAGCATTTCATTTGAGCCAAACACAGATGTCTTTGCGTCACCTTCTCTCAAATCACAATTACAATCTTTCATTTTACTTAAAGTTTAGGTTAGTAATACAATGAAGAACGTGGGAGTTTCCCGCGTTTTTCTCCCTCAACATAAGGGGTAATGAAAAGTTCCTTGATTTTATGTTTTTTAATTTATGGTAACTTGCAGGGAGTTTATTTTTGAACCAATTCTTTTACATTTTGTTTTATCATAATATAAACCAATTCATTATGAAAATACAAACAGGGCAGGGGACAATTCCCCTTATTACATTAATAGGTATATTTTCTATTTCGGCATTAAATGCATTGCCGGGATTGGCAGTTTCTCCCATCTTGGGGGATTTGAACAAAATTTTTCCGTCTGCCACGGATTTGGAAATCCAGATGCTTTCCTCGTTACCTTCACTTCTTATTATCCCTTTTATTTTGTTATCGGGTAAGTTGACCGAGAAGGTGAACAATCTGTTATTGTTGCAAGTAGGATTGACTATTTTCGGAGTAAGCGGCATACTCTACCTGTTGTCCGGTAAAATGTGGCAACTGATAGCTATCAGTGCCATGCTGGGGATTGGTTCGGGATTGATTGTTCCTTTGTCCACCGGGTTGATATCCAGATATTTTGTCGGTGGTTATCGTACCAGACAATTTGGTTATAGTTCTGCTATTACAAATATTACATTAGTACTTGCCACTACACTGACCGGCTATCTGGCAGAAGTGAACTGGCACTTGCCATTTCTGGTTTATCTTTTTCCGTTTATATCTATCTTTCTTACATGTTATTTAAAGAAAGATTTGTCCGGCTATCATCCCAAAGATGACGTACCTGCCTCTACTGTAAAAGAGATGGGCAAGCGAGGTATTGATGTGAAGGCGCTGGTTAAACTTATGGCATTTTACGGACTGGCTACTTATTTGGTGATAATCGTCAGTTTTAATCTTCCTTTTTGATGGAAGAATATGGATTGTCCAGTGGGCGGGCAGGCATCCTGATTTCGTTATTCTTCTTGCTATCATGGCGCCGGCTTTGTATTGAACAAGATTGTGCAGATGCTGGGACGGCGTATCTATATGATTTGCTTGTTGCTGATAGCTTGCGGTATGGGAATTATTTTGGTAAGTCGTTCTGAGATACTTATTGCTTTGGGGTGTATTTTGAACGGATTGGCTTATGGTATATTCAGCCATTGATTTATGATAAAACTTCTGATGTGGCTGTACCCCATAAGGTGACATTGGCACTTGCCTTTGTGATGGCGATGAATTATGTGGCTATTCTTCTTTGTCCGTTTATTGTGAATATAGCCCAGAATCTGTTTCATTCCCATTCGTATACCTTTGCTTTCTGGTTGAACCTGATGATTGCGTTAATGGCAATGTTTATTGTGATGAAACAGGAAAAATTGGAATTCTGAGTACTTATGAGGCGTTTTTAATATAAATCGGGGGAGCAGTTGTCTCCCCTTTCCTTGTTATTTCGTTTTTGCTGTAATGGAACGTAGTTAGTTATAAGGAATGAAAAGTTTATTCTTAAAGAGAGGAGTGCTTAATGTCAGGCAAGAGAAGATATAACAGAAAAGATGGCAGTATGAAGTATTGTAGTTTCTGCGTGTGAATTTATTAGAGGTGCTTTGAACCAAAGGGTTGCTTATATGGTTATACCCATGTAAAAAAAACTTATTATGAACAAACAAGTTGAAGCAAATCTTAGCATGATAGTCTCCAAAGCATTGGGAGGCTTTAATATGAATGCGTTGAAATATCTTTTGCCTTTATGGATTGCTCCGGTCACAGGAGTAACATTCCGCTTGGTATTTGGGGCGGCAGCATTTTGGCTTATCGATATTTTCTGTAAACCGGAAGATTCTACCACCCGTCAGAGATGGCAGCTCTTTTTGTTAGGAGCATTAGGAATGTACGGATATATGTTTTTTACCTTTTAGGTATCAGTATGACTACACCGGTATCCAGTTCTATATTTGTCAGTCTGGAACCATTTGGGTATTTGTTATCACTGTCTTATTCTACAAAGAGAAAGTAACATGGATGAAACTTCTTGGTATCGGTTTGGGATTGGGAGGAGCTATTCTTTGTATTGCTACACAGCCCGGTGACGATTTGGCATCCAATGCCATGGCGGGAAACCTGATATGCTTGGTCAGTTCGATAGTTTATGCTATATATTTAGTTGTCAGCAATCGCTTGCTTAAAGGAGTGGGAGATATGACCTTGTTGAAATATACATTTTTGGGAGCAGCGGTAATGTCGCTTATTGTCAATTCAATCTATGGATTTGAAGCACCTATAATGAGCATGTCGCTTTTTTCCACCCCGATGTTGGTATTGCTGTTTGTACTCATATTTCCGACAACTATCAGCTATTTGCTTCTTCCCATCGGATTGAAATACCTGAAAACGACATTAGTGGCTATTTATGGATATCTGATATTGATAGTAGCAACCTTACTTCATTTTTTGTTGGGGCAAGACCGTTTTTCATGGACGCAACTGGGAGCGATTGTTATGATTTGCATCAGTGTTTATCTGGTGGAGGTGGCAGAAAGTAAGGGTAAGGTCTAGAGAGAAAAAGGCATATCAAGAGTTGCTTGGGGACTTTTGATATTACCTTTTTGCTTATTATTTCGATATCTTCTGATAAAAAAAACGATTTTTATAACGAAAATATCATTTTTATCCTTCATAGATTGCAATTAAAGTATTACTTTTGCCACAGTTTTGTAATGTAGAGTTTGCAAAAATGACCGATATAATCAAACATCGTGGTATTGTGGAAAACATAAACGGTTTTCATATTCGAGTGAGAATCGTTCAAACTTCTGCCTGTTCAGCTTGCAGCGTAAAAGGACACTGCAATGCATCCGAGAGCAAAGAAAAGCTGGTTGATGTTTTCGACACGAAAGCTTCTTCTTACCGAGTGGGTGAGGAGATAATGCTTTATGGAACGACTTCTATGGGGGATGCAGGCCTTATTTTTGGCTTTTGGCGTCCCTTTCTTGATATTGTTGGCTGCTTTATTCATTACGATGCATCTTACCGATGGTGATGAACTGAAGTCGGCCATTATTTCTTTTATTGGCTTTAGCTCCATATTATTTTATTATATATATATGTAGAGGAAAGTTGAGTAAGAAGTTCTTCTTTTACGCTTGAAACCTATAAAAAACAATTAATAAATAACTAACTAAAACTTATGGATTTAATTCTGGTTGCAGTAATTTCGTTGGGAGCGATTGGCTTGATTGCGCGGTAATCTTGTATGCCGCTTCCAAGAAGTTTGCTGTGTATGAAGATCCGCGGATTGCCCAAGTTAGCGAAGTGCTTCCTCAGGCAAATTGCGGTGGATGTGGTTATCCCGGTTGTTCCGGTTTTGCCGGTGCCTGTGTGAAGGCTGCCGATGCCGGTTCGCTGGAGGGTAAGTTA
>ENA-OQAX01000190-OQAX01000190.1-human-gut-metagenome-genome-assembly--contig:-NODE-190-length-14390-cov-5.077964_pt1 | contig 14390 bp, 17 predicted proteins | sample MGYA00242741_ERZ504539 | MGnify/ENA primary metagenome ERZ504539 (study PRJEB26092, sample SAMD00036277) | human gut metagenome | host: Homo sapiens | study: EMG produced TPA metagenomics assembly of... | reverse complement strand
GCGGCTGCGGCACGGCATCTGCGTTGCCAAAATGCTCGATAATACACAAAGTATTATCTGCGCTTTTGGCTTAGCAGCTGCCGCACCTCGCTCGCCGTATCGGCACTTAGAATTATGCGGTATTGCCTTAAAATAGGGCAGGAACGGAAAAGTGTAATAGAGAATTCACATATCGATAACACATTTCACTCAATACAGAGTATATAATAGAATCAGCCAAAAAGAAAGGGGTCTGTTTTATGGACCAGAAATATTATAATATCTCCTATGCCGAAAGTCCGTTCGGCACGTTAAGCCAGTATATGACCCGCACCTACGGCTGGATGGCCGCCGGTTTGCTGGTTACCTTTGCAACGGCATTGCTTACCGTTACCACCCCGCTGTTTGAGCTGATGTTCAGCACCGGCCTGGTATTCCTCCTGAGCATTGCGGAGCTGGTGCTGGTTGCGGTTCTGTCCGCCAGGGTGGAACGCCTGCAGCCCACCACCGCAACGGGGCTGTTCTTCGCCTATGCGGTGCTGAACGGCATCAACCTGAGCACCTACTTTATCATCTATGATCTTTCCACGCTGATTCTGGCGTTCCTGGTTGGTACCGTGTACTTTGGCGTTATGGCTGTTTACGGTGCCCGAACCCAGCGCGATTTGAGCGGCTGGGGTATCAACCTGATGGGTGCTTTGATTGCCATTATTTTGACCAGCCTGGTGGGCGGCCTGATCGGCATGCTGACCGGCGCGGGCTTTGGTATGATGGATATCGTGCTTTGCGCGGTTTCGGTCCTGGTGTTTATGCTGTTCACGGCTTATGACACCCAGAAGCTGAAGTACTATTACGCCTACTATGGCGGCGATGCTTCCATGCTGCACAAATCCTCCATCATCGGCGCACTCAGCCTGTACCTGGATTATATCAACATCTTCCTGTATATCGTCCGCATCGTGGGCCGTTCCCGCCGCAACAACTGATCGGTTTTGATAATTTGAAAAAAGGGCGCTGTTCCGCAAGGGGCAGCGCCCTTTTTGCGGTGCGTCCAGGGTTGACAAAAAAGGCCAAACGGCCTATAATGCTTTATGTTAAACGCATTGACGGAGAAAGTATGCCTGCAAACTTAGCACAGAGAGGGCGGCCATCGGCTGTAAGCCGCCCCGAAAGCCTGCTGGCAGAAGTTCGCTCCTGAGCGGCCTGTGTGAACCCTGCATTGCAGCCATTAGCGCGGGACGGTCTGCCCCGTTACAAAGCATCGAGTGCCGCCAGACATAGTTTGGCGGAACACGGGTGGTACCGCGGAGTGTAAATGAATGTTACAGCTTCGTCCCTGATTTTACCGTTCAGGGACGGGGCTTTTTTATTTTGTTTTGCAGCAAAAGCGAGCAGCCTTCGCCCCGTAAATCATCAAAGAGGTGCATTATGGAAGAAAAAATCGCCGCACTGCGCGCCGAGCTGGAAGCCGACCTTGCAGCAGTGCACAACAAAGATGAACTTTCCGCCTTTTGGCAGAAGTATCTGAGCAAAAACGGCAGCGTGACCGGACTGACCAAGTCCCTGCGCGATGTTCCCAAAGAGGAACGCCCCGCCGCCGGTAAAACCATCAACGAATTCAAGGTCTGGGTGGAGGGCCAGTATCAGGCTGCTTCCGCCGAGATCGAAAAGGCCGAGCTTGCCGCCCGCAACAAGGCCGAAGCCGTGGATATCACCCTGCCCGGCACCCACCACGCCACCGGCGCACTGCATCCTATCACCCAGATCAAGAATGAGATCATTGATGTGTTTGCCGGCATGGGCTTTGAAATTTACGAAGGCCCCGAAATTGAGGACGATGACCACAACTTTACCCGCCTGAACGTACCCAAAAACCACCCGGCCCGCGATATGCAGGATACCTTCTATGTGGCGGATGACATTGTTCTGCGCACCCAGACCAGCGGCGGCCAGATCCGTGTGATGGATAAGGAAAAGCCCCCCATCAAGGTTCTGGTGCCCGGCCGCGTGTTCCGCTCTGACTCTGACGCAACCCACTCCCCGATGTTCCACCAGATGGAAGGTCTGGTTGTGGATAAGGGCATTACCCTGTGCGACCTGCAGGGCATGCTGGACCGCTTTGTGCAGGCTTTGTTTGGCCCGGAGGTCAAAACCCGCCTGCGCCCGTCCTATTTCCCGTTCACTGAGCCCAGTGTGGAGGTTGATGTAAGTTGCTTTGAATGCCACGGCAAGGGCTGCCCTCTGTGCAAGCACAGTGGCTGGATCGAAGTTCTGGGGGCTGGCGTTGTGCACCGCAGCGTGCTGGAAAACTGCGGCATTGACCCTGAGGTATACTCCGGCTTTGCTTTCGGTATCGGTATCGAGCGTATCGCCATGCTTAAGTACGGCATCAACAACATCGGCCTGATGTTCGAGAACGACCTGCGCTTCCTCGAACAGTTCAAGGGTTAAGGAGGGGAACAACAATGAAAGTACCATTCAGCTGGCTTAAACAGTATGTGGATATTGATGTTTCCGCCCAGGAGCTGGAAACCAAACTATTCGACTGTGGCTTTGAAGTAGAAGAACTCATCGACCTTGGCGCTGAGATCAGCAAGGTTGTTGTTGGCGTTGTGACCGAGTGCGTGCCCCAGGAGGGCACCCACCTGCATATCTGTAAGGTGGACTGCGGCGACTATGGCCATGATATTCAGATCTCCACTGGTGCGTCCAATGTGTACGCCGGTATGCACACCCCCGCTGCTCTGGACGGCTCCACGCTGCCCGGAGGCATCAAGATTAAGGCAAAGCCCTTGATGGGCATTGAATCCAACGGTATGCTCTGCTCCGGCGAGGAACTGGGTCTGAACGAGGACCTGTACCCCGGCGCTGAGGTATACGGCCTGCTGGACCTGCCCAAAGATACCGTACCCGGAACCCCCATTCAGCAGGTTGTTGGGTTGGATGATTATATCTTTGATATCTCCATCACCGCCAACCGTGCCGACTGCCAGAGCGTTCTGGGCATTGCACGCGAAGTTGCCGCTGTGCTGAACAAGCCCCTGAAAATGCCTGCCACCGATTACACCGTGAGCGATTACAAGGACCCGCGCCTGAGCATAACGGTGGAAGCACCGGACCTGTGCCCGCGCTACCTGGGCCACTATGTGCGCAACATCACCACCGGTGAATCTCCGCGCTGGATGCGCCGCCAGCTGGCCTTGTGCGGCCTGCGCAGCATTTCCAACGTGGTGGATATCACCAACTATGTCATGCTGGAAATCGGCCAGCCGATGCACGCCTTTGATATGGACACGCTGGAAAGCTGCCAGATCATTGTGCGCCGTGCCAAGGACGGCGAGAAGATCACCACGCTGGACAGCAAGGAGTTTACCCTGACCCCCCAGAACCTGGTCATCTGCGATGGCGAAAAGCCGGTTGCCCTGGCCGGTGTTATGGCGGCCTGAACAGCGAGATCAAGCCGGAAACTACCCAGCTGCTGTTTGAATCTGCCAAGTTTGCCCGCGATAACATCCGCAAGACCGCCCGCGGCCTTGGCCAGAACACGGATGCTTCCGCCCATTACGAGAAGGGCATCAGCGAATATACCACCGAACTGGGCATGGCCCGCGCCCTGCACCTGATCCAGGAGTTGGGCTGCGGCGAAGTGACCGCCACCGAGTTTGACTGCTCTGCCGGTGCTCCGCGTAAAGGCAAGCACTTCACCGCCCGCATCAGCGCCATCAACGCCATTCTGGGCATTACCGTGCCCACCGAGGAAATTCTGGCCATCCTGAAAAAGCTCAGCTTTGAAGTGACGATGGAAGCCGACGGTGACACCATGCAGGTGGTTGCTCCGCGCTACCGCGAGGATATCGAGATCGGCGAGCCGGACCTGGCCGAGGAAGTGATCCGTGAATATGGCTATGACCATATCACCCCTACCTTCCTGAAAGCTGCCCAGGTCACCACCGGGGGCCTGACGGCTGACCAGCACCGCCGCGATAAGCTCAAGAGCGCTATGTGTGCCCAAGGCTTCTATGAGGCTATGACGCTGGCATTCTATGCGGATGCCGACCTGGATGCCCTGCACATTGCCCCCGATGCACCGGAGCGCAATGTCATCCGCATTGTCAACCCCATCTCCTCCAACCTGACCATCATGCGCTCCCTGCTGGCACCCAGCCTGTTGAACGTGGCGGTTACCAATCTGAAAAAGGGCAACGCTGCCGGCCGTCTGTTTGAGCTTTCCAACATTTATGTGCCCAAACAGCTTCCGCTGACCGAACTGCCGGAAGAGCGCCTACACCTGGGCTTTGTGGCCTTTGGTGAGCATGAGGACTTCTTTGCCGTTAAGGGCGCACTGGAAGACCTGGCTGCTTCCTTCGGCGTAACCTTTGAGGTGGAGCGTGCCGAGGATGTGCCTTACCTGCACCCCGGCATTGCCGCTTACATCCTGTGCAACGGCGTGCGTGTGGGCAGCTTTGGCAAGCTGGCCAACGATGTGCAGGCCGGTCTGGATCTGCCGCGTGACAGCCGCGCCAACCAGAAAATCTTCCTGGGCGAGATCGATTACGAGACGCTGGTGGCACAGCTGCCTGCCGGTCTGCGTTATCATCCGCTGCCGGAGTTCGATACCGTGGCCCGTGACCTGGCTCTGGTTGCTGACGAGGAAACCCCCTGCGGCACCATCATTGCCGAAATGAAGCGCGCCTGCAAGCAGCTGGCCGATGTGGAGCTGTTTGATATCTACCGCAGCGAAGCCATTGGCGCCGGCAAAAAGAGCATGGCGTTCACCTTGCACTTTGCACCGGAAAACAAAGCCCTGGAAGCTGCCGATGTGGACCGCTTTGTCAAGAAAATCCTCGGCAACCTCAAGTTCAAGCTGGGCATCGAGATCCGCTGAACTCTTTTGCCGCGTTCGCTGCCGCCCGGCGGTAAGCTGAACGCCTGAACGGAAATAACACAAAACCACCCCTTGCCCCCGACCGCACGGTAAAACCTTGTGCGGCAGGGCAGGGGGGTGGGTCGTTTTTATATTCGGCCACTGGCCTAAATGCGCCGCGCCAAAAACAAACCCGCCGGGGCAGGCAGCTGTTGTGCTGCGCCGCGCGGGTGCTGCTATCTATGGTGCTGTAGTCAATCAGGTATCGGAATCCAGCTTCAACACGGCGGTAAAGGCTTCGCTGGGCAGGGTCACGCTGCCCAGTTTGCGCATCTTCTTTTTACCGGCTTTCTGCTTTTCCAGCAGCTTCTTTTTACGGGTAATATCGCCACCATAGCACTTGGCCAAAACATCCTTGCGCACGGCCTTGACTGTTTCGCGGGCAATGATCTTGCCGCCCACGGCCGCCTGAATGGGAATTTCAAACAAAGCGCGCGGGATGTTTTCCTTCAGCTTTTCGCAGATGCGGCGCCCCTTGGCGTAAGCGTTATCCGCAAATACGATCATCGAAAGCGCATCCACGATCTCGCCGTTCAGCAGGAAGTCTAGCTTGACCAGCTCGGACTGGTGCCAGCCCTCCCACGCATAGTCATAGCTGGCGTAACCGCGGCTGCGGCTCTTGATGGCGTCAAAGAAGTCATAAACAATCTCGCCCAGCGGAATCTGGTAATGCAGGTCCACGCGAGTCTCATCCAGGTAATCCATCGCAATCAGGGTGCCGCGCTTTTGCTGGCACAGGTCCATCAGCGGGCCAACATAATCGTTGGGGGTGTAAATGTGGGCATCCACAAATGGTTCTTCCGCCTTGGCAATGCGGGCCGGGTCGGGATAGGCGGAGGGGTTATCGATCACTTCCACCGTGCCGTCCGTCAAGGTCAGCCGGTACTGAACACCGGGGGCGGTGGTGATCAGGTCAAGGTCAAACTCGCGCTCCAACCGCTCGGTGATGATTTCCATGTGCAGCAGCCCAAGGAACCCGCAGCGGAAGCCGAAGCCCAGGGCCGCACTGGTTTCCGGCTCAAAGCTCAAAGCGGCATCGTTCAGCTGCAGCTTTTCCAGCGCATCTTTCAAATCAGGGTAGTCGGCGCCATCGGCGGGGTAAATGCCGCAGAACACCATCGGCGTTACCTGGCGGAAACCGGGCAGAGCTTCCGCCGTGGGGGTTTCGGCCAGGGTGATGGTATCGCCCACGCGGGTATCGCGCACGGTCTTGATGGAGGCCGTCAGGTAGCCGACTTCACCGGCCTCCAGCTTATCGCAGGGGGCCAGGGCAGTAGCACCCATGTGGCCCACTTCCACCAGCTGGAAGGTTGCGCCGGTGTTCATCAGCTTGATGGTATCGCCGGGGCGCACGGTGCCTTCAAACACGCGCACATAGACGATAACGCCCTTGTAGCTGTCGTAAATGGAGTCAAAGATCAGGGCTTTCAGCGGGGCATCGGGGTCGCCCTGCGGGGCGGGAACATCCTGCACCACGCGTTCCAGCACTTCGCGGATATTGATGCCCATCTTGGCGCTCACGCGCGGGGCATCCATGCAGGGCAGACCGATGACATCCTCCACCTCTTTGGCGGCGGCATCCGGGTCAGCGCTGGGCAGGTCAATCTTATTCAGGATGGGCACAACTTCCAGGTTGTGGTCAATGGCCAGGTAGCAGTTGGCCAGCGTCTGGGCTTCCACGCCCTGGCTTGGCATCCACCACCAGGATGGCACCCTCACAGGCAGCCAGGCTGCGGCTGACTTCGTACTGAAAGTCAACGTGGCCCGGCGTGTCGATCAGGTTGAACTCGTATTCCTTGCCGTCATCGGCGTGGTAGTGCATGGTAACGGCGCGGGCTTGATGGTAATGCCGCGCTCGCGTTCCAGCTCCATGTCGTCCAGAATCTGGTCCTCCATGGTGCGCTTGTCCACGCTGTCGGTCAGCTCCAGAATACGGTCCGACAGTGTGGACTTGCCGTGGTCAATGTGGGCAATGATACAAAAGTTGCGAATATTGTCGCGTGCCATCAGGTTTCCTCCAAATCGTTCCAGATACGCACCGGCGCGCCGTCCCGCAGGTAAACACGGGGAACCCGGCGGCTGATGCCGCAGATAATTTCATAGTTGATGGTGCCGGTCTTAGCTGCAATGCTGTCGGCGGTATCTGCGCCAATCGCAGCGTTTTCAGGGCCGAATACCGTTACTTCATCATTCATTTTAACATCGGGGATATCGGTCACATCCACCAGGGTCTGATCCATGCACACCCGGCCGATTATCGGGGCGGGCTTTCCGCGGATGCTCATAACCCCCGCATTGGGGTTGCCATTGCTGCCGGAAAGCGCGCGGGGGTAGCCGTCCGCATAGCCAACGCATACGGTGGCAACCTTGCGGAGTGTGTTGGCTGTGTAGGTGCGGCCATAGCTCACGCTCTCACCGGGTAAAAGGTCCTTCACAAATGCCACAACACTTTTCAGCGTCATGGTGGGGCGCAGGCCGTCAAAATGCACTTCCGGGCTGGGGTCCAGCCCATACAGGATAATGCCTGCGCGGGTCAGGCTGTAGTGCCATTCCGGGTAGCGCATTTGTGCGGCAGAGTTGGCGCAGTGGATGGTGTGCAGGGCAACGCCGTCCGCCTGCAGCCGCTGCACGGTGCGCTCAAACAGGGCGTGCTGGGCTTGGGTGTAGGCTTCGTTTTCCGGCGTGGTGCTGTCTGCCACGGCAAAATGCTGGAAAATACCGCTGAAGTGCAGCTTGGGCAGGGTGGCGCAGCGCTCCATGGCAGCGATTGCCACCTCAAAGTCAGAACGCACGCTGAACCCAATGCGTCCCATACCGGTATCAACCTTAAAGTGGCAGTGTACCTCCACGCCGGCATTTTGGGCGGCGGCGGAAAGCGCTTGGCATACTCTTCAGAATAGACGGTCTGGGTAATGCAGTTGAACGCCAGCTGATCCACCTGCAGCGGGTCGGTGTAGCCCAGAATCAAGATGGGTTTACTGATCCCGTGGCGGCGCAGGTGCCGCGCTTCGGCCAGGCAGCTGACCGCAAAAGCGGCTGCACCGTTTTCTTCCAGCCAGGGCCCGGCCACAGCGCGCCGTGGCCGTAAGCGTCCGCCTTGACAACGCAGCACACCGGCGCGCCCACCGTCTTTTTGATCAGTGCCAGGTTGCTCTGCATAGCATCCAGATCAACCAATGCCCAACAATGCTTTTCGTACAGTTCGTTCGTCATTGCAATCCACCCCATTTCGATACAAAACACAACGGGGAATCTAGCCCCGCGTGCGCCCGGTATGCAGCGGCCGCCAGCCGTCAATGCCGCTTTGCTGCAAAGCGTGCAGTGTTTTCTGACGGAAAGCCGGGTCGTCCCGGCTCATCTGCTGCACAAACAATTTGGTCTGTTCGCGCACTGTGGCGCCATCAGCCGGGCAGCGGCTTTTGATGATGGGCAGCCCGGCGTGGTATACCGCGCTTTTTACCTCGCTTTCGGTGGCAAAGATCATTGGCCGGATCAGCGTAATGTTGCGCTGGTCCAGATAGGTCACGGGCGAAAAACACCCAATACGGCCTTCCCGACAAAGGTTCATGTAAAAAGTCTCCACGGCATCATCCAGGTGGTGCCCCAGCGCCACTTTGTTGCAGCCAAGTTCCTGCGCGGCAGCGTGCAGTGCCCCGCGCCGCATTTTGGCACACAGCGCGCAGGGGTTCGGCTCTTTGCGGTAATCAAATACCACGGGGCCGATATCCGTGCGCCGTATTTCGTAAGGAATGCCTTCCTGCGCAAACAGGTCCGCAAGTGGCTGGTAGTCGGCTTCCACCCCGCCAAAGCGCGGGTCCAGCGTGACCGCCATGACCTCAAACGGAACGCCGAGATACCGCCGCAGGTGTCCCAGCGCCACGGTCAGCGCAACGCTGTCCTTCCCGCCGGAAACACCAACGCATACCCCGGTCGCCCGGTGCGATCATCTCGTAATCCTGCACTGCCTTGCGCAGCAGACCCTCCAAGCGCTGCATGCCCGTTCCACCTTACCTTTATACACTCTAAGACGATACTATAAACATCGCTATTATAGCACATCCTGCTGCCCAATGCCAACAGCCGCAGCCAAATCGGAAGAATTTTATCAAAGCACCGCACAGGAGCTGCAAAAACAAAGCCGCGCCCGCGCCGCAGTTTGGCTGGCAAAGCAGGGCAGGGGAGAAAACCGGAAACCAGCAGACTGCACAAAGCGGGCAGAACACTTTGCTGCAGGGTACACAAAAACAGGTGCAAAAGGCAAAACAGTAAAATGCCGTTTGCGAAAACGTTAGAAAACGAGAGAAAACACAAGAAAACAAGAGCTACACGAGAATAAAATGATTTTATTTGCAAAATCCCTTGACGAAACAGCGCGTATTTGCTAAAATCATACTTGCGCGAAATCAGCGCAGTGCCGTGCTGTGCATTGCGCTTTGAATAAACCGAAATGATTCGGATGCGTCACTATAAAGTATGGAGGATTCAAATCATGAGCACTACTCTCGCTAAGCCCGCTGAGATGGTCGACCGCAAGTGGTATGTTATTGATGCTGCCGGCAAACCGCTCGGCCGCGTTGCTGCCCAGGCCGCTGTCCTGCTGCGTGGTAAGAACAAGACTACCTTTACCCCCAATGTTGACTGCGGTGACCATGTCATCGTGATTAACTGCGACGAAGCTGTTCTGACTGGCAAGAAGCTGGAAAAGAAGTATCATCGCACCCATCTGGCTGGATCGGCGGCCTGAAGGAAACCCAGTATAAGACCTTGATGGCTGAAGCCAGCGATAAGGCTATGACCTACGCTGTTAAGGGCATGGTTCCTTCCAACACCTTGGGCGCTAAGGCTATGACCCGCCTGCACTGCTACAAGACTGCTGAGCATGCACATGCTGCCCAGAAGCCCGAAGTTGTGGAATTTTGATAAGGAGGCAATAGAAGATGTACGAAACTAAACAGTATTTCTACGGCACTGGCCGTCGTAAGCATTCCGTTGCCCGCGTCCGCGTCTACAATGGCACCGGCAAGATTACCATCAACAATCGTGATATCGACGATTACTTTGGCCTGGAAACCCTGAAGCTGATGGTCCGCAGCCCGCTGGCTCTGACCAACACCGATGGCAAGTTCGACATCGTGATTAACGTTGTCGGCGGCGGTACTTCCGGCCAGGCTGGCGCTATCCGCCACGGCCTGTCCCGCGCTCTGCTGCAGTTCGACCCCGAGCTGCGCAGCACCCTGAAGAAGGCTGGCTTCCTGACCCGCGATCCTCGTATGAAGGAACGTAAGAAGTACGGCCTCAAAGCTGCTCGTCGCGCACCGCAGTTCAGCAAGCGCTGATTTATTCAATCCGATTCTTATTATGTCGGCTCATTTTGGGCCGACATTTTTTATGACGTGTTTTCTGTTACAGTCAGGAACATAGTGCCTGCCCGTTCAGGCGGTTGGACTTGATGTGGAAGGGGAACTTATGTTATCAACAAAAACAAAAGAGCATATCCGGCGCGTGCCGCGCTTTGGTTGCCGCGGTGGGGAACTCTGCTGGCAAGCCTGGGGGCGCTGGCGGGCTGTGTGGCCTTCACCGGCAGCCAGCTGCATGTGGTTAAAATTACCGATACCCACGGTGCACAGGGCATGGCTATCACCTCGGCGCATGATATCAAAACGCTGATGCAGCAAGCCGGCATTGCGGCACCCGATACCGAGGACGAGCTGGAAATTACCGAGAATGCAGGCCTTGACCAGATCCACATCCTGCGCGCTTACACCGTGCCTGTCACGGTGGACGGCGGTGTGCAGGAGGTTGTGGTGACCGGCGGCACCGTGGGAGATGTTCTGGCGGAAGCCGGCATTACCCTTGGCCCAGATGACTGGATTGAGCCTGCGCTGGATACCCCGGCCCAGGAAAACACCATGGTGACCATCCAGCGGGTGCGCTATGAAGAATACACTCAGGACGAAGTGATTCCCACTGAGACCCAGTATGTGGAAACCAGCCTGTTCTACCGCAAACAGAGCAAAGAACAGCTGATCCGGCAGGGCAGCGACGGCCTGTGCAGCGTGAGCTACCGGGAAACCTATGTGGATGGCGAACTGACTGACACAACAGAAACGAACCGCGAAACTGTGATAGAAATGGTGCCCACCATTATAAAACACTATGACGAGCAGGCACCTGTCAGCTCCTTCGTGGGCCCCGAGATCGTGGACGGCAAACCATGCGAGGGCATTGCGGCGACTTATACCGCACAGCGTTCCACCGGGTATTCGGCATCGCCGACGGCAAAAGGATCTTCGGGGCGGCGGCTGACCTATGGTACGGTGGCGGTCAACCCCAATGTGATTCCCTATGGCAGCCTGATGTATATTACCTCCGCAGACGGCCGGTTTGTGTACGGTTATGCTTATGCGGCAGATACCGGCACAGCCATGATGACGGGGAGCGCATTTATTGACCTGTATTACGAGACTTACTCCGAAAGCGTTGATAATGCAGCGATTGCCGTGAATGTGTATGTGCTGGACAGCGATACCGCAGCCAAGTATAAAGAAGAAAACGACGCATTTTAGAGGCAGATAATACGCCCGGATTATAAAAATAAACAGCAGACAAAAAAGCGCCTGCCGCACGTTGCTGTGCGGCGGGCGTTTTGCATAACACCTGATATAAAATTTTATGCAGTACGCGGCAGCGGTTATCTGCTATAATACAAGCAAAACAGGTGTATCGGAAAACAGAGAAACGGGCTGTATTTTCAGCTTTTAAGATACACCCCAAGGGAGTAGAAACATGAATACAAACAACAAACACCCCCATTTTTCCCGCATGGTGCTGCATAACGGGGAAGAACGCGTAAAACGCATCTTTCGTGACCAGCTGGCCGAGTTGGCCGGCCTGCTGGAAGTGGGCATTTCGCTGCTGGTTGTGGTGGCGTTGATGCTGGCGGTGGTGCCGCTGATCAAAATGTTGCCCGGCCTGCTGGTGGATACCAATGAAGTGGAAATCAGCCTGTTTTTGCAGCGCGCGCTGGATATCGTCATCGGCATCGAGTTCATCAAGATGCTTGCCAAGCACAGCCCCGGCAGTGCGCTGGAAGTGCTGCTGTATGCCATTGCCCGCCATATGATCGTTGGGCATGAATCGGCAGTGGAAAACTTTATCAGCGTGGCATCCATTGCGCTCATCTTCTTTGTGCGCAAGTTCCTGTTTGTTCCGGCGTTTGGTGCAACCATGCCCGGCGGTCGCAAGGCACCGGATATTGAGAAGATGGAAAAACAGGATACGGCAGGGGAGAGCGAAGAATAAGCCACTGCGCTGTAAAAACAAAAATCAGCCAAAACAAAAGCTCCGCAGCTGGGCATTTGCCTTTGCTGCGGAGTTTTTTGGCATATTATGTAAATTTAAGCTGTTTCAGGGATAAAACGCCATCAGAACAACCCGGTAATGCGGCCTTCTGCGTCCACATCAATATCCATGGCGGCGGGGTGCTTGGGAAGGCCGGGCATCGTCATAATGCTGCCGCAGATGACGACCACAAACCCAGCACCGGCGGAAAGGCGCACTTCGCGTACATTCATTTTAAAGCCGGTGGGGGCGCCGGTCAGCTTGGCGTTATCGCTGAAAGAATACTGCGTTTTGGCAATGCAGACAGGCAGCTCGCCGTAGCCCATGGCGGCCAGGTCGTCCAGCATCTTCTTGGCGGCGGGAGTGTAAGTCACGCCGTCAGCACGGTAGATTTTTTTGGCAACTGCTTCGATCTTCTCCGGCAGCGAAGCGCCCAGATCGTAGGTGTACTGGATGGGCTGGGGGGCTTCCGGCATGATGGAAAGAACGGTCTCGGCCAGGGCTTTGCCGCCCTCGCCGCCCTTGGCGAACACTTCGGACAGGGCGCACTTGACGCCCGCCTTGGCGCATACTTCCTCGATTACGGCCATCTCTTCCGGCGTGTCGGTGGGGAAAGCGTTGATGGCAACGCAGACGGGTAGGCCAAAGCCGTTTTTGATGTTGTCAATGTGGCGCTCCAGATTGGCGGCACCCTTGCGGACGGCTTCCACATTGGGCTTGTTCAGGTCCGGCTTGGCAACGCCGCCGTGGGATTTCAGCGCACGGACGGTGGCAACCAGAACCACCGCAGAGGGGTGCAGGTCCGCCATGCGGCACTTGATATCCACGAACTTTTCAGCGCCCAGGTCGGCACCAAAGCCTGCTTCAGTCACAACGTAATCGGCCAGCTTCAGGCTCAGTTTGGTGGCAGTCACGCTGTTGCAGCCGTGGGCAATGTTGGCAAAGGGACCGCCGTGGATGATGGCGGGGTTGTTTTCCAGCGTCTGGACCAGGTTGGGGTCAATGGCATCTTTCAGCAAAGCCGCCATTGCGCCTGCTGCGCCGATCTGCCCCGCAGTGACCGGCTGGCCATCGTAAGTATAAGCACACACGATGCGGCTCAGGCGGTCTTTCAGGTCGGCCAGGTCGGTGGCCAGGCAGAAGATCGCCATGACCTCGCTGGCAACGGTGATGTCAAAGCCGTCCTCACGCGGGGTGCCGTTCACTTTGCCGCCCAGGCCGTCCACAATAAAGCGCAGCTGGCGGTCATTCATGTCCATGCAACGCTTCCAGGCGATGCGGCGGGGGTCAATGTTCAGCGGGTTGCCTGCTGGATGGAGTTGTCGATCATGGCAGCCAACAGGTTGTTTGCGGTGCCAATGGCGTGAATATCGCCGGTAAAGTGCAGGTTGATATCTTCCATGGGCACAACCTGGGCGTAACCGCCGCCCGCAGCGCCGCCCTTTACACCGAACACGGGCCCAAGGGAGGGCTCACGCAGGCAGAGCATCGTCTTTTTACCCATGGCGTTCAGGCGTCCGCCAGGCCAACACTGGTGGTGGTTTTGCCCTCGCCAGCAGGGGTGGGGCTGATGGCGGTCATCAGGATCAGCTTGCCGTCTGGGCGGTCACTGTGGATCAGCTTGTGGTTGATCTTGGCTTTGTAACGGCCATAAGGAATCAGGTCCTCGTCCGTAAGGCCCAGTTTTTCAGCTACTTTGGCAATGGGCAGCATTTTGGCTGCCTGTGCAATTACAATGTCGCTCAGCATGTGGCATTCCTCCGTTTACAAAAAATAAAGGGCTGCGTACACCATACATCAGTGTATGCAGCCCAGACGGTCGGCTTAATGCAGGGAATAGCCCGCTTCCCCGGTGGTCATACCCACCAGATTCCGTCAGTCAGCGGCCCTGCGTTATTGTTACTGTATCACACCGGCACACAGTTTGTCAAGCCAATTTTTTGGCGGATACAAACAGAATAAAAAACAACGGATCAGCGCTTGCTGCTCTTGCGCCACAGGCCCATCTTTTCGGCGTCGGCAATCAGCTGCTCACGGAAATCTGGGTGGGCAATGTTGATCAGGGCTTCGGCACGCTCCCAGGCGGTCAGGCCCTTCAGGCGGGCAACGCCGTACTCGGTCACCAGATAATCGGTGTTGGCGCGGG
>ENA-OQAX01000189-OQAX01000189.1-human-gut-metagenome-genome-assembly--contig:-NODE-189-length-14399-cov-1.407441_pt1 | contig 14399 bp, 21 predicted proteins | sample MGYA00242741_ERZ504539 | MGnify/ENA primary metagenome ERZ504539 (study PRJEB26092, sample SAMD00036277) | human gut metagenome | host: Homo sapiens | study: EMG produced TPA metagenomics assembly of... | reverse complement strand
TAAAAGAAAAAAGTGCCGGATGGACTAGTATACGTTGAAGTATTCCTGAATCTTCTTCCAGTCTTTTGTTTTAGTTAATGCCAACATCAACAACACACGCGCTTTCTGAGGATTCAACTCTTGTGAAGCCACGATTGATATTTATTATCATCCACCTCGGCATCCAATGTGGTCGGTCCGGTAGGAACACGGCTGGAACGCACTACCAAAATACCTTGCTGACGGGCCTTTTCCAACATCGGAACAAATTCTGATGAATGTTGCCATTCCCCACACCGGCATGAATAATACCTTGGTAACCATTATTCAGGAAAGGGATCATAACATCAGCCTCTACATTGGAATAACTGTAAACGATACCTACTTTCGGCAGCTTGTCAAGGTGGGCCACATCAAAATCGGAACCGGTGGTATGGCGTTTCAAAGATTCCATATTATAAAAAACCTTACCATTCAATACATATCCCAACGCACCGGAGTTAGGAGACTGGAAAGTTTGTACATCCACTGTATTGGTCTTCATGGCTCCGTGGGCTCCCAAAATCAAACCGTTCATGGCAATTACGACACCTTTACCCCGTGATTCCCTGGCGGCGCAGTAACTACTGCATTATACAAGTTCAACGGTCCGTCCGCACTCATGGCCGTAGAGGGGCGCATGGCTCCTACCAATACAACAGGCTTGTCACTCTTCACAGTCAAGTTCAGGAAAAAGGCGGTTTCTTCCATCGTGTCAGTCCCGTGGGTAATCACGATACCGTCCACATCTCCACGGCTGAAAAGCTCGTTGATACGCTTGGCCAACGTCAGCCATACGGCATCATTCATGTCCTGAGAGCCGATTTTTACAATCTGTTCCCCGGTCACATTGGCTATTTTGTTCACTTCGGGAACCGCTTCCAGCAATGTGCTGATAGCCACCTGCCCGGCAGTATAATTTGTTTTAGTAGCCGAAGCGCCTGTTCCGGCAATAGTCCCCCCTGTAGCCAATATATGGATATTAGGCTTTTGGGCGACAGCAGCCAATGTGGTACATACCAGCATTGCCGCCATAAGGCTGAGTTTCTTAATCCGTTCATAATCTTTCAAGTTTAGGTTTTATTACTATAATAATTATTTGGAAATTTTGTTCACACAAAGAAGAAGATGTGCCGATGATATATATGTTATACATCGAATCATTATAAATGTTACAGGCAGAAGATCACTCATCTTCAAGTCCGAATACACCTACCCCCTTTCCTTTCTAGAACACCTGTACCAGCAGCAGACCTACCACAATAGAAACAATGGTGGCCACCATCCCAGGCATCATGAACGAATGATTCAGAATCCATTTTCCAATGCCTGTTGTTCCTGTACGGTCAAAATTTATAGCTGCCACTACTGTAGGATAATTAGGAATAAAGAAATATCCGTTGACAGCAGGGAACAAAGCAATCAAACATCATCGGAGAAATACCCAGTGCTATTCCTAACGGTACAATAGCACGCACCGTAGCAGCCTGGCTATAAAGTAAAATAGACATGACAAACAATGCCAGACCGAACAGCCAGGGCATTTGACGCACAATCCCTTCAATAGAACCTGTCAGTTCCGTAATGTTTCCATTAATGAAGGTATCTCCCATCCATGCAATACCAAATATAGCGATTACCGCCTGCATCCCGGCAGGAAACACACTGCCTTGTGTAGCTTTAATTCCATCCGTACGTGAAATGAAAAGAATAACAGCCGCCGCACACAACATCAAAATCTCAATAATAGCCGGCATATCCAAAGCCGTACCATTGAACATAGGACGCATGGCAGGAATAGAACCGAACAACACTATCAACAGCGTGGCGGCAATAAAAATTATCACCGAGATACGGGCATGAAACATATTCTTCACATCGTTCAGCTCCACATGTTTTGTATCAATCATCCCGGCTTCCAAGCGGCGCAAGTATTCGGGATCTTCCAACAACTCTTTACCCACCTTCTTTGAAAGGAAAGCTCCCACCAGCACACCGATTAACGTAGCGGGAATAGTAATCTTCAGAATATCAAACAGAGTGATGTCAAATCCTGTCAGCAATCCCAGCAACGCTACGGTAGCGGCAGAGATAGGGCTGGCGGTAATAGCCTGTTGCGAGGCGATAACGGCAATGCCTAAAGGACGCTCAGGACGAATTTTAGTTTCCGTAGCCACCTCGGCTATGACAGGAAGCACAGAGTAGGCTACATGCCCCGTACCTGCGACAAAAGTAAACAGATAAGTAACCAACGGGCTCAGGATAGTCACCTGCGAAGGGTTACGGCGCAACAGCCGTTCCGCCAACTTCACCATATAGTCCAGTCCGCCGGCAGCCTGCATACAAGAGGCGGCAGAGATAACGGCGACAATCATCAACATCACATCAATAGGGGGAGCGGTAGGTTAAGTCCGAAAAACAAAAGGTCAATATGGCAAGGCCCACACCTCCCATCACTCCCAGTCCGATACCTCCCAGACGGGCACCTACAATAATAGCGACAAGTACAAATAGCAGTTGTAATAACATGTTTTTTATCCGTTTATAAATATACAATTTTTAATTCTGAGAACAAAGATAGACCATTTCTGTTCTACAAACCTTAAAATTTCTAAGAATTTTTTCCTTTTTTCACTACTTTCTCCCTAAAACATTCAATAAAAGTTAGTTGTTTTGTATAATGAATAATGTGCAAATTATTAAATTATTATATATGAACAGAATTTGCAACCTTTTTGGAATAAAGTATCCCATCATACAGGGAGGAATGGTATGGTGTAGCGGTTGGAGACTGGCCTCCGCAGTAAGTAATGCCGGAGGGCTGGGACTGATAGGAGCAGGCTCCATGCATCCCGAAACCTTGCGCGAGCACATACGGAAATGCAAAGCGGCGACAGACAAGCCTTTCGGAGTAAACATTCCGCTGATGTATCCCGAAATAGACATCCTTATCAATATGGTAATAGAAGAGGGTGTGAGAATCGTCTTCACCTCTGCCGGAAATCCAAAGACTTGGACAGAACACCTGCATGAGCACGGCATCATTGTGGCCCATGTAGTGGCAAGCACCAAGTTTGCCGCCAAATGCGAAGAAGCAGGCGTAGACGCATCGTAGCCGAAGGATTCGAAGCAGGAGGACATAACGGACGGGAGGAAACGACCACCCTATGTCTTATTCCAGCCGTCAGACAGATCACCACCGTGCCGTTGATAGCTGCCGGAGGTATCGGATCGGGAGAAAGCATACTGGCTGCTATGGCATTGGGGGCCGACGGGGTACAAATAGGCACGCGCTTTGCATTAACCGAAGAGAGTTCTGCTCATTTCACATTCAAAGACCGGTGTCTGCGACTGAATGAAGGAGATACCCAACTGACATTGAAACAGCTCTCTCCCGTCCGGTTGGTCAAGAATGATTTCTTCAAACAAGTAGAAGAAGCGGAAAGCCGTGGCGCAACAACGGATGAACTACGCACTTTGTTAGGAAAAGGACGTGCCAAAAAGGGAATCTTTGAAGGAGATTTATTCGAAGGTGAACTGGAAATAGGACAAGTCGCATCCTGCATACATAAATTACAGACGGTGGATGAAGTGATGAAAGAACTGGTGGAAGATTTCAATGCCGCATTAAACAGGGTCAATGAGCTGAAAAGATTTATCTGATAAGGAGAACGATGAAACGATTAATAAACCGGAGAGTGAATCAAAACCAAAATGAACATTCTAAAGGTTACAGATTGTAACCGACAAATACAGAAAAGCCGTATCATTACTCAAAAGTGATACGGCCTTCTTATTGTCAATGAAGAATGTCAAGTTTCAGATGAAAAATTCTTTTCTATAAAGTTGAGTTTTATAAAAATTAAGTTATTCTACTTACACCTTCTCTTATTAAGCAGATTAGCACTCAGGAATCCCACCAAAAATATCAGCAACGTCCCGAACACGATAGCCAGATTGGCATGTACAAAGGGGGATATCACAATCCAACAAACCAGAATTACTCCACAAACGACTCCCAGTACCGCATCAAAATTACGTGCCTTCCTCGAAATATACCCCAATAGAAACAGTCCCAACATGCCTCCGCTGAAAATAGACGCCAACGCCCACCAGGCATCCAGCGCACTTTGCACACTCATAAAGGCAAAGGCCACCAGAATTCCTGCCACTCCTACTCCCACACTAGAGAGTTTCAGCACCAACATCCGTTCCCTGTTTCCGGCATGTTTGCGGAAACGCTGATAATAATCCGTCAGAATGATGGTAGACGAACTAGTGACACTGGTCGCAATGGTACTCATACCTGCGGCAAAGATAGAAGCAATCAGCAGGCCTGTCAACCCCACCGGCAACTCATTGACTATAAAGAACGGAAAGACATAATCCGCCCCCACTCCGTCGGGCAAGACCCCCGGATGCACTTTATAGAACGCATACAGCCCGGTCCCTATCATAAAGAAGACAGCCGAAACGGGAATAAACAAATATCCTCCGAACAAGGCCGAGAACTTAGCCTCCTTCTCATTCTTCGCCGTATGATAACGTTGCACATAACTCTGGTCTATACCATAGTTCTGCAAATTAGTAAATATACCATAAATCAGACACACCCAAAAAGTGGACTCACTTAAACTGCTTCCAAAGCTTCCCAAGCTGAATTTACCATCTTCCATGGCGATGGAGAAAAGTCTGCACCGGCCTCCGGGCATATCAAAAAAGCAAAATAAAACATACATACCAACGCACCTCCGATCAGAATAATTCCCTGTATGGCCTCTGTCCAAATGACAGCCTTCATGCCACCCAACATGGAATAAAGCACAATAGCCACACTGGTTACAACAATAATGGTCTGGATATGCCATCCCAACAATACATTCATGGGCAACGCCAACAAATACAGGATAGACCCTGTACGTGCTATCTGGGTGAGCAGATAGCAGGACGAAGCATATATACGTGCCCAAGGACCGAAACGGTTTTCCAAAAAGCTATAAGCCGATATGCTGTCCTGACTCCGGTAAAAAGGCACAAAGTAACGAGCCGCAAAATAAGAGGCGATAGGAATAGAAAGACTGAATACAAATGCATTCCAATCTCCCGAAAAGGCCTTTCCCGGATATCCCAGATAACTGATACTGCTGACATACGTGGCGAAAATGGACATCCCCACCACCCAGCCGGGCAAACTTCTTCCGGCAGAAGTGAACTCCTCGGAGGTACCTTTCTTCTTAAAGAAAGAACAACCGAAGGCCACGACTCCGCCGGTAAACAACAAAAAGACGATTATATCAATGATATGCATACAGACCGAGCATTTAAGGTTTCAATTCCGGACAAAAAGGGAGTGCCTCCAACGCCTTGCGTATCTTCTCGCGTTCCGGAACATTGAAGCGATGGAAAGGAGCCGCAACAAAATCATCACAAACGCCCAATAAAGACAACGCGCATTTCAATCCCTTCAGATAACTGGAACCATGCTGGCCCACAGTATAAATACTGCTGCTTATCTGCATCACCAGGGGTTGAAGACGGCTCACCGTTTCCATGTCACGTGCAAGCGGCATTATACAGGTCTACATACAATTCCGGAAACATATTGGCACCTCCATTGATGCCTCCGTGTCCACCCAGTAACACACACTCGGCCGTAATTTCCTCCGGTCCCACCAGCATGGCAAAATCCGGTCGGTCCTTCATGGCATACATCACGGACTGGAAATAAACGGCATTAGCCGAACTATCCTTGAATCCCACCACCTGAGGATTACGGGCAATGCGTTGAATAGTAGCCGGAGCAAAATTCACTTTCGTGTGCGACGGCATATTGTACAAGAAGATAGGTAACGGCAACTGAGGAATCAGTCCTCATAAAAATTCGGCCAGTTCAGGCTGTCCCGGAGCAAAGTAGTAAGGGGGAGCGGAAACTACGGCTGAAGCACCACACTCGGCCCCTACATGTGCCAGATGAATACTTTCTACAATTGAAGTATCGGAAATACAAACCAGAACCGGAAGTCTTCCGGCATTGATACGGCAAGTTTCCTTTATCATTTCATGGCGAAGCCGGTAACTGATACTCTGCGCTTCTCCGGTGGTACCCAGTATAAATAATCCGTGCACTCCTCCTTTTATCAATCGTTCTATCAACCTTTCCAAACCATCAATATCCAGTTTGTCATTATCCAGTAACGGAGTCACTAAAGGAGGAATAATGCCTGTCATAGGCTTTTTTAATGTGTTTTCCATGATTCGTTTTCTTTTAAAAATTTCAATGCTATATTTATGAAACGAACAGTAGGATTATTTGTACTCAGCCCAACATCCCAGCTTGTCCGGAAAGCGACAGGGCACTATCGTTTAACCTGTCGTCTTCCGTCTGCCCGGAACGTACCTTTAGAAAAAGAACTTTTTAATTCCGCTTCAAGAAAAGAAAGTTAGTTATACATGCGGGCAACTCTTCCTGATAATGTGTCACCATAATCATGGTCTTGTCCTTACGACGACAGAAAGTTTCTATCACATCTTTCACCAACCGGCGGTTGTACAAGTCCAACCCATGCAAAGGCTCGTCCAAAATAAGCAACTCAGGATCCTTCACAAAAGCACGGGCCAACAACACCAGACGCTGCTCGCCACTGGACAACTGCAAGAAATTCCGGTCTTTCAAATCTGCAATACCAAAAATATCCATCCACCATTCACAAGCCGCCATCTGCTCGGGACGCGGACGTTTGTACAACCCCACAGAATCATGTAGTCCGCTTGCCACAATATCTATGGCAGGAAGGTTCTTCAGATAAGCGCGATGCATCTCAGGACTGACATATCCTATATGCTTCTTTATCTCCCAAATACTTTCTCCGGAACCGCGTTTTCTGCCGAACAAGGTAATATCACAAGCATAGCTCTGCGGATTATCCGCACAGACCAAACTCAACAACGTAGACTTTCCTGAACCGTTCTCTCCACTCAAAGCCCATTTCTCGCCACATTTCACTGTCCAGTCCAAATCTTTCAAAATGGTACGCTCGCCATAACGGATGCTTACCTTGTTCAAATCGACTACGTGCTCGGTGTGATACAAATCACCGCCGTAAGGCAAATTCAGAATCCGTGCCTCCTTTTCTTCGGAAAGTATCCGTTCCGGTATCGGCTTACGGACCGCCAAATATTCCTGCAAAGTCATCTTTTTACCACACACCCTGTCTTCCACAGGAATAACATGAGTGATAAAAGCAGGAATATCATCGGACTTAGACAAGATAAGGATTACCTGCAAATGGGTTACTTTAGTCAGTTCACCCAACAATGTATGAAGCAGGTCCCTCGTCTTCGCATCCAGTCCGATAAAGGGATTATCCATAATCAGTACACGCGGATTACTCAGCAAAGTCTTTGTCAGTTGAAACTTACGTAACTCACCACTGGAAAGCAGAATGATATGTTTATCCAGCATCCTCTCCATGCCAAACAGTTCATACAAAGCCTTTTCCAGGCCTGAATCGGTCGCTTCGGGCAACAAATCACGTACCAGTGGGGTTTCATCCAAATCATGGGCATTCCATCGTTGCTGATAATAGTAATTTCCATCGGAATCTCCATATGAATCACGGAAAGCAATATACTTTATATTCTCGTATGCCATCTTCGAAGGAGAAGGAGAGAAATCATACTTCACTTCGTTCATCAACAACGGCCACCGGCCTGTAATCGTATCTACCAATATACTTTTTCCTGCCCCGTTTCTCCCCACAACAGCTATATGTTCTCCGGCGGCAAGTGTCATATTCACCGGTTCCTTCATCCGGTACAGCGGATGGCGGGTCACACCATTTTCTATCGCAATAATATTCTGCATTACAAATCTCTTTTTTACCCAACAGGATGCAAAGGTAACAAAATAATATAGCAATACGATAATATATTATCATTTTTGTTACATCGATCATCCACCTTAATTATATACGATACCGATTATACAACACTGAATAACCAACAAAATATTACCTAAACTATATGTTCCATAACAGAGTACAGACTTAATGAATTACAATTAAAAAGAATATAACTAGACTTTTTATTTCAGTTTGAAAGAAAAACACCTAAAATAGCTTTCCATTTATCATTAGAATAAAAATAAATAAGAATATAGATAGCACCATTGTTTATAAAACATCAAAAAGATATATATTTGCACCAAAATAAGACAAAAGGAAATAATAACAGAAGAAGTTATAGACAAAAATGGCAACAACAATCAAGTTCACGAAGATGCAGGGAGCAGGTAATGACTATATATACGTAAACACCCTGAGACACCCCATAGCAGACCCCGTGAGAACTTCCATCAAATGGAGTTCTTGTCACACGGGGATCGGTTCCGACGGGCTGGTATTGATTGGAAAATCAACCAAAGCGGATTCAGTATGCGCATATTCAATGCAGATGGTTCTGAAGCTATGATGTGTGGCAACGCCTCCAGATGTATAGGAAAGTATGTATATGACAACAAATTGACTCAAAAGGAAGTCATCACGCTGGAAACGCTCTCAGGAATCAAGATCCTAAAAACTGCATACGGAGAAACGGGGCTGGTAGAAGAAGTAAACAGTAGACATGGATCTTCCCCTGCTTACCAACTCCAGACAAATAAATACCCCGGACGCAAAATGTTGGCAAAAACAATCACAGTAGATGGAAAAGAATACAAAGGAACATTTGTTTGTATGGGAAATCCACATTTAGTAATTTTCATAGATGATATAAAAAATGTAAATTTGCCGGCAATAGGTCCGAAACTGGAGAATCATCCGCTTTTTCCCGAACGAACCAATATAGAATTCGTTGAAGTATTATCACATAACAAGCACAAGCCATTACAAGAAAAACAAATACATAACGAGATATAACAAACTCACTATTATGGATTAAAAAGGTAAAAAAGCAATGAAAAAAGAGTTTTAGAAAAACAACATTTCTGTCGGCCTTGGCAATAGCTGTTCCGGCAATGGGCATGGCGCAGGACAAAGTAGAAGCCAGCGTAGGAGCCGACTTTGTAAGCGGATACATCTGGCGTGGCCAGGATTTAGGAGGTGTCAGTATCCAACCCACGTTGTCAGTTTCTTACAAAGGGTTCTCATTGTCTGCATGGGGAACAGCAGGTATCGAAAAAGAAGAATACAAAAGAGATTGACCTCACATTAGGCTACGCCACAGGAGGTTTCAGTATCTCCGTCACAGATTACTGGTTCAATGGAGGACCGGGGTATTTTCATTACGGCTCACACAATACCAACCATACCTTCGAGGCACAAATAGGTTATGACTTCGGACCGCTGGCCTTGAACTGGTATACCAATTTCGCCGGAACCGACGGAGTGAATAACGGAGGAAACAGAGCCTATTCGTCCTATATTTCGGCTACCGTACCTTTCACACTGGCAGGGCTGGAATGGACAGCGGAAATAGGAGCGACTCCGTGGGGCACAGACTTTTACAACTATTCCGAAGCCCCTGTATGCAACGGTTCCAACGGTTTCACCGTATGCGACATCAGCATGGGAGCCGCCAAGGAAATAAAAATCACCGATTCATTCTCCGTTCCAGCTTTTGCAAAAGTCACCGTAAACCCACGCACTGAAGGGGCTTATTTCGTTTTCGGGCTAAGTTTTTAATCATAAAGAGCATAACCAGACAAGGATAACAACAAAGTATTAGTTTTTTAGAAGGTAAAAAGATTACATTATATACAAAATCAAATACAACAATAAAAAAATTGAAGCTATTATCTGTAAGACCCAATTCGAGGACGTAAAAGAAGCATTGCTCGAAGCCAAAATCGAATGGCTTTCCTATTGCAATGTAAAAGGCATTGGCAAAACATGTCAAGGACGCATTTGAATGCCGTCCGCATCCGTACAGAGAACGCGGATATATCGCCTTGTACAATGCAGAACAGGAGAAATAACTCATTACACGGCCAAAACTACTCCACAAAGTAAAAATCATACTATAACTTAAGCGGAAAATTATGGATACAACTAATAAAAAGAGGTCGTCAGATGTAGAACAACCTCTTTTTATCAGGTAAACACATCATAAACAAGAAAGATGAATTACAAGCAAGGTACCTTCACAAATGCTGTATCCGGGAAATGCTTCTCTATATAACGACAAATATAAGTTTCTGTATCTGCTTGAATGATTTTATCCTCTCCTTCGGGAAACAGATTGTACATCACTGTATGAAGCTTTATCCCTCTCCGTTCTATAGCCTCAAAACTCAATAATGTATGGTTGATACTTCCCAATCGTCCCGAAGTAACAAAAACTAAGGGATAACCCGATTCCTGAACATAGTCTATAGTCAGATTATCTTCTGTCAACGGCACCATCAGCCCCCCGGCTCCTTCTACTAAAACAGCATCATAGCGCTCACTCAGCACCTCCGTGGCATGCTTTATTTTATCAAAATCAATGGCGCGGTTATCTATTCGTGAAGCCAAATGGGGAGAAGCCGGATAAGAAAATATTTCAGGTTTGGTAAGTCCCTGCTCATCCTCAGGCAAATACTCCATCCCCATCAGACGACGATGCAACTCAATATCCTCCGAATAACCTTCCGGATTTCCTGTCTGTATGAATTTTTGAGTAATAGTACGACATCCTTGTTTGTTCCAAAGATGTGCCAGATAGGCCGTGGCATAACTTTTACCAATATTTGTATCAATACCACTTACGAAAAATACATTCTGTTTCATGATTCTTTTTATTTCTATTGTCTTTTCTTTGCAATAATATAAATAGGATGATAAGTCAAAGTCACCGAACGACCATCACTGAACAAACGGGCATACTTGTCACAGAAATCCTGCAAATTCCTTTTAGTCCACGCTTGTTGCCTGACAGCAGCCACCCCGGTATGTTTCAAGTGATAAAGCACTTCGAGCGGAGTGCCAAAAAGTCAGACAGATACGTTCCTCATGAGCCTTCACAATCTCATAGTGTATGCGCAGTGCTTCTTCTAACTCCTCTAAAGAACGATAGTGAAGACCGCTGCCGGTAACCGATGCAACTTCTTTCAGATTATCCCTGCCGAACTAGTAAAAGCAAAATATCCTTTCTGCTTCAACAAAGTATTACAACGTCAAAAAACAGCTCGGGAGAAACAAACCAACTGTAATGCCGAGCATGATACAATCAAATCCTGTCCTTTTGGAAAAGGAAGGGACTCGGCATCCCCTGCCAGAAAGATAGCCCGCCCGCTTCCCAACAAATCGGTGAAACAAGTACTCATCTCCTGACAAATATCATTCAACACCAGTTTTTCAGGATGGAGGGTTTCCATCAGCCTGCGGGTAAGAAAGCCCGTCCCGCTACCAATTTCCAATATCCGGCCGCACGGACGGGGCAAATAATGATTTAGCATATCACTCATGCGGTATGCAATCTGCTTTTGAACCACCGCCTCACGGTTATAACTCTCTACAGCGCGGGAAAAGCGACGGGTTATCAATTGCTTATTAATCATACGTTTTCATTTTTAAATGACAGACGGGCATAGCAAATCTCTCATTATTTCTTCTGAATAATGAGGAATATCATACTCTGCCACTTCCGTCCCGGTCCATGCATTTCTTTTGGTTGACCGCCGTAAAAATCAAATCATTCTTGCCTATAACAGCCCGTTCCCATGCAAAACTGGGAACAGCGCAAGATTTTACCTGTTCTCCAATCCTCCGAAGCTCTTCTTGCAGTTCCTCTACCGCACGTTGCGGACGTTTCGACAAGAATGTTTCCAGATTCTCCTTTTTCAAACACATCCTGCGGATAAACTTTTCCAGCGCAACCTCATTCAAGCCTTCCAGTGTTCCTTCAAAAACTTGCTGCGGAATACCTTTCAAATCATCGACAGGAGTTACCGTGCCATTCAAAGCAACACGCTCACAAATAGGCAAGTCCATATCCTGCAATACCATAGACGCGGCCCATACTCCCATAGACCAGGCTATCAGGCGAATCTCCTGATAACCCTGCAACAACGTGAAATCAAAATCCAGCGAACGATAATCATAACAAACCAACAGATCGCTATTTTCGGGGCAATAATCCATGAAAGGACATTCATCCATTCCCCAACCGGCAAAAAAAAAAAGTGTCAATCGGGGAAGATGCTTTTGTTGTATAAAATAATGTTTCATATCAATTCTATCAGACTTTTTATTTCTTCTTCAGTAATATCCGCTGTCAACGAAAAACGGATACGCGATGTTCCTTCGGGCACAGTAGGAGGACGCACCGGCAACGCATAAAAACCTTTACGCTGCAAGAAATCGGCCTTTAACACCGTATCACCGCTATCGCCTATCGTCATTGGCAGAATATGGCTGGTAGAAGGACAAGCGTAGCCTTTCTTTACCAACGCGTCTTTCAAAAGAGAGGATATTCTCTTCAACCTTTCCCTCCGGAAGCTGAAACTGTCCAAATGCTCCAGGATAAAGAATGTCCATAGCAAGTTGACAGGAGGAAGAGCCGTTGTAAATATGAATGTACGCATTTTTATTGATCAAATAATCACGGATGGTCTTCGAACAAACAATATAGCCTCCTACTGAGGCCAACGCTTTACCAAAAAGTTCCACATAAAAAAATCGATGTCAGCCACACAATCCTGTTCTTCCGCACACCCCAGGCCATGCATCCCCCGCACCCCTACAGCATGCGCTTCATCCACATACAGCAATACATTATCATATTGTTGCTTCAAAGTGACCAAACGGCGGAGATCGGCCTCATCACCGTCCATACTGAAAATACTTTCGGTTACAATAATTATTCTATCATACCCGGCATGATTGGAAACCAGCAACTGTTCCAATTGGTCATATCGGTTATGCCGGTACCGAATACACTTGGCCGCCGATAAACGAATGCCGTCAATAATGCTGGCATGTACCAGTTTATCGGAAGAATCAATGTACGAGCATCGCTCACTGCAGGAAGAATACCGGCATTCATGTGATAACCACTATTAAAAAACCAACGCGCTTTCCTTCCGATACAGTCGGGCAAGCAAATCCTCTATCTGAACATAGATATCAAAATTTCCTGTCAGCAGCCGAGAGGATGAAGAGGAAGGAAGAAAAGGTGTCGGGAGTAAGACTTTGCAAGAATTCCGTACGTAATGGCAGATAAGCAGCCAATCCCAGATAATCGTTGGATGAAAGGTTAAGCATCACTTTTTCCATTCACCTCCACCTCTCTTCCCAAATGACGGATAACAGGCAACTTACGAAGATTACTTTTATTTTCAAGCAGGGCTAATTCCCTTTCCCAGTCTGTTAATGAATTCATTTTTTCTATTTTCCCAATACTATCACTTATTCTTTTAATTCTCCTACTATTTTTACCAGTGAATGCGTCAATTTGCTCAATTCTTCCGGCTGAATTATAAAAGGCGGCATGATATTACACCAGTTTCCAAAAGGACGTACCCATACTCCTTCTTCGACAAAACGACGTTGCATGAAAGCCATATCTACCGGTTTCTTCACTTCAATAACCCCGATAGCTCCCAATACACGCACATCAGCCACCTGCGGCAATAAAGCAGCAGGGGCCAGCTCCCTCTTCAACTGTGATTCAATGGCCTTTACCTTTTCCTCCCAACTATATGAAAGCAATAATTCCACGGATGCTTTCGCTACGGCACAAGCCAACGGATTTCCCATAAAAGTAGGGCCGTGCATAAAGACTCCCGGATAACCGCCGGAAATGGTATCAGCCACCTCATCACTGGCAAGGACAGCAGAAAAAGTCATGTATCCACCGGTCAGTGCCTTGCCTATGCACATGATATCGGGCTGGACACCTGCATGCTCCCAAGCAAACAGTTTCCCTGTTCTTCCGAAACCTGTCGCTATCTCATCAAAGATTAACAACAGACGATATTGCCTGCAAAGTTTCTCTACCTGGCGCAAAAACTCAGGATGATAAAAACGCATTCCGCCCGCCCCTTGTACAATAGGTTCCAAAATCAATGCAGCCATTTCTTCATGATGCTGTTCCAATATTTCCTTCAAGGGTTCTATATCCTCTTCATACCAGATTCCGCCAAAAGCGCGACCGAGGAGCAGGAACAAAAATAACGCACAGGCAATGTAGGGCCAAAAAAATATGATGCATACCGGTCACCGGATCACAAACGGGACATGGCATTCCACGTATCTCCATGATATCCGGACTGAATAGTTACAAAAATTATTTTTCTTTTCCTTCCCTTGCGCATACCAATATTGCACGGCCATTTTCAGTGCCACTTCTACCGCAACCGAACCGAATCAGCATAAAAATATTTTCTGCATACGGGGAGGAAC
>ENA-OQAX01000188-OQAX01000188.1-human-gut-metagenome-genome-assembly--contig:-NODE-188-length-14400-cov-2.874518_pt1 | contig 14400 bp, 17 predicted proteins | sample MGYA00242741_ERZ504539 | MGnify/ENA primary metagenome ERZ504539 (study PRJEB26092, sample SAMD00036277) | human gut metagenome | host: Homo sapiens | study: EMG produced TPA metagenomics assembly of... | reverse complement strand
CCGGCGGCACCACCGGTTCGCCCAAGGGCGTTATGCTGACCGACGACTGCTTTAACTCTCTGGCCCACGAATTCATCGCCAGACGCAACCTGTTCTGCCGCGGCCAGAAGCTGATGACGTCATGCCTCCGTTCATTGCCTACGGCTATGCCTGCGGCGTGCACATGCCGCTGGTCATGGGCCTGCACGTCGTCATCATCCCCCAATCTGGACCCCGACAAGCTGGGCGCACTGATCTGGAAGCACAAGCCCGAGCACATGTTCGCGTTCCGGCCCACTACCAGCAGATGGCAGCTTCTCCGCTGCTCAAGAAGAAGAAGGATCTCTCCTTCATCCGCAACTATGCCGCCGGCGGCGACTCGCTGCCGCTGGGCGCTGAGCTGACTGTGAACGAGTTCCTGAAGGCGCACAACGTGGAATATCCGTTGGCCAAGGGCTACGGCATGACCGAGGTCGCCTCTGCCGCTACCGTTGCCGCCGGCAACGTGACCAAGCCCGGCAGCGTGGGCATTCCCATGCTGAACACGGTGGTGTCCATTTTTGAGCCTGGCACCGAGACCGAACTGCCCATCGGTGAGCGCGGCGAGATCTGCATCTGCACCCCCACCGTCATGAAGGGCTACTACAATAAGCCCGAGGAGACCGACATGATCCTGCGCCGCCATGCAGACGGCCAGATCTGGGCACACACCGGCGATGTCGGCTACATGGACGAGGACGGCTTTGTGTATCTGGATTCCCGCATCAAGCGCATGATCATCCGTCACGATGCTTCAAGGTGTTCCCGTCCATGATCGAGAACGTCATCAGCCGCCACCCGGCCGTGCATCAGTGCTCGGTGGTGGGCTGCACCGATAAGGACCATGTGCAGGGCCGCCTGCCCTTCGTCTACGTGGTGCTGGACCCGGAAGGCGACAAGAAAAAGCGCCAGATCGTGCGGGAACTGCGCCAGCTGTGCAATGAAGAGCTGCCGGAGTATGTGCAGCCGGTGGGCTACAAGTTCATCTCTGAAATGCCCTTTACCCCTGTTGGCAAGGTGGACTACCGCAAGCTGGAAGAAGAGATCACTCCCCGCGATTACTGATCCTGAACTTCACCCTGTAATTTTTCAGACACTGAGCTCTCCCGAAAGGGAGAGCTTTTTTGTATGGAAGAAATCGCAGAATACGGACACAGCGATGGCCGCAATTTTTTGAATTTTGTCAGTTGACAATTTTTACTTTCCATTTTATCATAGAGACAACAGCTGTGCCGCACAGGTGCAGTCATTCCAGAAAGAAGGAATTACAATGAAAAACAAAAAGTTTGCCAGCTTTCTGGCCGCAGCGGCAGCGCTTGTGCTGCTGGCCATGCCTGCATTTGCTGCCGACGAACAGACGGAGCTGCCTGCCGCCGAAGCAGCAGAGGTGCAGCAGGAGCAGACCGCAGCGCCTGCCGAGCAGGAGACCGCCCTGCCCGCCGATGCCCAGACAGCCGGCGAACCGGAGCAGCAGCTCACCTATGTGGCGCTGGGCGACAGCATCACCTCCGGTGTCGGCCTTGCCGATATGAAATACAACATCGCCCAGATCGCTACGATCTGCAGCCGAACTTGAGGGCTACCCTTCCCAATGCTACACCGCCCTTGTGGGCAAGGGCCTTGGGCTGGACCGCCAGCACGCCATCAATCTGGGCCTGCCCGGCCTGATGAGCCCTGACATGCTGGATATGGTGCAGAACAGCGCCATGCCCAAGATGAATCAGGCTTCCGGCGCATATTACGTCTACCCGGAATATCAGGAGTATCTGCGCAAGGCCGATATCATTTCCATCCAGATCGGCTCCAACGACGCGCTGGTGCCCTGCATCGTAGGTCTGGGCGAGGCCACCAACTGGAAGAGCGAGCAGCTTGCCGCACTGATGGTCAGCGGTGCCCTGCGTGATTTCAACTTCCAGAAGCTGGGGCTCTTCCTCGAAGCGCTGAACCGTATGACCCTTACCTTTGACGAAAGCCGCGCCACCAACCGCCTGCTGTTCCGCGGCATGGATGAGATCTGCGATCAGGCCTATACCAATGTGACCGCCAGCCTGCCGCAGATCGTGGCCAGTATCCGCGCACTGAACCCGGACGCAAAGATCGTGCTGCTGGGCTACACCAATCCCGTGCCGCTGCTGCCCGCATGGAACCGCTATTTCAGCAAATTGAACCGCTTTGCCAAAGACCTTGCCGCACAGGAAGGCCTGACCTATGTTGCCATTCCCCGTGCGCAGACCGCTGCCGACGGCCACCCCACCGTTAAGGGCCACCAGTACATTGCAAACCAGATTTTGAATGCTCTGAAGTGAGCTTTCCATCAAAAAAGCCTGTCTCATTTTACGAGACAGGCTTTTTTTGCGCTGTTCTGTTTTCAGCTCAGCCGGCCGCTTTCCACCGAAAAGCTGATATCTGCCGCAGCCATGGTAGACTTGCGGTGGGAGATCAACAGCACCGTTTTGTCTTTGCACTCGTCCCGGACGGCCTTGAGGATCACGCCCTCATTCAGGCTGTCCAGATTGGAGGTAGGCTCGTCCAGCAGCAGGAAGGGTGCATCATGCAGGAAGGCACGCGTCACGCCGATGCGCTGGCGCTCGCCGCCGGAAAGTGCACCGCCCAGCTCACCCACCAGGGTATCATAGCCCTTGGGCAGGCTGTGGATAAAGCCGTCCAGCGCAGCCTTTTTGCAGGCTGCTTCCACCTCTTCCCGGGTGGCATCCCGCTTTGCAATGCGGATGTTGTTCTCAATGGTATCGTCGAACAGCTCGGTCTCCTGCGTCACAAGGCTTTCCTGTTCGCGCAGGGCGGCGGTGTTCACGCGGCGGATATCCTCTGCGCCAAAGCGGATGCTGCCGCTGGATACATCCCAGAAGCGCATCAGCAGCCGCAGGAAGGTAGACTTTCCGCTGCCGGAGCGGCCGGTGATGCCCACGACCTTCTTTTCCGGAATGGTCAGGCTCAGGTCATGCAGCACCTCCTCATTGGCATAGGCAAAGTTCACATGCTCTGCCGCAGCACCTGCAAATGCGGTGTCTGTGCCGTCGGTCACATCGGCGGTGACGGGCTGTTCGTCCAGCAGGTCCAGCACGCGGTCTGCGCTGGCGAACACCTGCGTCAGGCTGGCACCAAGGTTTGCCAGCGCCACCACCGGGCCAAAGGAGCTGAGGCTGAAAGGGTGCACACCAGTACGCCCTCCACGTCCATTTTACCCGTTCTGGTAAAGGTTCAGGCTCACACCCAGCACGGCCAGCACCGTGAGCAGGATCAAGGTGTTCGTGATGGCCACGGTCAGGCCCTCGCGGTATTTCATCGCCTTCTGCTTTTCGCCCAGCATCTCACTGTGGGCCGTGATGCCCTCGGCGCGGGCTGCGGTGTCCTGATACTGCAGGGTGTCCTTCAGGCCGCGCAGGCTTTCCAGCACATAGCTGTTGGTATCGGCCAGTGCCTGACGGTACTCCCGGGCGGCACGGTCGCCGCGCTTTGCGCTCCACACCGGCAGGGCCACGCCCACCAGCAGATAGCCCGCCAGCAGCACCAGCGCAGGCAGGATGTGCCAGCTGCCCACAAAGCCCGTCATGCCGATGACGCAGATGCACGCGATGCAGATGGGCGAAATGGTGTGGGCATAGAACACCTCCAGCGCTTCGATATCGGCCGTGATGAGCGAGATCAGGTCACCGCGGTCACGGCTTCCAGCTTTGCCGGGGTCAGACGGCGCAAGGCACCGAACACCTTATCGCGGATCAGGGCCAGCAGCTTGAAGGCGATATAGTGATTGGACGCCTGCTCTGCGTAACGCAGAACGCCGCGCAGCAGGGCAAACACCAGAATACATGCAAAGGCTGTGCTCACGGTTTTGAGCGGACTGGCAAGCCCAGCGCACGCAGGATGCCAAAACCGCCGAAGATGGTAATGAAGGTGGCGCAGAAATGGCCTGCCACCCCCATCACGATCGCTGCCAGCATAACGGGCAGCATGGGCTTTACCAGCACGATCAGCCGTCTCACAATGGCAAAGGGGCTGCGATGATTGCTCTTGTTCATGCTCAGGCATCCTCCTCTTCCAGTGTTTCCAGCTGCCGCTGTGCCAGATACAGGCGGCTGTAAGCCCCCTGCTTTGCCAGCAGCTCGGCGTGTGTGCCCTGCTCGATCACACGGCCATTGCTCATTGCATAGATGCAGTCGCTGTGCACCACGTTTGCCAGACGGTGGGAGATCAGGATGATCGTCTTTTTTCCGGCCAGACTGTGGATGGCCTGCATGATATCGTTCTCGCTCTCGGCATCCACGTTGGAGGTAGCTCGTCGAAGAGGTAGATGGGCGTATCATGCAGCAGGGCCCGCGCCATGGCAAGGCGCTGGCGCTGACCGCCGGAAAGATTGCTGCCGCCCTCATGCAGAGCGGTCTGCAGGCCGTTCTGGCTGCGGCAGAAATCGGCCAGATTCACCTGTTCCAATGCCGCCCAGAGCTGTGCCTCGTCCGCGTCCGGCTTTGCCATGCGCAGGTTGCTCTCCACCGTACCCTTGAAGATGGCGGCGTTGTGGGGCACCAGCGTCAGGGTGCGCAGACGCTGTTCCTGCTGCAGCTCCTGCACCGGCACGCCGCCCAGCGTCACGCTGCCGGTATAGCCGGTGCGGCTGCCGGACAGCAGCGCCGCAATGGTGCTTTTGCCGCAGCCGCTCTCACCCACCAGCGAGACAAAGCTGCCCTGCGGAATGGTAAAGGAGACATCGTTCAGGATGGTGCGGTCCTTCTCGTAGCCAAAGGTGACATGCTCAAGCTTCAGAGTCGTATTCTCTCCGGGCACGCGGTCACCATCGGCAGGCTCTTCCGCTGCCAGAAGCTTGAAGATCTTCTCTGCCGAAGCGGCACCGTTCATGGCAATGTGGAAGTAGCTGCCCAGCAGCCGCAGCGGCAGGAAAAAGTCCGCCGCCAGCAGCACGATGGTCAATGTGGCGGTCAGGGTCAGCCGGCCTGCCGCAAATGCAGCCACCGCGCTGATGATGCCAAGGCCCGCACCGCCGTAAGCCATCAGGTCCATCAGTGTCACCGAGTTCAGCTGCATGGTGAGCACCTTCATGGTGATCCTGCGGAAGCGCTCGGCCTGCGCATTCATCTGCTTATGCTTCCAGCCGTCGGCTGATAAATTTTCAGGGTGGTCAGGCCCTGAATGTTCTCAAGGAAGCTGTCGCCAAGGGTGGTGTATTCGCCCCAGTAGTTTGCCAGCAGCTTTTTGGCAAACTTCTGCACTGCCACAATGGACATGGGGATCAGCGGCACGCAGCACAGCAGGATGATGGCTGACCGTGCGTGTACACCCACCAGCAGCACAAACAGGGTAACGGGTGCCAGCAGGCTGTAAAACAGCTGCGGCAGGTATTTTGCAAAGTAGGTGTCGATCTGCTCCACACCTTCGCTGGCCAGCATCACCACCTCGCTGGTGGCCGCCGTCTCGGTGTAGTTGGGGCCAAGGCGGGCAAGCTTTGCGTAGATGCTGCTGCGCAGGGTGCGCTTGACATCCTTGGAAGCCTGATCGCTCATGGCCGATGCCAGCATGGTAAAGGCAAAGCGCATGGGCACCGTGGCAAGGCAGAGCACAAGGTTCTGCCACAGCTGTGCACTGGTCAGGCTGCCCGCAAAGGCTGCGCCCACCAGCTGGGCAATGGCCCGCACAAAGATCACGTTGCACAGCATCCCCAGCCATTGGAAAGCCACATTGGCTCCCACATACCGCAGCGCACCGCGGTCAAAGGACAGCAATTTTTTGTTGATCACTGGGCTTTCTCCGTTTCTGCTTTTTCTGCATCACTGCCAAACAGACGCTCATATTCGCCGGTAAAGATGCGCTCCGGCAGTGCACTGGTCATGGCAAGGGCAGCGGTAAAGCGCTCTTCTTCGCTCAGCGGCTCACTGACCGGTGGGAAATGGGTCAGGATCGTTTTCAGCTCCCGATCCACCTGTTTTGCCACCCAGATGCCCCGGTCTGTCATATAGATCTTGCCGTAGTGCTCCTTTACGATCATGCCGCGCTCCATGAGCAGATTCATGATACGCACCACCGAGGGCTTGGTCACGCCAAGCTTTTCGGCAATGCTGCGGGAGCTGATATCCAGATGGGTCTGTGAGACTTCGTAGATCGCCAGCAGATAGCGCAGATGCGCCGACGTAAGTTCCATCCCGATCACTCTCTTTCGTTTTGATGTTACTCAAGGCTAACTTTTTTCTTTTTGAAAAAAGGGCGCGAGCCGAAACTTCCAGCCCGCCGCCCTTTGCGGATCATTTCAATGCTCAGTGACAGCCGCTGCAACCGCTGCAGCTGCCATTGCAGCCGCCTTCGCCGCAGCCGCTGCACCCACTGCAGCCGCCGCCATGCTTGTGGGAGTGCCATGTGATCCAGCCCACACCGCCAAACACGATGACTGCCACAATGATCGTGGGCAGATTAAAATTTGCAGCGAGGAATTCCATCATACAAAACACACCCTTTCACAATGTCATGCGGTTCGATCAGATCTTGGTCACGTCGATTTTGACCTCGTTGTCGCCAACATACTTGTTGGGACGGACCAGCAGGTAGATGAAGCCAACCAGAACAACAGCAGCCACGATGGTGAAGAAGTTGAAGCCAATCTCACCGGTGATCAGGCCGCCCAGCTGGTACACCACCAGAGCGGCGCAGTAAGCCAGAGCGCACATATAACCAATGGCGATGGCGGTCCACTTGCCGTTGTTCATCTCGCGCTTGATGGCGCCCATAGCAGCGAAGCAGGGAGCGCACAGCAGGTTGAAGATCATGAAGCGTAAGCCGACAGAGCGGTGTAGTCCTGCGCAACAGCAGCCCAGATCTCATCGCCGTTCTCAGACAGCTCGCCGCCGAAGTGATACAGAACACCGAAGGTACCAACCACGTTCTCCTTTGCGATCAGGCCGGAGACGGAAGCGACAGTTGCACGCCAGTTGCCGAAGCCCAGAGGTGCAAAGATCCATGCGACCTTGGTAGCGATCGCAGCCAGCACGGAGTTGTCCTGATCCTCGACCATGCCGAAGACACCGTTCTCGAAGCCGAAGCCCTGCAGGAACCACAGCACAACGGTAGCGGCCAGAATGACGGAGCCTGCGCGCTTGATGAAGGACCAGCCGCGCTCCCAGGTTGCACGGAACACGTTGCCCCATGCAGGCACATGGTATGCGGGCAGCTCCATCACGAAGGGAGCGGGATCACCTGCGAAGAGCTTGGTCTTCTTCAGGATCACGCCGGAGCAGATGATGGCAGCCATGCCAATGAAGTAAGCAGAGACAGCCACCAGAGAAGAACCGCCGAACATCGCACCTGCGATGAGGCCGATGATGGGCATCTTTGCGCCGCAGGGGATGAAGCAGGTGGTCATGATGGTCATGCGGCGGTCGCGCTCGTTCTCGATGGTACGGGAAGCCATAACACCGGGCACGCCGCAGCCGGTACCGACCAGCACGGGGATGAAGCTTTTACCGGACAGGCCGAACTTGCGGAAGATACGGTCCATGATGAAGGCGACACGGGACATATAGCCCACATCCTCCAGAATGGACAGCAGGAAAAACAGCACCAGCATCTGGGGAACGAAGCCCAGAACTGCGCCGACACCGGCAACGATGCCGTCCATGATCAGGCCGTACAGCCAGCCTGCCACGCCGATGCTCTCCAGCAAGCCGCCCAGAGCATTGGGAACGATTTCACCGAACAGGACATCGTTGGTCCAGTCGGTGGCAAAGGTACCAATGGCCCAGCCGCCGTCTGCAATGGAGGTGCCCATGGACAGGGAGTACATCAGGAACATGACCAGTGCGAAGATGGGCAGAGCCAGAATACGGTTGGTCACGATCTGGTCGATCTTATCGGAAACGGTCAGGTGCTCCACGCGGGCCTTTTCTTACAGCTTTGCCCACGACGGTGTTGATATATGCATAGCGCTGGTTGGTGATGATGCTCTCAGCGTCATCGTCCATCTCAGCTTCGCAGTCCTTGATGTGCTGGTCGATGTGGTCGGTCAGGCTCTTGTCGAGCTTCAGCTCGTCCATGACCTTCTCGTCGCGCTCGAACAGCTTGACGGCGTACCAACGCAGGAAGCGGTCATCCACCTTGCCCTGAATGGACTCTTCGATGTGGGCAATGGCGTGCTCCACGCTGCCGGTGAACACATGGGGCAGCTCAGCAGCCTTGGTAGCCTTTGCAGCAGCACAGCAGCCTTTGCAGCAGCCTCGGTGCCCTCGCCCTTCAGTGCGCTGATCTCCACCGCCTGACAGCCCAGCTCTGCGCTCAGCTTCTTCAGGTCGATCTTATCACCGTTCTTGCGCACCAGATCGATCATGTTCACAGCCATGACCACCGGGATGCCCAGCTCGATCAGCTGGGTGGTCAGGTACAGGTTACGCTCAATGTTGGTACCATCGATGATGTTCAGGATGGCATCGGGCTTCTCCTTGACCAGATAAGTACGGGAAACCACTTCTTCCAGCGTGTACGGAGACAGCGAGTAGATACCGGGCAGGTCCTGAATGATAACATCCTTATCGCCCTTCAGCTTGCCTTCCTTCTTTTCCACCGTAACGCCGGGCCAGTTGCCGACATACTGGTTGGAGCCGGTCAGATTGTTGAACAGGGTCGTTTTACCGCAGTTCGGGTTGCCGGCAAGTGCAATTTTAATGCTCATTGCTTAATCCTTCCTCCTTTGGGATCAGACTACTTCGATCATTTCAGCATCGGCCTTGCGCACGCTCAGCTCGTAGTTGCGCACGGTCAGCTCCATGGGGTCACCCAGAGGTGCCACCTTACGGACATAGATCTCAACACCCTTGGTGATGCCCATGTCCATGATGCGGCGCTTGACCGGGCCTTCACCGTGCAGCTTTGCCACAGTAGCGGTCTCGCCGACCTTTACGTCTTTCAGAGTTTTCATACTTAACCATCCTCCTCTGCTTGTCTTTATAGAGAGACTATTCCAGTTTCGGAGCAGCTCCCAAACAGCGCCGGGGCACTGTTCAGCCAATCATGATACGGTTTGCCATGGTCTTGTCCAGCGCGATGCGGCTCTCCTTGACCTGAATGATCAGGTTGCCTGCGATCTCGTTGACGACCGTTACCTCACTGTCCACCACAAAACCCAGCTCTGCCAGATGCAGCCGGATCTCATCCTTGCCGGTGATCTTTTTGATGGTGACGGTCTCCCCTGCTTTTGCCATTGTCAAAGGCATCATACTTCCGCTTCCCTTCCTGTTTGAATCTGGGATATCGCTGCGGTTAGTCAGCCGCAACTATCAACGTGGATAGTTTACGCTCACTAACCTTTTATGTCAATAGTTTTTTTCATAATTAAAAGTTAGTTCATATGAACAAACAATTTTTCTGCCCGATTTTTTCCGTTTTTTCACCACAATCAACAACAACTAACTCAAATTATTGAATCAAAGTTAGCCATTGTTTACATTTTCTTGTTCTTTTTTGGCGGCATTCTTGTAAACTATCACAAAGCTTTTTCTCTGACCTGCTGTGCTCTTTTGCTGCAAATGACACAGCGCGTGGTACAGTGGTCAGTCTGCACCGCGCGGCCGCGTGTCAAAAGGAGGATTTCTTTCCTGCCAGTGCGTGGACACCAGCAGGTGCCAGGATAAAAAGAGAGTATTTGAAAAGAGAATGACAAATTTTAAGCCGCCACGGCAAGGCGGAGAATGGGTGTTCCGCTGTGGAACAGCCGCAGATAGACTGCTGTGCACTTGCTCAGCTGGTCAAAGTGCTTCTGCGCTGCATCCGGGTCGCCGTAGGACTTCCAGCAGCCGCAGCAGGTAAAGTTCTTGCCACGGTTCTCGATAAAGCCCACAACATCGCCCAGCGGATAGCCAAGGAACACCCCGATCTCATGCGGAAATTCTGCCGAACAGCACAGCTGCGGGAAAGCTGAGTGAGCATATTGCCCACATCCGGTGCTTCGCCCGCTTCCGGCAGGCGGTAGCCCTCCTGCCGCAGAAAGCTCTGCACCTTTTTATCTGCCAGCACGGCAGCCAGCTTGCTTTCGCGGTAGACATACACAAGATACCGGTGGTTGAGCACGCAGCCCTTGAGCACCCGCACACGCAGGCCCTTGGGGTTCAGCTGAGTGTTCCAGTTTTTCACCCGCGCGCAAGGTCGGCGCAGTCGCGGGTCTCATAGCGGAACAGGCCTGCCGGTTTCAGGCTTGCCAGCACCGGGGCACACTGTTCGATCATGACCGTTTCAAAATTACGCTCCATGTCTGCGCCCTCCCGCCTTGTTTCTCCGGGCTATTGTTCCCCGGATGCGCCGTGTTTATAAGTTAGATATTTCTAACCCCGATTCCAAAAAAGAAGCAGCTTTGCGCGGAGCATTCAAGGCTTCGGCCTGCCGATCTGTTTCTTGCGGTTAGTTATTTCTAACGTGACTGTATCTTACCACAGCGGTGGGCCGTTGTCAACACTTTTCTTGAAAAAAGTTATTCGTGACAAACCCTCATTTGCTTTGGTCTGTTTTTTTCGCATCCTACCGTTTTGAGGCACGGTATGGTATAATAAGGAAAACCCTCTCAGGCGCTAACGCGCCAGCCGTTCCCCTTTCTGGCTTCGCCATCTTCCCCCGCGCGGGGGAAGTCGTTCCACTCAGGGGGGAGCTCTTTATAGAGTCAGCGCATTCAAAAGCTCTCCCCTTCGGGAGAGCTGGCATTGCGCAGCAATGACTGAGAGGTTCTATCTTATAAAAGGAGCACGCATCCATGCCACAGAACATTGCACCGCCGGGCCTGATCTCCCTTCTTGCCGCCGCACTGGCACAGCAGCCCACAAAGCCGCTGGTGCTGGCGCTGGATGGCCGCTGCGGCAGCGGCAAGACCACCCTTGCAAATACGCTGGCCCGGCAGTTCCCGGCCAGCATCACCCTGCACACCGATGATTTTTACCTGCCGCCTGCACAGCGCATCCGCGGCTGGGAGAAAACGCCCTGCGCCAATATGGACCTTGCCCGCCTGCGGGACGAAGCCCTGCGCCCAGCCTACGAGGGCCAGCCGGTGCAGTACCGTGCCTATTCCTGCCGCGAGGGTGCGTACCTGCCCGCGCGGGAGCTGGCTGCGCAGCCGCTGGTGATTTTGGAGGGCAGCTACAGCCACCACCCGCTGCTGACCGGTTACGAAACGCTGCGGGTGTTCCTGACCTGCGCAAAAGAAGAGCAGACCCGCCGCCTGCAGGCGCGGGAGGGGGAGGCGATATGCCAATTTTGCCGCCCGGTGGGTGCCGCTGGAGGAGGGCTATTTTGCCCAGTACCACATTGCGGAGACGGCGGATTTTGTGGTAGACACCACCCAAGGCGGGACGATTTGAAATGGCTTCCGCGCCGCCGGCAAGACCAAGGTGCCATATAGCAAAGCGGAAGAACACCCCTTGAACCAAACAAAGCCGGACAGCTTGCGGGCTGTCCGGCTTTTGGTTTTGCTTGGTTTACAGGCTGTTACTTATTCTTGTACATATCCTGATAGTAGTTCTGGTAATCACCGCTGGTGACATGGTCCATCCACTCCTGATGGTTCAGGTACCAGTCAATGGTCAGCACGATGCCCTTTTCAAAGGGGGTCTCGGGGTACCAGCCCAGATCGTTCTTGATCTTGGTGGGGTCGATGCCATAGCGGCGGTCGTGGCCCAGACGGTCGGCCACATGCTTGATGAGATCCTCGCTGATGCCCTCGTCCTGCAGACGGTCGTGCAGCTGGTTGATGATGGTCTTGACGATGAAGATGTTGGGGCGCTCGTTGTGGCCGCCCACGTTGTACACCTCACCGATCTTGCCGCCGTTGGCTACCATGTCGATGGCCTTGCAGTGATCTTCCACATACAGCCAGTCGCGGATTTGCATACCGTCGCCGTAGATGGGCAGCTGCTTGTGGTGCTTGACGTTATTGATCATCAGGGGGATCAGCTTCTCCGGGAACTGGTAGGGGCCGTAGTTGTTGGAGCAGCGGGTGATGTTCACGGGCATGCCGTAGGTATCGTGGAATGCCATAACGAACATATCGGCGCTGGCCTTGGAGGAAGAATAGGGGCTGTGGGGGCACAGGGGGGTGGTCTCCATAAAGTAGCCGTCCGCACCCAGTGCGCCGTACACCTCATCGGTGGACACCTGCAGGTACTTCTTGCCCTCTTTCCAAGTCTTGGCATCGGCATCATACCATGCTTCCTTGGCGCGCTGCAGCAGGTTGACGGTGCCCATCACGTTGCTCTGCACAAAAATTTCGGGGTTCTTGATGGAGCGGTCCACGTGGCTCTCGGCGGCAAAGTTGATGACGTAATCGAAATCGTACTTCTGGAACAGGCCTTCCACCAGCTCCTTGTCGCAGATATCGCCCTGCACGAACACATGGCGGGGGTCGCCCTCCACATCCTTCAGGTTTTCCAGATTGCCGGCGTAGGTCAGCTTATCCAGATTGACCAGCAGGATCTCCGGGTATTTCTTGAGCATATAATGCACAAAGTTGGAGCCAATAAAACCGGCGCAGCCGGTGATCAGATAGGTTTTCATAGGTTCAATTTCCTCTTTTCAGTCTTTCATCCCGTTGTCGCCGTCCCAGTGGGCGAAGAAGCAGGCCAGAGCGTCCTTCCAGTCGCGCACATCGTTGCCCACGGTGCAGCGCAGCATCCGGTTGTCCAGTGCGCTCCACTTGGGGCGGTCGGCGCTTTCCGGGTGCTTTGCCTTGTATTCCTCGCTGGTGCAGGGTGCCACAGCGGCATCCACGCCGGACAGGCGGATGATCTCGGACGCAAAATCATACCACGAGCAGATGCCCTCGCCGGTGCAGTGATACAGGCCGTACTCGTGGGTCACGCACAGCTGCAGGATCTCGTGGGCCAGATCCACCGCGTTGGTGGGGTTGCCGCACTGGTCATTGACCACTTCCAGCTTGCCAAACTTCTTGCCTGCGTTCACGATGGTCTTGACGAAGTTCTTGCCGTAGTAGCTGTAGAGCCATGCGGTGCGCACGATGAAGTGACGGTGGCAGAACTGTTCCACGTACTTTTCGCCCATGAGCTTGGTGGAGCCGTAGGCGCTGATGGGGCCGGGAATGGTGGCTTCGTCCTGTGCAACGCCGCCGTTTTCACGGCCGGAGAACACATAATCGGTGGAGACGTGTACCAGTCGTGCACCGGTCTTTTCCGCTGCCTGTGCCAGATTGCGGGGGCCGAGGCGTTTGCCTTGAAGGCGGCGTCATGGTTCACCTCGCAGCCATCCACATTGGTGTAGGCAGCGCAGTTGATGATGACATCCGGGCGGTTGCGGCGGATGAACTCGTCCACCATTTTGTAGTTGGAGATATCCAGATCCGGCAGGTCCACGGCGATCACCGTGGCATTGAGCAGCTTTTCGGGGATGGGGCCGATCTCGCTGCGGCCTTCGCGCAGCTGCTTGAGGATCTCGGTGCCCAGCTGACCCTTGCAGCCGGTAACAATGATTTTCATATGGGTATGCCTCTCTTTTGCTTAATAGCGCAGCTTGCCGTCTGCAACGTTCTTCAGGTGCTGGCCGTAAGGACTCTTGCCGTAGCGCTCAGCGCTTTCCAGCAGGGTGTCGCGGTCGATCCAGCCGTACTTGAAGGCGATCTCTTCCGGCGCACTGATCTTGATGCCCTGGCGCTTCTCGATCATGCGCACAAAATCGGCTGCTTCCACCAGACTGTCCATGGTGCCGGTGTCCAGCCATGCAAAACCGCGGCCCAGCAGCTGAACATCCAGCTCGTCCTTCTTCAGATACATGTCGTTCAGGGTGGTGATCTCCAGCTCGCCGCGGGCAGAGGGCTTGACCTGCTTTGCCATCTTCACGACCTCTTTGTTATAGAAGTACAGGCCGGTGATGGCGTAGTTGGACTTGGGATGCTGCGGCTTTTCCTCCACGCTGAGCACCTTGCCGTCCTTGTCGAACTCCACGATGCCAAAGCGTTCCGGGTCCTGCACATAGTAGCCAAACACGGTGCAGCGGCCTTTGTTTTCCGCATTGGCGGCGGCGGTCTTGAGGATCTTGGAGAAGCCGTTGCCGTAGAAGATGTTATCGCCCAGGATCATGGCGCAGCAGTCGTCGCCAATGAACTCTTCGCCCAGAATGAAGGCCTGTGCCAGACCGTCCGGAGAGGGCTGAACTTTATACTGCAGATGGATGCCGTACTGGCTGCCATCACCCAGCAGCGCCTCAAAGCGAGGCGTATCGGTCGGGGTGGAGATGATCAGGATGTCCTGAATGCCTGCCAGCATCAGCGTGGACAGGGGGTAATAGATCATCGGCTTGTCGTAGACCGGCAGCAGCTGCTTGCTGGTGACCATAGTCAGCGGGTAAAGCCGGGTGCGCACCGCCGGCAAGAATGATACCTTT
>ENA-OQAX01000187-OQAX01000187.1-human-gut-metagenome-genome-assembly--contig:-NODE-187-length-14469-cov-2.210989_pt1 | contig 14469 bp, 22 predicted proteins | sample MGYA00242741_ERZ504539 | MGnify/ENA primary metagenome ERZ504539 (study PRJEB26092, sample SAMD00036277) | human gut metagenome | host: Homo sapiens | study: EMG produced TPA metagenomics assembly of... | reverse complement strand
TGTTTATGCCTGCTGTTTTCCATGAAAATCTGTTCGATGATTTCTTTGATCCGTTCTGGAACGACGGTGCGCTGGAGCGTGCAATGAATCGTGAAGAGCGTGAGACCTTCGGCAAGCGCGGCGCAAACATGATGAAAACCGATGTGAAGCAGACCGCCGATGGCAACTATGATGTGGCTGTTGACCTGCCCGGCTGCAAGAAGGAAGACGTTCAGATGGAGCTGAGCGACGGCTACCTGACCATTCAGGCCGTCCGCAGCCACTCCAGTGACGAGAAGGACAACGATGGCCGTTACCTGCGCCGTGAGACCTTCTCCGGTACCTGTGCCCGCAGCTTCTATGTGGGTGATGCCGTGAAGAAGGAGGACATCCACGCAAAGTTCGAGGATGGCATCCTGCACATCGTGCTGCCCGCACCGCAGCAGCAGAAGGCTCTGCCTGCGAATCCCAATCTCATTGAAATCGAGTAACGTTTGTGCATCGGTGTGAGGAACACCGGCGCATAGAACCAACCCCCGGAGAACCGTAAGAAGCTCTTCGGGGGTTTTTGTATTCTGACATCTTTTCGGAAGTGAAAAAGCGTGGTACCCACAACACCGACACGCAAGAGGGCGCAGCAGTCAATCTTTTTGAAACCGCCGTCAAACACGCATAAAAGCGAAAAGAACCCGCTTTCAACATCAAATTGAAGTGAAAGCGGGTTCTTTTATTGAAGTGACACCAAGTTGTCACAAAATCACAGCTTTAGAAGGCCTGTGCATCATATTTATAGCGATATTTCGCCGTAAATTCGTTTCTGCTTGATGGGGTGAATTATTTCCGACTTGTCAGCCGGTTGAGCAGCATCACAGCCAGGACAATGACACCAATGACGAGAAGAATGCCGACCATGCCGATGAGCATCATGGGCAGGGTGGTCATCCACGAAGAAAGATGAAGCATAAGTGTACCTCCGTTAAGCCATCAGGGTCAGAATCAGGCCGCCTGCAATGACGGATGCGATCTGCCCCGAAACGTTGACGCTGATGGAGTACATCAGCAGGAAATTCTGGTTATCTTCTTCCAATCCCATCTTGTTGACCACACGGCCGCTCATGGGGAAGGCGGAGATGCCGGCTGCACCGATCATCGGGTTCAGTTTTTTGCCTTCGGGCAGGAACAGGTTCAGCAGCTTTGCAAACAGCACGCCGCCTGCGGTATCAAAAACGAAGGCTACCAGACCCAGTGCAAGGATGAGCAGGGTATCGGGCCGGACAAACTTGTCAGCGGTCATCTGTCCGGCCACGGTCAGGCCCAGCACGATGGTGATGAGGTTGCCAGCACATTCTGCGCGGTTTCGCTGAGGGCGTTCAGTACGCCGCACTCCCGCAGCAGGTTGCCGAACATCAGAAAACCAACTAGAGCTACACTGGCAGGAGCTACCATACCGGCAATGATGGTTACAACAATGGGGAACAGAATCTTCGTCAGCTGGCTGACATTGCCCTTTTCATAGGGCATCCGGATGCGGCGGTCCTTCTGGGTGGTCAGCAGTTTAATGACCGGCGGCTGCACGATGGGCACCAGAGCCATGTAACTATACGCTGCCACCATGATGGCACCAAGGTACTGGGAGTTGAGGGTGTTAGCTACAAAAATGGCGGTGGGACCGTCCGCTGCACCAATGACAGCGATGGAAGCAGCATCCTTCAAATCAAAGAAGAAGCCTGCCAGAAACAGGGTGAAGAAAATACCAAACTGCGCTGCGGCACCAAAGAGCATGAGCACGGTTTTTCCAGCAGGGGGCCAAAGTCGATCATAGCACCAATGCCGATGAAAAGCAGCAGGGGAAACAGCTCGTTGGACATGCCTGCTTCAAACAGGGCAGAAATGGGGCCTACGGTATCGCCCTGCGTGATGGCACCGGACAGCGGCAGATTGACCAGAATGGCACCAAAGCCCATGGGTAAAAGCAGGCTCGGCTCCATTTTTCTGGCGATGGCAAGGTAGATGAGCAATGCACCAATGCCCCACATCACCACCATCTGCCAAGTCAGGTTTCCAAAATTGGAAAACAGACTTGCGAATGTGTTCAGAAAAGTTCATAGTTTTCTTGCCTCCTATTGTGCTCCGGTACGGTGACAAGAAAAAGAGACTCCTGCCACAGCACCTTGTCTGTGACAAAAGTCTCAAGCGAACACATGACATCGGGCATTTCTGCGTGATGACGCTGCCATGCAGCAGTCTCCCGAAGAATAAGCCGGAACACTGCCCTTTACTCCCTTTTATCAGATGTATTAAAACAGAATATGGGAAAACTGTCAAGAAAAATACAGAAATCTTTTCTGTATCTTATGAGGGTCCTTCCGCTGTGGTTCGCGCAAGCTGATTACGGCAAAGCATTTCTGGAAGCCCATCGAGAGAAAATCACTCTGCACAAGGCGCCCCGGAGAGCTGCGATAAGCTCCGGGCCGATTTTTGTTTTCCGACATCTTTCCGACAGTGGGAAAGCGTGGTAGAATAGGAGCAAAGCTGATATATGATCAACAGGAGGGGGAAAATCAAGGATGGAAACAGGTCTAGTAATCGCAGGCGGATGCCTTTGGGGCGTACAGCATTTTTTTGACACAGTGCCTGGTGTACAGATGACTGAAGCCGGCAGAGCCAACGGAACAACGAGTTCTCTGGATGGCCCATACGATGGATATGCAGAATGCGTAAAAGTGGTCTATGATGAGAAAAACACAAGCATTTCAGAACTGATGGCACACCTGTTTGAGATCATCGACCCCTACAGCCTGAACAAACAGGGCGTGGACGTTGGAAAAAAAGTACCGGACAGGGCTGTACAGTACAGATCCCAGACATCTGGAAGAAGCAAGAGCTTTTATAAACGGCCGGGAGGACCGGGACAAGATCATGCTGGAAGTGCTGCCGCTGACAAATTATGTCCGGAGCGCTGAGGAGCATCAGCACCATCTGGAACGGCACCCTGAAGACTGCAGTTACTGCCATATCCCGGATGCTGTCCTGAACAGATACAGAAATCAGTAAATATGCGATCCTACCATTGCAGTAACACCAATGGAAAGTATCAGGAGCAGGAGAGTGCTCCGCTGGTGCGGGAATTTCTGGCGGATACCGGCATGACGGCGGCGCAGATCGAACGGGTGGCCTATCTGGTGGGGCACCACTGATGGTTCTGGATGTGGCGTTTGGCTGAGAGAGCGAAACGGCTTCTCAATGGTAAAATAACGGAAAACACCCCTGTGAGTTTTTTTAAACTCACAGGGGTGTTTTTAGGCGTTGGGGTCGGTCAGCACAAAGGTCAGCTCGGCGGTGGCGGCGCACTTGCCGTCCACCCACGCCGAGGCTTTGCCCACGCCCACCGGGCCGTGCTGTTCTACCAGTTCACAGTGCAGGGTGAGCACATCGCCGGGGGTGACCTGCTTGCGGAAGCGGGCATTCTTGATGCCGCCGAAGAGGGCCAGTTTGCCCTTGTTCTCCGGCAGGCTGAGCGCCGCAACGGCACCGGTCTGGGCCAGTGCTTCCAGAATGAGCACTCCCGGCATCACCGGCTGGCCGGGAAAATGTCCGCAGAAAAATTCCTCATTGCGGCTCACGCACTTGCGGCCGATGGCCCACTGGCCCGGCTCATAGTCCAGAATGCGGTCCACAAGGGCAAAGGGATAGCGGTGCGGCAGAAGCGCCGCGATCTCCTCACTGTTCAGGGCGTTTGCGTCTGCACGCACGGTGCGGGGTTCTGCCATGGGTCAGCCCTCCCATCTGCGCAGGGCGATGCAGGCGTTGTGCCCGCCAAAGCCCAGACTGTTGCTCAGTGCGTAGGTCATGGCCTGCGCACGGCCAGTGTTCGGCACATAGTCCAGATCACATTCGGGATCGGGCTGCTCATAGTGGATGGTGGGCGGCGCAAACTGGTCATGCAGGGCCAGCGCTGTAAATACGGCTTCAATGCCGCCCGCACCGCCCAGCAGATGGCCGGTCATGCTCTTGGTGCTCACCACAGTCAGCTGCTTTGCGTGTTCGCCGAACACCGCATGGATGGCGGCGGTCTCGCAGGCATCGTTCATGTGGGTGCCGGTGCCGTGGGCGTTGATGTGGTCCACCTGCTCCGGTGCGATGCCTGCATCCGCCAGCGTCAGCGCCATGCAGTCGATGGCACCTGCGCCGCCGGGGGCGGGGGCGGTGAAGTGGTAGGCATCGCAGTTGGCACCGTAGCCCACCACCTCGGCGTAGATGTGCGCACCGCGGGCACGGGCATGTTCCAGCTCTTCCAGCACCAGCACACCGCTGCCTTCGCCCATCACGAAGCCGCCGCGCCGTGCGTCAAAGGGCAGGCTGGCTGCATCCGGATCGGTCGCGGTGGAAAGCGCTTTCATGCTGGTAAAGCCGCCGATGCCCAGAGGGCTGATGCAGCTCTCTGCACCGCCGCAGACCATGGCGGTCTCGTAGCCGTCACGGATGCGGTGGAAAGCATCGCCTACGGCATTGGTGCCGCCGGCGCAGGCCTCACCGGGCAGGTGCACATTCCCTTCAGACCAAAGCGGATGGCCACCTGTGCCGCTGCCATGTTGGCAATGGACATGGGCACGAAATAGGGGCTTACCTTTTCCATGCCCTTCTCTTCACCACGGGTGTGCTGCTCCTCAATGGTGGGCAGACCGCCGATGCCGCTGGAAAGGATGACACCGATCTGTTTGGCTTCTACTTCGGTGTCCAGACCGCTGTCTGCAACTGCTTCAGCGGCGGCAGCAAGGGCCAGAACGGTAAAGCGGGCCATCTTGCGGGCTTCCTTTTTGTCCACGATGGTTTCCGGGTCAAAGCCCTTCACCTCGCCTGCCAGCTTACATTTAAAATCGGTGGTATCGAACTGGGTAATGGGGCCGATGCCGCATTTGCCCGCTTTGGCAGCGGCCCAGCTGTCGGCGGTGTTGTTGCCCAGCGGGTTCACGGTGCCAAGGCCGGTGATCACGACTCTGCGTTTTTCCCATGAGAGTTTTCTCCTTTTACATTGCCATGCCGCCGTCTGCACAGACACCTGCCCGGTGAGATAGCTGCTTTGTTCTGCGGCAAAAAATGCCACTGCATTTGCCACATCCTCCGGCTTTCCTGCGCGGCCTGCGGGGATGCCCTTTGCCATTTCGGCACGGACGGCTTCTGGCAGGGCGGCGGTCATGTCGGTCTCGATAAAGCCCGGCGCGACCGCATTCACGGTCACATTGCGGCTTGCCAGCTCGCGGGCAAGGCTTTTGGTCAGGCCGATCAGGCCCGCCTTGCTGGCGGCGTAATTGGTCTGGCCGGCGTTGCCCCGCAGGGCCACCACACTGGAAAGGTTCACGATGCGGCCCCAGCGCTGGCGCACCATGCGGCGGGCGGCTTCCTTGCAGCAGAGGAACGCACCCTTAAGGTTTGCGTTCAGCACTGCATCGAAGTCCTCTTCGCTCATGCGCAGGATCAGATTATCGCGGGTAATGCCCGCGTTGTTCACAAGGATATCCACCCGGCCAAAGGCGTTCACCGCCTGTTCAAAGAGTGCTTTGCAGCCCTCGGCAGTGGAAACATCGGCCTGCACAGCCACGGCATTTGCATTTTCGGCCTTGCACAGAGCCACCGTCTCGGCAGCTGCAGCTTCGCGTGGCAGTAATTCACCACGACATTGCAGCCCTGCTTTGCCAGCTGGATGCACACAGCCCGGCCAATGCCCCGGCTTCCGCCAGTAACAACGGCGGTGCGGATGATCGTTTCTTCGCTCATAGCTCTTCCTTCCATGCTGTCAGTGCGGCGTTCAGCTGCTCCGGGGTCTCCACCGAAGCGCAGACCACGCCGGGCAGGGTCTTTTTCACAAAGCCAGCCAGAGCACTGCCCGGGCCAACTTCCAGAATATGGTCTACGCCCAGCTCACCGAGGCGGTGGAGCGTATCTTCCATGTAAACGCTGCTCTGCACCTGCTTCACGAGCAGGGCGGGGATGCTGTCCTGCTCAGCTTTTTCACGGCCAAGGCAGTTGAACAGCACCGGCACCTGCATCTCGCCAAAGGACTCAGACGCAAAACGCTTTGCCAGTGCATCCCCGGCGGGGGCCATGAGACGGGTGTGGAACGGGCCGCTTACCTTGAGCGGGATGCAGCGGCGGGCACCGGCTTCTTTGGCCAGTGCGGCGGCTTTGTCCACAGCGGCTTTCTCGCCGCCGATGACCAGCTGACCCGGGCAGTTGTAGTTGCAGATCTGCACGCAGCCCAGCTCTGCCGCCTGCTCACAGCAGGCGGCAAGTGCCTGCCGGTCAAGGTTCAGCACGGCGGTCATGCCGCAGTCGATGCCCTTTGCAGCTTCGGCCATGGCTTTGCCGCGGTAAGCGGCCAGCTCGATGGCCTGCTTTGCGGTGAACACCCCGGCAGCTTCCAGCGCGGAGTATTCGCCCAGCGAAAGCCCGGCCACATAAGCGGGTTTCACGCCTGCTGGGCCAGCACTGCGGTCACGCCGCAGGCAAAGGCCACCATGCAGGGCTGGGTGTATTCGGTCTGATTCAAAAGGCCGTCCGGGTCCTCAAAGCAGACGCGGTGCAGGTCGAAGTCCAGCTCTGCACTGTCAAATGCCGCCCGGAACGCGGGAGAGCCTTCGTAAAATTCTTTGCCCATGCCGGGGTGCTGTGCCCCCTGACCGGCATATAAAACGGCAAGCTTCATTGATTTTGCCTCCATTCGGTCACAAGTTCATCCATCAGCTCCTGTACCGTGCGCATCCGATCCAGCCTGCCCACGTTGGCCCCGCAGAAGAACAGGCCCTCCTCCACATTGCCCTTTACGGCTTCGATGAGCGCGTGGGTGATGCAGTAGGGCACCTTGGCGGGGTCGCAGGTCTTCAGGCAGCGGGCACAGTGCCGGGGAGGGAAGCGGGTCCCCTCTGCCAGCGCCTGCACCAGCGGGGTGTTCAGTGCACGGCCCGGCATTCCCACCGGACTGTGGATGATCCGTACATCCTCGGGCCGGGCGTTCAGCAGAACGTCCTTGTAGCCCTGGGATGCGTCACACTCGTAGGTGGTGATAAAGCGGGTGGCAAGCTGTACGCCAGCAGCGCCCATTGCGGTAAAGTGGGCCATATCGGCACCGGTATACACGCCGCCTGCCACAAACACGGGGATGCTGTGGCCAAACTGTGCTTCAAAGGGCTTTACCTCGGCCAGCACCTCGGGCAGGATGGCGTCGAGGGTCTGGCATTTGCCTGCCAGCAGATCATCTTCGGCAAAGCCGAGGTGTCCGCCTGCCTTGCAGCCTTCGATCACCACAAAATCAGCGGTGCGGCCAAACTCTTTGGCCCAGCGGCGCAGGATGAGCTTTGCGGCTCTTCCGCTGGAAACGATGGGAGCGATGGCAACATCCGTTGTGCCCACGATGCCGGGCAGCTCCAGCGGCAGGCCCGCGCCGGACACCACCGCGTCCACGCCCGCTTCCACAGCGGTGCGGATCGCGGCCGCATAATCCTGCGTTGCCACCATGGCGTTGATGGCTACCATGCCCGCGCCCTTTGCGATCTGCTTTGCTTTTTTAATTTCCGCTGTCAGGGCACGGTGTTGGCGCTTGCCGGGTCGCGGGCAAAGTCCGGCTCCCGGTAGCCTGCATCGGCTGTGGAGATGCACCCCATGCCGCCGCAGGCTGCAACAGCACCGGCCAGCCCGCCAAGGGAAACGCCCACACCCATGCCGCCCTGTAGGATGGGCACAGACAGGGTCTTTCTGCCGAGGGTCAGCATTCGGTGCTCAGCGCGGCAATGCGCTGCCTCCCGCCGTTCCACAGGTCTGCAAGAATATCCGCCACCGGGCGCACCTCGTGCAGCATGCCTGCCACCTGACCGGCCATCAGCTTCCGGTGGTGGTGTCGCCCTCAAACACGGCGCGGCGCAGGCTGCCAAGGGTGTACTTTTCCAGCTCCATCTTGTCGGCACCGGCGTTTTCCTGCCGGACATATTCGCGGCTCATGCGGTTTTTCAGCACTCGCACCGGCGCACCCACGCTTCGGCCGGTCACGATGGTATCGCTGTCCTTGGCCTTGAGCAGGGCGGCTTTGTAGTTTTCATGGATGGGGCACTCCTCGCTCACCAGCAGGCAGGTGCCTACCTGCACGCCGCAGGCACCCAGAGCCAGAGCTGCTGCCAGCTGGCGGCCATCGGCGATGCCGCCAGCCGCAATGACCGGAATGCTGACGGCATCCACCACCTGCGGCACCAGCGCCATGGTAGCCATTTCGCCCACATGGCCGCCGCTCTCGGTGCCCTCAGCAATGACAGCATCGATGCCCAGCGGCTCCAGATGCTTTGCCAGCACGGCGGCGGCGACAACCGGGATCACCTTGATGCCTGCCGCTTTCCACGCGGGGATATATTTGCCCGGGTTGCCTGCACCGGTGGTCACAACGGGCACGCCCTCTTCCACCACGATCTTGGCAAACTCATCTGCCTGCGGATGCATGAGCATGATGTTCACGCCGAAAGGCTTGTCGGTCAGCTCTTTGCAGCGGCGGATGTTCTGGCGCAGGGTGTCGGCGTTCATGCCGCCCGCACCAATGATGCCCAGCGCACCCGCGTGGAGCAGGCGGCGGCAAACTCGCCGGTGGCAATGTTGGCCATGCCGCCCTGAATGATGGGGTATTTTTGTGCCTAGATTTACATTTAAAAGTTTCATTGAAAACCCTCTCAGTCAATGCCTTCCGGCATTGACATGCTCCCCCGAGGGGGGAGCTTTTTTCTGCTTTTCTGTCAGCTGGACCTTCTCTTGGAAGGCACACTGACCCTACCCGCCCCATAAAGCTCCCCCTTCGGGGGAGCTGGCGCATCAGCGCCTGAGAGGTCGTATTCCACGATCATGCCGCCCCATGTCAGGCGCCGCCAAAGCCGATGCAGGCCAGAAGCTGGCCCGGCTGCAGCTGCCCGTTCTCGGCAAGCTCGTTCAGGGCTACCGGGATGCTGGCGGCGCTGGTGTTGCCGTGGCGGTCCATGTTCTTGTAGAACTTTGCCGGGTCGGCCTTCAGCGCCCGCACGCAGTGGTCGATGATGCGGCTGTTGGCCTGATGGCAGACCACCCACTCAAGATCATCGAGGGTCAGCTGTGTTTCATCCAGCACAGTGTGCAGGCACTTGGGCAGGGCATCCACTGCAAAGCGGAATACGGCCTTGCCGTCCATGGTGATGGGCGCAGAACCTGTGCGGTTCGGCCCGCCCGCATGGAGAACATCGCTGCCGCGCGCGCCCAGCGTCAGAGCAAAGGGAGTGTCCGACAGCTGAAAAATGGCAGCACCGGCTCCATCCCCAAACAGTACACAGGTGGAGCGGTCGGCGGGGTCCATCAGGCGGGAAAGGGCTTCGCACCCAATGACGAGGGCATACTGTCCACCCAAAGTTGTCAGCAGTCCCCGCGCCACGGCTATGCCGTAGAGGAAGCCGGAACAGGCCGCGTTGACATCCAGCGCAGGCCGGTCCTCGGGAAGGCCCAGCGCCGCCTGCACCTGACAGGCTACACTGGGGGTCGCGTCTGGGGCGGACAGGGTGGCACAGATGCAGCACCCGATCTGCGCAGGGGCAAGGCCGCTGCGGGCCAAAGCCTGCTTTGCGGCGGAAATGGCCAGCGTGGCGGCAGATTCATCCTCCGTGCACCAGTGCCGGGTGCGGATGCCGGTGCGGCTGGTGATCCACTCGTCACTGGTATCCACCATGCGGCTCAGATCTTCGTTGGTGACCGTTCGGCCGGGGATGGCCCCGCCGGTGGCGATCAGCTGTAAACCACTCATGCGTTCCTCGTTTCTCCGATCTGGCGGTATTTTTTATAGCGCTGGTCGGCCAGCTGGCGGCCGCTCATGCGGCACAGCTCTTTCAGGTGCACCCGCAAAGCAACATCCAACTGTTCAAACAAGGCTGCGTGGCTGCGCTGTGCGCCGCCCAACGGTTCCGGGATCACCTGCTCCACGATGCCATCGCTGTACAGATCCTGCGCGGTCAGCTTCATCATCTCGCAGGCTTCGCCACTGCGGGAAGCATCCTTCCATAGAATGCTGGCAAAGCCTCGGGGCTGAGCACCGAGTAAACGGCATTTTCCAGCATGAGGATGTGGTTTGCCACACCCAGTGCCAGCGCACCGCCGGAAGAGCCTTCGCCGGTGACAACGGCAATGACCGGCACGGTCAGGCCACTCATTTCCATCAGGTTGCGTGCAATGGCTTCGCCCTGACCGCGTTCCTCGGCATCCTTGCCGGGGTAAGCGCCCGGCGTGTCAATGAAGGTGATGATGGGCCGGCCAAACTTTTCGGCCTGCTTCATCAGGCGCAGGGCCTTGCGGTAGCCCTCCGGCCCCGGCATACCAAAGTTACAGGCCAGATTTTCTTCCAGTGTGCTGCCCTTGCGGTGGCCGATGACCGTCACCGGCAATCCGTGAAAACGGGCGATGCCGCCCAGAATGGCAGGGTCTTCCTTGCACTGACGGTCGCCGCGCTGCTCAAAGAAGTCGGTGAACAGGGCAGAAACAGTCTCATCAATGTGGGGGCGCTCCGGGTGCCGGGCCAGAAACACCCGATCCTCGGCGGTCAGCGGGCCGCAGGTGCGCAGGATCTCGTCCTCTTCCACAGCCAGCTCTGCCAGCTCGGAGGCATGGGCCGTGATGGCATCCATCTCGTTGCCGCTGCCTTTCAGCGCGGCGATCTGGGCATCCAGCGGAGCCAGCTGCTCTAAAATTTCCTTGATCATTCGTGTTTTCCTCCTGCATGGAGCTGCAAGACCTGGATCAGGGTATCCCGCAGCTGGCTGCGGGGCACCACCTGATCCACAAAGCCGTGCTCCATCTGGAACTCGCTGCGCTGGAATCCGGCAGGCAGCTTTTCGCCAATGGTCTGCTCAATGACCCGCGGACCTGCAAAGCCGATCAGCGCGCCAGGCTCTGCCAGCATGATGTCGCCAAGGCTTGCAAAGCTGGCCGTCACACCGCCGTGGTGGGGGTGGGTGAGCACACTGATGTACAACCCGCCCTTTGCCGAAAAGCGCTGGATGGCGGCACTGGTCTTTGCCATCTGCATCAGGCTGAAAATGCCCTCCTGCATCCGCGCGCCGCCGCTGGCCGAAAAAATAACCAGCGGCAGGTGCTTTGCGGCGGCGTACTCGATGGCGCGGGTGATCTTGTCGCCCACGGCAGTGCTCATGCTGCCCATGAAAAAGCGGCTGTCCAGCACGGCAGCCACGCAGGCCACCCCGCCGATGCGGCCGGTGGCCGTTACAGCGGCTTCGCGCAGGCCGGTCTTGTTCTGGGCGGCGGCAAGCTTTCACGGTAGCCCGGAAATGCAGCACATCCTGCGGAGCAAGGTCGGCATCCAGTTCCCGGAAGCTGCCGTGGTCCAGCACCAGACTGAGCCGGTAGTACCCGCCAATGGGCATGTGGTAGCCGCAGTTGGGGCAGACGTAAAGGCTTCTTGCCCACAGGTGCGTGCGGCGCGGCGGCCGCACTGCTTGCACTCCACAAACTGCTGCTCGTGCCAGACGGCACCGGCATCCCGCTTGCCTTCAGCTGGAAGGTGCGCTCCCGCATTCGGCCGGGGAAAAGATCTCGGATATCGTTCATTGCTTTTTGCCTCAGATATGTGCGGTGATGTAGTTGTAGATATCGCCCACGGTCTTGAGCTTTGCCAGCTCTTCGTCCGGGATGGACACGCCGCAGGCATCTTCCAGAGCCATGTTCAGCTCCACGGCATCCAGACTGTCGGCCTCCAGATCCTCGGTCAGGCTGGCCTCCATGGTCACCTTGTCCTCGTCGCAGTTCAGGGTATCAACAACGATCTTCTTCATTTCTTCAAACGTCATGGTAGTAGTCTCCTTTGATTTGTTTTGAATATCTAAATTTTTTTGAAGTTTCTTGCGAACACGACCATTATAGCCGAATCGTTGGATAAGTCAAGAATAATAGTTAAAATATTTTATCTTTTACAATTCTGACACAGTTTTCTTCCTTTTATATATTGTCCTCTTTTACGCCGGTGTGCAGTGTGGTATACTTGACCCAGCAGTCTGAGAACAGTGTTTCCCTGTGAGGGAAAGGAGCCTTCCGATGATTACGATTTCAGAGCGCAGAGAGCATGAATCTGCAAAAAGTTTTGTTCTGCGGGTATTGATCGATAATATTATCAATACGTCTGGAGCCGGGTGAAAAAACTGAACGAGCCGGAATTGTGCGAACAGCTGGGGGTGAGCCGCACCCCCTTCCGGGAAGCAGAGCTGGAGCTGGCGCAGCGGCGGCTCATTGAGATCCGGCCCAAGATCGGCACCTATGTTTCTCTCATCGATGCAGAGCTGGTGGAAGAAGTGCGCCATCTGCGCGCTGTGCTGGAAGCAGAGATCGCCCGCATGGCGTGCGAAAAGCTGACCCCGGCGGATATCGACCAGCTGTGGGAGAACGTGGCGCTCTGGCGCATGTACATTGAGCGTGCACAGGAAGAAAAGATCTTTGAGCTGGACAAGGGGTTCCACCGGCTGCTTTATGTGCAGTGCGGCTGCCCGTACTGGTACGATCTGGTGGAAAATCTGGCTCCGCATTTTGACCGCACCACCATCCTCAGCTTCCGCTGCAGGCCCGCAAAAACGATCTACGAAGATCACGTCAGCCTGCTGAAAGCCATTGAACAGAAGGATGCGGCGGCAGCACACCGCATTGCCGGGCAGCATATGCAGCGCTACACGGAGAACCTTTCTGCGATCCGGGAAGCATTCCCACACTATTTCAAAGCCTGAAACAACTGTATCACGTTCAGAAATGCCGTATCTATGCCAAAAGATGCGGCATTTTTTTTGTGCAGTTTTTTGCCGGAAACGGCTTGACAGAAATTATGAAATGTTATATATTTTAGTCAATAGAATATATAACATAAAGCCGGATCTCTAAATCAGGAAGAAAGGTGGATACCATGAAAAAACAATACGATGTGGTCATCATCGGTGCGGGTGTCGTGGGCAGCGCCATTGCACGCGAACTCTCACGCTACAAATTGAGCATTGCAGTGCTGGAAAAAAATCTGGATGTTTGCAACGAGACCAGCGGCCGCAACTCCGCGGTGGTGCACGGCGGCTTTGCCAACCCCATTGGCAGCCTGAAAGCGAAGTGCTGCGTAGAAGGCAACAAGATCATGGGCCAGCTGGCCGAAGAGCTGAACTTCCCGTTCAAGCGTTGCGGCAAGGTGCTGGTGGGCAATACCCCCGAGGACATGGAGCAGCTGGAGCGCACCATGAAGCAGGGCGCTGTCAACGGCTGCACCGGCCTTGAGATGATCGACGAGGCAAAGCTGCACGATCTGGTGCCCGCCGTGGTGGGCAAGTTTGCCATGTGGTCCAAAAACAGCGGCATCATGGACCCGTTCCTGTACACGGTGGCTCTGGCCGAGAACGCACACGCCAACGGCGTGGACTTCTTCTTTGACCACAAGGTAGAGGCTATCACCCGGGAAAATGAGCTGTACTACCTGCATACTGCCCATGGCGATTTCTGCACCCGCTGGGTGGTCAACGCCGCTGGTCTGGGCGCAAAGCGGATCTCCGACCTGCTGGGCCTGACCGGCTACCGTGTCATCGGCTCCCGCAGCAACTACATCATCCTGCACAAGCGCATGGGCAAGCTGCTGCCCATGCCGGTGTACCCGGTGCCCAGCAACACCTATATGGGCATCCACATCACCCCCACCGTGGACGGCAACGTGACTGTTGGCCCGGACGCGGAGAACACCGATGTGCTGGACGACTACAGCGTGCCGCAGGCCAACATGGACAGTCTGGCCGTGGAGGGCGCAAAGCTGTGGCCCCACATCTTTAAAAAGGATCAGATCCGCACCTTCGCCGGCATCCAGCCCAAGTGGGTGGATGAAAACGGTGCCATTCAGGACTGGAAGGTGGAGATCCGGGACGACGTGGCACCCAATGCCGTCAACCTCGTGGGCATTGAATCCCCGGGCCTGACCGGCAGCGTGCCGCTGGCCCGCTACGTCATCGGCCTGATGCAGGAGCGCGAAAAGTTTGAGGAAAACCCAGACTTTGACCCGCACCACAAGGGCATCGTCAAGTTTGCCGAGTGCACGCCGGAACAGCAGGCAGAGCTCATCGCGCAGGACCCCGATTACGGCGAGATGATCTGCAGCTGTGAGGAAGTGACCAAGGCCGAGATCCTGCAGGCCATCCACAACCCGCTGGGCGTTTCCACCATACCGGCATCAAGTACCGCACCCGCGCCATGATGGGCGGCTGTCAAGCGGATAGGGCTTTTTCAAAGCCATCGCTGCCGGGGGCTTGTCCGGGTCGATGCCAAAGTCATAGGCCAGCTTCTTTGCGGCCTCGTAGCTGCTCAGGCCGAACAGCCGCGCCACAAATCGATCACTCCCCGGTAGCCCCGCAGGCCAAAGCCAAAGAGAAATAATACCCTAGTTCCAGTTCATGCTTGGATGCCTGGGTCACCGGTCGAAGG
>ENA-OQAX01000186-OQAX01000186.1-human-gut-metagenome-genome-assembly--contig:-NODE-186-length-14488-cov-1.811503_pt1 | contig 14488 bp, 28 predicted proteins | sample MGYA00242741_ERZ504539 | MGnify/ENA primary metagenome ERZ504539 (study PRJEB26092, sample SAMD00036277) | human gut metagenome | host: Homo sapiens | study: EMG produced TPA metagenomics assembly of... | reverse complement strand
TAACGAAATTGGATGTTTGACAAAACTTCTGTGACATTCTTCTGTTTTTTTGCCTCTGGAAAATCTGAATTTTCGTCAGGTATCTTTTCTGTCCAGATATCTGTAACCTGATATCAGCATCACCAACAGATCCAGCACAAGACAACAGATGACAAAAAAGTCTGTATTTTTCTTTTTGTTCATTGTTTATGCACATCCTTTCATTCTGTATTTTATGAAATTCTGTAACTGTGAAATTGCCATAAAACACTTCCCATCACAGCAAATCCGAAAGGTACAAAAATAAGAGAGAACAATCCGTCACAAAGATTATCCTCTCTTAGTATGTGGTCAATTATTTTATTTAAATCTTGTATTTTTTTGTTTCTGTGCCAATTCTTTCATCTCTTTCGCATTCTCAAGAACTGCAGGTGTAATTTCTGCACCACCTAACAGTCTTGCCAGTTCGCGGATGGAATCATGTTCTTTAAGCACATGAATCTGGGTAATAGTCTCAGTTCCCTGCAGATGTTTTTCAATTTCAAAATGACTGTCTGCCATAGCTGCAATCTGCGGCAGATGCGTGATGCAGAGTACCTGATGATGCTGTCCGATCACTGCCATCTTTTCAGAGACTTTTCTGTGCAGTTCTTCCACTGATACCAGTATCGATCTCATCGAAGATCAATGTCTCAATCTCATCTCTGTCTGCAAGGATTGCCTTTAATGCAAGCATGATTCGAGACAACTCACCGCCGGATACGATCTGTCCCAGTGGCTTCAGAGTTTCTCCGGGATTTGTAGAAATGAGATACTGGATATCATCGGTTCCATTATCTGTGTAGTTTTTCTTTTTTCCGGAAATCAATGGCAAAATTCACATCCAGGAAATTTAAATCCTTCAATCCCTGAATAATCTTCTGCTCAAGCTGTTTACTGTATTCTTTACGGATTTCTGCTAATTCATCCGACTTTTTCTCAAGAATATTTTCCAGTTCTCTGAGACGCTCCTTTAATTCCTGTAAATTTTCTTCATATTTATGTAATTTTTCCAGTTTTTCTTCCTGAAGTTTGCGATATGTGAAAATTTCCTCAATGGTACGTCCATATTTTGCCTTCAGTCCATTGATCAGATCCAGTCTTCTCTCTGTCTCATAAAACTCTCCTTCATCAAAGGTCAGCTCGTCCAGATAAGCGGATAATTCTCTGTTAAAATCATTCAGAAGACCGTCTACAGAAGTAAGTGTCTCTGCAAGAGGTGTAAGCTCCGGATCATACTGTGTTACATGAGAGAATTCCTTTAATGCCTCTCCGACAGTCTCTCCGGCGCCTTCCTTGCTTTCATAGCCTGTGAGATTATGTACAAGCTGCAGGGAGTCAACGATGAGTTTTGCATTGCTCATTTTTCTGTACCGGGCTTCCAGTTCCTCATCCTCTCCCGGCTGCAGATTTGCTTTCTCGATTTCTTTGATCTCAAACTCCAGAAAAGCCAGCTCACGATTCCTCTGCTCCTCATTCATATTCATGGAACCAAGTTCTGTTTTGCATTTGCTGTATTCTTTGTATGCCAGAGATACTTTCTCCTTTGCAGGAGGATTTTTTTCTTTTCCATATGCATCCAGGATTGCAAGCTGCTTATCCTGATACAGAAGTGCTGATGCTCGTGCTGTCCATAGGATATCCAAAAGGCATGCAGCAGCGGCCTTCATCTGACCTACAGTACTTGTCTCTCCATTAATCTTGTTGATGCTTCTTCCATCCATGATTTTTCTGGACAGAAGTACCTGTCCATCTTCCGGACAGATATCCAGTGCTTTCAGTGTCTCCAACGCTTTCTCGTTTTCTACCTGAAAAAGCAGCTCCACAAGTGCATAGGATGCATTTTCCCTTATCATATTTTTAGAAGTTTTTGCACCCAGGATCAGCTGCATAGACCCCAGAAGGATAGATTTACCTGCTCCGGTCTCACCGGTCAGGATATTCAGTCCGGGACCAAATTCCACTTCTATTTCTTCTATCAGTGCAAGATTTTTCACATGCAGATGAGCTAACATTTATTGCCTCCATAATCAAGTCATTTGTAATGTTAAAAGTTCAGGATCGTAACTGCAAAGGTATTGAGCAGTTACTCGTGGGATCACTTATTCAATCTGACAAAAACTTCTCAGTTTCTCTGCTGCTCCCAGTGCCATGTCTGCAGTCTTTGCAGCACACATAATAGTGTCATCACCTGCAATACATCCCAGTATTTCCGGCCATTTCAACGCATCCAGGGCTGCTGCCACGCCCATGGCCATTCCGGAAACGGTTTTGATCACAATGATATTCTGTCCCACATCAATAGAAAGCAGGGTATCTTCCAGTACTCTTGTATATTTTTCTCCAAGACTTCCTGATTCATTATTAATAATTGCATAACGAGACTTTCCGTCCTTTCCTGCCACTTTTGTCAGCTTGAGAGCACGAATATCTCTGGATACAGTCGCCTGTGTCACCTTAAATCCTGCCTCATTAAGTCTGGAGGCCAGCTCTTCCTGTGTATCAATATCATACTGATGAATCAGTTCAATAATTTTTCTCATGTCTCGCAACTTTCACCTTATTTCCTCCTGCTGATCAGCTGTCTCTCATCTTCCGGCGCAATACCTCAACAAAACTTAAATGGTTCAGCTTCAGAATCTTTGTCTTTACATCTGCCTGCCGGATCTGAATACAGTCACCGGTGACCATGGGGATAAATGTATCTCCGTCAAAAGATGCGATTCCCTTTTCACAGTCACAGTGTCTTCCTTTTCCTATCTCTACAGTGATCACATCCTGCGCAGGAAAAATAATGCTTCTTGTATTCAGTGTGTGTGGTGCTATGGGAGTCATGATCGTCATGGCGGCATTGGGCGATACAATAGGTCCTCCCGCTGACAGACTGTATCCGGTAGATCCGGTAGGTGTTGAAATAATAATTCCATCAGCATTATAAGAGTTAAGATAAACATCATTTACATAATTCTTAAACCGGACCACGCGGAGATGACCGTCTCTGCCGATCACAATGTCATTCAATGCAATATCTTGTCCGATCAGTTTTCTGCCACGGTACACCCTTCCTTCCAGCATCATGCGTTCTTCTACCTCGTAATCATCCGCCATTAGCTGATCCAGAGCACTGTACAGAGAGGTCTGATTCACTTCTGCAAGAAAACCCAGATTTCCCAGATTGATTCCAAGAAGAGGAATTTCCTTATGCACCACATCCCTTGCTGCCTGAAGAAGTGTGCCATCTCCTCCCAGAACAATAATACACTGTGTATCGTCCGGAACCTTATCAGGATCTGTATAATGAAAGGACCCTCATGTTTCCTTTCTGCCTGCTGTACTTCACAGTTTTTTGTGATGTGTTTTCAGATAATCTGCGATTTTTTTCTGTGATTTCAAGTTTTTTTATCCTTGTCACTGTTTGTAATAATATAAAACCTGTCCATAGTTTCTTCCTGACTCAGCCTTTTTAATCCAACTGTCCATGAGCCTCTGCCACAACAGCTTCTACAGATACCTTCAGGCTGTCGGTAACCCCGGTACCTTCCGGATGTTTTTCAGATGAAGAAGATATTCGATATTTCCTTCCGGTCCTTTAATTGGCGAAAAAGAAAGATGACATGGCTCCATAAAAATACTCATGGCATAATCGCGCACTTTTTCGATCACTTCCTGATGAACAGCAGGATCTCTTACAACCCCCTTCTTTCCGACTTTCTCTCTCCCCGCCTCAAACTGCGGCTTGATCAGACATACGATCTCACCCTCATCTGTAAGGAGATTTCTTACAGGAAGCAGTACTTTTGTAAGAGAAATAAAGGACACATCAATTGATGAAAAATCTGCCGGTTCTCCCAAATCCTCCGGTACCACATAGCGGATATTGGTTTTCTCCATACAGACTACACGCGGATCGTTACGAAGCTTCCAGTCAAGCTGTCCATATCCTACATCAATGGAATAAACTTTTACTGCCCCGTTCTGTAACATACAATCTGTAAACCCTCCGGTGGACGCACCTACATCCATACAGACCTTACTATCCAATGTGACATCAAAGTTTTTCATAGCTTTTTCAAGTTTCAGCCCACCGCGGCTTACATACGGAAGAGTGTTTCCTCTGACCTCAATCTTTACAGTCTCCGGGAACATGGTTCCCGCCTTATCTTCTTTCTGACCATCAACATATACATCGCCTGCCATGATGAATGCCTTGCTTTCTCGCGGGATGGTGCAAGGGCACGTTCCATCATAAGCATATCCAAACGTTTCTTCATTGCTCTCTTAATTCCTCACTATCTTCTATTGCCTGTCTGATGTCTTCCACTCCAAGTCCAATCCGGCTGCGCAGGCTTTCTACATTTCCCTGGGGTACGAAACGATCCCAGACAGCTGCCGACAACACTCTTATTTCCGGATGACAGGCTTCCATATAAGCAGACACATGCTCTCCGTATCCGCCGCTTTTCACATTCTCTTCTACTGTCACAAACAGACTGTGATCCTTTGCCAGTTCATCAAGAAGATCCACATCCAGTGGTTTCACAAATCTGGCATTTACAAAAGTAGGATCATAGCCGTCATCTTTCAGTCCTTTACAGATTTCCATGCAGGACGGGATCATACTTCCCCACTCCCAGCACAGCGATTTTTTTTTCCTTTGCGGATAATCTCACTTCTGCCATATTCCACAGGTGCCTGATATTCCCGAAGCCCCTGATGCGCACTGCCTCTCGGATAGCGGATTGCAATCGGTCCGTCAAAGCTTACCGCAAATGCAAGCATCTCTTCCAGTTCTCTGTCATTCTTCGGTGCCACAACAGTCATATTCGGCATCATGGACAAATAAGACAGATCAAAGCAGCCCTGATGCGTCTCCCCGCTGCGCCTACAAGCCCTGCCCTGTCAACAGCAAAAATCACATGAAGCTTCTGCATACATACATCATGCAGGATCTGATCTACAGCACGCTGCAGAAAAGATGAATAGATGGCAACAACAGGAACCAGGCCGCCAAGAGCCAGACCCGCCGCAAAACTCACCGCATGTTCCTCTGCGATTCCCACATCAAAAAATCTGTCCGGAAATCTCCTGGAGAATTCCACAAGTCCGGTTCCATCCGGCATGGCTGCGGTAATAGCTGTCAGTTTTTTATTTTTCTCACCAAGAGAGACCAGTGCTTTGGAAAAACATCTGTATAACCCGGCACTGTTTTCTTCTGAAGTACCCGGCCTGTTTTAATATCAAAAGGACCTGTTCCATGAAACCTGTCCGGATGGGCACTTGCAGGTTCGTATCCCTCTGCCTTTCTTTGTCAGGACATGAACAACTACCGGTCCCTCTACCCGTTTTGCTTCATTAAAGAGTTTCATCATCTGACGCATATTATGACCGTCAACAGGTCCCAGATATGTCAGCCCCATATTTTCAAACAGCATTCCCGGAATAAAAAGCTGCTTGACACTGCTTTTGGTTTTTCTCATAGTATCTACCAGAGCAGTCCCTACCTTCGGAACCTTCTTCAGTGCCTTTGTCACACCCATCTTCATTCCTGTATAAGCTTCTGCAGTTCTCAGTGCACTCAGATAAGTGGACATGCCTCCTACATTTTCTGGAAATGGACATATTTATTGTCATTTTATGATAATAATAAATTTGTCTTTAACTCTGCAGCATTTATTTAATGCCTCATACGCCATTCCTCCGGTGAGAGCACCATCTCCGATCACAGAAACCACATGATGCTTCTGTCCCAGAATATCTCTGGCATGCACATATCCCAGTCCTGCCGAAATTGAATTGGAACTGTGTCCTGCATCATATGCATCACAGGGGCTCTCACTTCTCTTAGGAAAACCGCTTAATCCACCTTCCTGTCGCAGATTCTTAAATTCATCTTTTCTTCCGGTAAGAATCTTATGTGTATATGCCTGATGTCCTACATCCCAGATTAGTTTGTCTTCCGGAAAATCCAGCACATTATGAAGAGCCAGAGTCAGTTCCACTACTCCCAGATTTGAAGCAAGATGTCCGCCTGTCTGACTTACTGACCGGATTAAAAAAGTCCCTGATCTCCGCTGCCAGAGGCTCGAAATCTTCCAATGGTATCTTATGGATATCATTGGGTTTCTTAATCTTTTCCAGAATCATTTGTATCCTTCCTTTATTTTCTGCGGTTTATTAATTTTTCAATTAACAAATACAGAACTCGTTATTTTTATTCAGACTCTTCAGCAGATCGATTGCCTTTTCTGAGAGTTCTTCCACCTGTTCAGCAGCCTTCTCTGTTCCAAAAAGAGTCACATAAGTAACTTTATTATTCTTCTCATCACTGTGTACAGGTTTTCCCAATTCTTCTGCAGTGCTGGTCACATCCAGAATATCATCCTGAATCTGGAAAGCCAGTCCTATATTTCCGGCAGCTTTCTCCACTGCAGATACTTCCTGCTCATTTGCTCCTGCAAGAATTGCGCCTGTCATCATGGAGGCTTCGATCAATGCTGACGTCTTATTTCTGTAAATATAGTCAAGCATCTCTTTTTCAAGGGGCTTTCCGTCATTTTCCACATCAACACTTTGTCCTCCAAGCATTCCATGAATGCCTGTTTTCTGTGAGACCACTCTCAACGCATGGATTACCCGATCCTGCTCTTTTGTCAGGGCAAATGCCTGAAACATGGTTTCGTATGCGTAATTAAGCAGCGCAACACCGCTTAACACCCCCATGGCTCCCCATATACCTTATGTGTAGTCAGTCTGCCGCGCCTGTAATCATCATCATCAAGTGCAGGAAGATCGTCATGAATCAGGGAATGAGTATGGATCATCTCCATTCCTGCCATAAACGGTTTTACAACTTCTTCCTTACCATCAAACAGGCGATATGTCTCCCGGATCAACATTGGCCGAAGGCGCTTGCCTCCTGCCAGCATACTGTAATTCATAGCCTGAGCCATTGTTCCGGCGAATCCCGCCTCTGCAGGCAGAAGCTCTGATCACTTTCTTCTGTTTTCTTCCGTTCTCTTTGCTAATTCATCTTGAAAATTCACTAAATGTACCATCCTCATTAAGCTGCAGCATTTTCTTCTCCACTGTATCCAGCTTCCCGCTGCAAAGTTTCAAAAGTTCCATGCCCTGTCTGTACAGTATAAAAGAGTCCTCCAGCGATGTGTCTCTGTTTTCCAGTTTTTTCAGCCAGCAGATCCAGTTCTGCAAACATCTCTTCCAAAGGTTTCTCCTCCTGTAACTGCTCACAGTTTTCTTTCTTCGCCATAGATTCTCTCCTCCTTCACCGTACCTGTAACATCTGCTTCTATCGTACCGTCTGTCACAGATATATAAATGGTATCCCCATTTTGTACCTGTTCTACACTTGTCAATGTCTTTTTATATTTATCTGCCACATAAGAATATCCCTGATTCAGTTTCTTTAAAGGGGAAAGTCCTGCAAAACGTTTCCAGATAAACAGACAATCTGTGTCTCTCATCCTGAAGTTTCCTGTTCATTCCATTTTGTACAGCATTCTCCAGATCTGCCAGACGCTGTCTCTGCTCCCGCAGCCTGTTCTCCGGACTCAGATAAGCAAATTTTGTCTGAAAATGTTCCAGTCTGCTGCGGTACAGATCCGTTTTACCACTCATTGCACGATATAACCGCTGCCTGTAAATACTTACTGCTTCAATCACACTTCTGTAATCATCCACCGCAAGCTCTGCCGCAGCAGAAGGAGTAGGAGCTCGCAGATCAGCAACGAAATCAGCAATTGTAAAATCCGTTTCATGACCTACTGCGGAAATAATGGGTGTACTGCACTCAAAAATAGCTCTGGCCACGATTTCTTCATTAAACGCCCAGAGATCTTCAATAGAGCCGCCGCCTCTTCCCACAATGATCACATCCACATCTGTCTTATCAAGCATCTGTATTCCTTTTACAATACTTTCTGCCGCACCCGCCCCCTGTACAAGAGCCGGATATAAAATAATCTGTAAATAGGGATTTCTTCGATAGGAAATATTGCGGATATCCTGAACAGCCGCACCTGTCGGTGCAGTTACCACACCCAGACGTCTGATAAATCTCGGAATGGGCTGCTTGTACTCCTGCGCAAACATTCCCATATCTTCAAGTTCCTGTTTCAGCGCAAGATATCTCTCATACAAAGCACCTGCACCTTCCAGAGTAATTTCCTTTGCATACATCTGATAGCGGCCGTCGCGTTCATATACATCCACACTCCCGCCAACGATCACCTTATCGCCATTTTTCATGGCAAATGCAAGTCCCCGTCTGTGTCCGGCAAACATCACACAATTCAATGTTCCTGTCTCATCTTTCAGGGAAAATAGATGTGTCCGCTTGTATGATATTTACAATTGGACACCTCGCCTTTTACATAAATCTTCTGCAGTAAATAATCCTGGGTAAACATATTTTTGATATAACGGTTTACCTGACCTACAGAATATGTGTTTTTCATTTCTGATTTTTTCTTCGCTTTCACTGTTGGCAATCTTGCCAAGGATACCGTTTACAAAGGAACCGGAAGTCTCACCGCCAAAACGTTTGGCAAGCTCTACCGCCTCATTGATAGCTACGCCTGTAGGTACATCTTTGTCATATTTCAGTTCATACACTGCCAGACGCAGGGCAGTCAGGTCAACGCGGCTCATTCTCTTTGTCTTCCAGCCATTGCTTGTCTCATTTAACAGTGCATCGATCTCGTCTAATTTTTCAAGTACATGGCGGTATTTCCGGCTCATATACTCCTGATCTTTCTCTGAAAGTTCCTCCAGAGTATCAAAATAAAGTGAAAGCTGCTCACTCATCTCTTCCTCTGAATTAAATTCTGTCATGAACAGTAATTTAAAAATATGTTCTCTCTGCTCTCTTCTTCGCATAATTTTTGCTGTATAAACAGCTTTCCTTTCTAAATATCTCTTAAGTACACAAAAAAGGAAAGGGTTACTTTCCTTTTTCGTTCTCCATATCTACACTGGCAATATGAATATTAACATCTGCAACCTCAAGACCTGTCATATTCTCTATGGATGATTTTACTTTCTCCTGAACTTTCTTACTTGTCTCAAGAATGTTCTTACCATATTCGATATTCAGGTTCAGGTCTACTGTTACAACTCCTTCGAGTACAGTAACCTTAACACCTCTGGAAAGATTCTTCATTCCAAGTTTGCTTACCAGTTCGTTTGTGATATTGCCTGCCATGGAAGCAACTCCGTTTACTTCCGTAGCAGCAAGTCCGGCAATGATAGCGACCACTTCATCTGCGATCTGGACCTCACCAATGCCTCCTAAATCCTGTATTTTATATGTTATTCTTTTCTCTGCCATCTGAAAACCTCCTGAGGGATTCTTTAATCTTTGTTCATTATACCAAATCGACAGATAAATGAAAAGGGTTATTTACTGAATTCCGTTAATATTAAGCCAGGATTTCTGTCCTCTGTCATACCCACACTCCAGGAATTTACAAAGAGGAGCAGCGGATTTCCCTTTAAGATCAGTAACTTTTTTCATATCAGAGGTTCCAATGATCTTATCCACTTTTACTTCTTCTTTTATTTGCAATCCAGCGAATATGTTCATATGGAAGTGTTTCCAGACGGATATCCACATTATATTCATTTTCCAGACGATATTTCAGAACATCAAACTGCAGGACACCTACAACACCTACAATAATTTCTTCCATACCGGTATTAAACTCCTGAAAAATCTGAATAGCACCTTCCTGCGCGATCTGATTGATACCTTTAACAAACTGTTTTCTCTTCATAGTATCAATCTGACGGACTCTCGCAAAATGTTCCGGTGCAAATGTAGGAATACCTTCGAATGCAAACTTTTTTACCAGGTGCACAGATTGTATCTCCGATGGAAAAGATACCCGGGTCAAAAACACCGATAATATCTCCGGCATATGCCTCATCTACCACATGGGCGGGATTCTGCCATCATCTGCTGCGGCTGAAGCAGACGCATCTTTTTTATCACCCTGCACATGATATACTTCCTGGGAAGCGTCAAATTTACCGGAACAGATTCTCATAAATGCGATTCTGTCTCTGTGTGCCTTGTTCATGTTTGCCTGGATTTTTAAATACAAAACGCTGAGAAATCATCATCCATGGGGTCAATTTCCCCAATATCAGACACTCTCGGAAGCGGTGATGTTGTCATCTTCAGGAAATGTTCCAGAAATGTTTCCACACCGAAGTTTGTCAGCGCAGATCCGAAGAATACAGGTGTCAGCTACCTTTGCTTACCAGCTCCTGGTCAAAATCTGCACTTGCGCCGTCCAGAAGCTCAATCTCATCCAGAAGCTGTGCTTTCTGCTCCGGATCCATAATCTCATCTGCCCGGCTGTCACTTAACGGGATTTCCTCGATCACACCTTCTTTGGTACCTTTCTGTGTATCAGAAAAGGTAAGTATTTTCTCTGTATTACGGTCATAAACACCGCGGAATTTCTTACCGGAACCGATTGGCCAGTTGATCGGGCAGGTTGCGATGCCAAGTTCTTTCTCAATCTCATCAAGAAGGTCAAATGTGTCGTTTGCATCGCGGTCCATCTTATTGATAAATGTAAAAATCGGGATATGGCGCATTACGCAGACCTTGAACAGTTTTCTGGTCTGTGCCTCCACACCCTTGGAACCGTCGATTACCATGACTGCAGAATCTGCTGCCATCAGTGTACGGTAAGTATCCTCCGAGAAATCCTGATGTCCCGGTGTATCCAGAATATTAATGCAGTAACCATCATAATGAAACTGCAGAACAGAGGAAGTAACGGAAATACCTCTCTCTTTTTCGATCTCCATCCAGTCTGACACTGCATGGCGGGCTGTTGCCTTACCTTTAACACTTCCGGCAAGATTGATTGCTCCGCCATACAGGCTAGGAATTTCTCAGTCAGTGTTAGTTTTACCTGCATCCGGATGGGAAATAATGGCAAATGTTCTTCTTTTTTCTATTTCATTCGTATACTTAGACACGTTCAGCCTCCTGTTGCGCTTTTTTATAATTGTTTGCATAAAACACCGGCAACAGCCGGTATCAGTTACGTTTTCTATTTTTTTACAGCATTCCTATTCTAGTATATGCACCTCTTTTCTGTCAAGATATATGTTCGCATATTCATATCAAAATATCAGTCATAAATATCAGTTGTATCGATTGCGGTATCCTCATATGGCTGTGCTGATGTTTCGCTGTCTTCCTCATACGAAGTATCTGCCGATGTTTCATCTGTCTGTGTTGTATCTTCTGCATCTTCACTCTCCTTCAGTGGGGTGATCACAATATTTTCTGGCGCAATTCCTGTTTTCCTTTTTACAATATCTTCAATCTGTGCTCTCTGTGCATCAGAAAGTTCTGCTTCAGGGATCACAACATCCGCAGTTTCTCCGGTAAGATTTACAACTACATTCTTAAAGCCCTTCGCCTCCAGCAAAAGCTCTGCTGCCGCTTCTTTTTCTGAAAGATCTGTCATCGAGACCATCGTATGTATTGCCTCCTGCTTCTCTTCATCATCAATTTCTTCATTATTGATAATGTCCTGCAGATCTGCCTTGTTCTGTGAGCGCACCTGTTCTCTGCTGATCTTTGCCTGTGCGGCAAATCCTGTAGAACCCGTAAACACAGCCTCCCCGGGAGTATCCGTTTCCTGACTGTCTGTAAGACTGTTATCAGTCAGACCTCCATCTGCCTGATTTTCATCCAGAAGAGCAGTTTCATCTGTAAGATCATATCCTGCATCTTCAAGGATACTGCTGCTGTCCGTACTTGCCTCCTTATCCCTGAATCCAAGATCTACATCCGCAAAGTTCAGATATCCTGCCACTGCAATCAGAATTGCCAGCGATGTAATAATGACCTGATTTTTTCCGATGACTTTTTTCACATTTATCTCCTCATTTCATTTTCATTATTCTAATTCTATGAGCATCCACCTGAAATAATGCCATGACCGCCTCCTGAATATTTTGGACCACTACAGGATTTCCTCCGCCTTCCGCAGAAATCAGAACACCGGTCACCTGTATGGTTTCTGAATTATAGAAGCTCTGCCTGTCTTTCTTCTCATCTGTCATCAGGATAACCTGTACCTTTCCCACCCCTTCCGTATTTTCAAGAAATGCTTCAAGTTTCTCTTCCAGAACACTTTTTTGCATATCTTCACTCTGCTCTCCTGCCGTATTTTTCTTTTGCTGCTTACTGGATACAGGCATCGCCGCTACTGCCAGAAGTACTCCGATGAGCAACAGGATTCCCCATTTTGCCGGATTCATTTCGGACAATCTGGATACAAATTCTGTTTTCTTTAGTCCCCACTCTTCCACCAGCGCATCTTTAAGCTCCTTTCTCTCCTCCTGAGAATTTTCTGTCTTCAGTACAAGGTTTGCCTGCGTCTCCTCCCCTTCTATATTTACTTTCACCTTATATACTTCTATGCCTCTTTTTTCCAGAGTTTCCCGGATTTTCTGTTCCAGTTCCAGTTCGTAACCTTTTTCCAGATAGACTTTCTGAATATTCTGAAATTCCCGGAGTTCTTTCTCTCTGTTTTCTTCAGAAAAATTATCCAGAAAACTTTCCGTCAGTTCCGAACCTTTTCCAAGAATGGAAAATATCGGGGTACTCATCATAAAAATCAGCAGCAGGCCCATAAAAAAAGCGTACATATTTCTCATACTTCTGGTCAGGTATCAGATTCAGAACCGCAGTGAAAAAGATATAAAATACTGCCAGATTCCGAATCCATAAATACAGCTCTTCTTTCATATGTTTCCTCCGGCAATCTTTCTGTCAGTTCATCAAGATACAGAAACTACAACTATCAGGAATGTCAGCATGCAAAGTACTTCTGCTGTCAGCAAAAGCTTTAAAAGCATTGCACATCCCTCCCCCATTGTACTCAGGGCTCCCACAACTCTTTTGTCAGAAATTGGCTGTGCAATCGCAGCCAGAAAACGATAAAACAGAGAAAGACTTCCATAATGGATAATCGGTCCTGCTCCAATTAGCAACAGAAGGATCACGATTACTGCGCCAAAACTGTTTCGCACCATCACTGCACTGGTCAGCACTAATTCTGTTACAGCGGTCACTGCATTTCCAATGCCGGGAATCGCACTCGCTGCCTTGCCAACAGCAGAACGTTTCATGGCATCCATCACCGGGCTCACCATATTCCGCACAATCTGCAGACCAACAATAGCTCCCAGAAGAGTTTTCAACCCCCCAGTTTACAGCTACATCCAAAAAGTTCTGCCATTTTTTGTAAGCATCTCCTCTTTTGACAAATAATTAACCATTTTTCAGAAGCAAACTCAGGTTTACAGCAGGCAGAAAACAGATTTGCAAGAAGCCACTGAACCGCCCAGATCATCAGCAAAATCCCTTCATAAAATGCAGCAGCCGTTGATGATCCGGTTGATGCAGCCACTGTCATAAAAATAAGCCGGAGAAAGAACTTTCATGAAATCCGTCAGTCCAAGAAGCCAGTTTGTAAGTGTACTTCCAAGCCTTGAGAAATTCTCCATAAGCATTGTAAACAGCGCAAGATAGACAATATAAAAGCTGATACTGCCAGCCTGTCCGTTTCCGAAAACATCAGCAAACTCTGCCAGCACCGCTGCAATAAAAATCACAAGTAAAAGTTTCAGTATTAATCCTTTTTCATTCTCTATATCCGAAAAAAAGAGACTGTACAAAAAGCTCCGTACAGTCTCTTTTGAAACAGGCTCCTCCCCGTTTATGATATTCATCCAGTGCTTCTCTGACAGAAAAAACATGGTCATCCATAAATCTCATCCAACATTTTCTGCACATCATCAATCTGTATCTCTTCCATTAGATTCTCCTGCAGGATCTGTACTGAAGAATCTTCTTTCTGTTCTGTCTGCGCAGCGGCATATACGGATACTATATGATTCTGAAAGAATGTAAGATATGACACTCTTCCCACCAAAAATATACATGCCAGTATACACCAGTAACCTTTCCACAGATCTGCCTGTTCCCTGATACTTCTCTCTTTATCCTGCCTCATATCATAAACTCCGAAATCGTATCCAGAATTGCCAGCAGTACCGGCATACTCAGAACCATCACAGACAGTTTACAGAACAGGTCGATCTGTGTTCCGATCATCTGATATCCGGCATCTTTGCAGATTGCAGATGAAAACTGTCCGATATATGTAATCCCAATAATCTTAACCAGAACTGTGAGATAACTGCTGTCTATGGGGAAGCTTTCTCTCAGCCTGTTCATGGTTTCAAACAGATAAGAAACTTTTCCTGCTGCAAGACCAAGAATCAGAAAACCGTCATCATGGTCACAAGTGCAGCAAATTCCGGTCTGGTTTCTTTTAGAATAAAACCAAGCATCATTCCGCAGATACCCATGATTGAAACTTTCAACAATATCCATCCATTCAAACCTCTTTCT